>Ga0315315_10007562_pt1 | contig 10056 bp, 13 predicted proteins | sample M140m3416metaG_FD_203699 | JGI IMG/M metagenome (GOLD analysis project Ga0315315, IMG submission 203699) | Ammonia-oxidizing marine archaeal communities from Monterey Bay, California, United States - M1 40m 3416 | ecosystem: Environmental > Aquatic > Marine > Intertidal zone | place: USA... | reverse complement strand
CAGCTAAACCACCAAAATATTTTGATAAATTATTAATTTCCAAAATGTTTTCTGACATAAATTACTTATTTAGCCTTTTATGAATGCTATTTAAAGTATTTATGACAGATTTATAAACACCTTTTTTGGACATTTCTTTTAAACCTTGTTCGTTTAAACCTTTGGGTGTTTGAGACTCCTTTACTAGAAATTTTAAATCTTTTTTTGAATTAACAACTGCATCTTCAGATAAAGCTAAAAATAGTGATGTAATATATTTTTGAGCATCGTTTCTTTTGATTCCTTTTTTAACTAACCAATCACTCATTACTCTAAGCATATCATAATATGAGGCCATCATCCCTGATGTTGACCAAAAATTTTTAGATAATTTTTCATTTTTTATTTGTATTGTTGAGCCAATCTTATCAAAAAAAGATTTTACTCTTTTATTTGGTGGACAAATTGGAACAGGACCTTTTTTAAGTGATATTGGTGGAAGAGGGATTGCTCTAATAATATTTGATTTAACTTTAATCATCTTCTTTAATTGAGAAAGATTAATTGTTGAAATAAAACTTATAACAATTTGATTTTTTTTGAATTTGAAATCCTTTATAATTTTTTCACCTACTTTTGGAGTAACAGATAGAAATATCCATTTTGATTTATCAATTACTTCTTGATTATTTTTTGCAATATAAATCTTTTTAAACTTTTTTTTTAAATTGTTTGCTATTTTCTTATTCCTCGGAGAAATTATGATCTGTTTAAATTTTATGTTGGAATTACATATTCCTGTAATAACCGATGAGGCTATTTTTCCTGTCCCTATAAATCCAAGTTTCATAATTTTATAAATTTTTTAAATTATGATGATAGTTTAATTTTTGAAAAAAAGGGTAAAATCTTAGAGGTCTTTTTGAAAGATAGTCCTTAAAAACCGGGAGCTAAAGATGGCTAAGAAGGACTATCTGAATTAATATAACAGATCCAAAAAAAAATGCATTATTGATTTTTTTCAAATATAAAGGATTTATGAAAAAAAAAGGTCACAGGCCGATTACTAAGGTCAAAAATCCAGAGCCAAATATTGAAGATCCAGATTGGGTTATCTGGGCTGCCTGGGCAGATAGGATCACCTTTGAGGAAATCCAAAAAAAAACTGGTTACCGAGAGTCTGATGTTATCAAGATTATGAGAAAGTCTTTGAAACCAACATCATTTAGATTATGGAGAAAAAGAGTTCATGAGAAAAGCATCAAACATAGAAAAAAATTTGAATACTCTCGAAAAGTTATATCTAGTAAAATTAAAAAAGGTGACTATCTATAAAGTATGAAAAAAATAACTATTTATACTGGTCCAATGTGTAATTACTGTGACGCAGCAAAAAGATTATTAACTCGGAATAATGCCTCTTATAATGAAATTAACATTGCAACAGTTGAGGGTGCAATGGATGAAATGATTAAGAAAGCGAACGGAAAAAGAACAATACCACAAATATTTTTTGATGAAGAGCATATTGGTGGATATGATGAAGTTCGCGCTTTAGAAAAAGAAAATAAACTACAAGATCTTTTAAAATAAAACGTAGTAAAAAACCCAAAAAATTAAAGTATATTCTAGAAAATTTTTAATAATCATAATTTGTTTTTGATCTAATCTGTGATTAATAAATTTTTTTGAGAAATAAAACCCAATATTTACTAATAAAATACCAACTATTATACCTATAATTGTAAATTTAATTGAAAAATTTTTATAACCAAAATAAATAGCTGCAATTAAAGTGAACCAAGAAACTTTTGTAATAAATATTTTGAAAATAATTCCTGCTTTTTTACTAAAAACGGATTGAGTTTTTATAATTGAATATGACCAAATTATTCCAATTAAAAAACTTATGTACTTAATAATCATCAATTTTTTGTTTTAAAAACTAAACAAACACCATTATTACAATATCTTTTACCTGTTGGTTGTGGTCCATCTTCAAAGATATGGCCGTGATGAGCATTACAATTTTTACAATGATATTCTGTACGGGCATAACCTAATAAATGATCTGTTTTTGTTTCAAATACATCTGGCAATGATTGAAAGAACGATGGCCATCCTGATCCACTTTCATATTTTGTTTTAGACTCAAATAACTTAACTCCACAATTTGCACAATGAAAACTTCCTTCTCTCTTTTCATTATTTAACTCACTAGTTCCAGGAGCTTCTGTTCCATCTTCAAACATAATTAATTCTTGTTCAGAAGTAAGATTTGGATTTTTTTTGTTCATAAATTATAATAATTTAGCACATGATTGATGTAAAATTGAGTGTAATTCAACTAGTTTATTGAAATCTTTATTATATCCACCACCTAAAACACCACATAAAGGAATACCTTTTGAAAAAAAATTTTCTGTTACAATTTCATCTCTTTTCTTTATTCCTTCATCTGAAATTTTTAATTTACCTAAACGATCATTAAAATGAACATCCACACCAGCTATGTAAAAAACAAAGTCAAAGTTTTTATCGTTTAATTGATTCAAGTAAAATCTTAGTATTTTAATATATTCCTCATCTTCCAAATTATCATCAAGCTCAACATCCAGATCACTTATAGATTTTATAGCAGGGTAATTTGTTTTTGAATGCATACTAAAAGTAAATACGTTTCTATTATTCTTAAAAATATCAGCACTTCCATTTCCTTGATGAACATCTAGATCAAATATTAAAATCTTTCCAGCTAATCCTCGATCAAGCAAATAATGAGATGCTACAGCTACATCGTTAAATACACAATAACCAGCCCCTCCTTCAAAATTTGCGTGATGACTTCCACCTGCCGTGTTGCAAGCAACTCCATTTTTAATTGCAAGTTTTGATGCTAACACCGTTCCTCCTGTAGCTACGAGAGACCTTTGAATAACACTATCAACTAATGGAAAGCCAATTTTTTTAACAATGTTTTGATCTAAAGTTTTATTTATTATGTTTTTTATATAGTCCTCTGAATGAGCTCTTTTTAAAGTTTCTTCTGAACAAGGATATGGCTTATGAAATTTTTTCACTATTTTTTTACTAATCAAATAATTTGTAAGTTCTCCAAATTTATTAATTGGAAATTTATGATCATCACCGATTTTTGCAAAATAATCTTGATGGTTTACAACAGATAATTCCATTTTTTACTCAATGATACGTATGGGTTTTCCATCAACGCAAGCCTCTAAAGCTTCAATCATTTGATTATAAAAGATATTATAATTTTCTGTTGTCACGTACCCTATATGAGGAGTTAGAAGAGCATTAGGTAAAAATCTCAATTTATTATTTTCTGGTAAAGGTTCTTTTTCATAAACATCAAGACCAGCCCCGGCTATTTCATTTGTAGACAGTGCAATAATTAAATCATCCTCATTAACAATAGGGCCTCTAGAAGTATTAATAAGAAAAGATGTTTTCTTCATTTTATCCAGTTCTTTTATAGTTATGCAATCTTTGTATCTTTCACCTCCTTGAACATGAATAGATAAAAAGTCTGCGGTCGATATCAGATCTTCTTTACTACATGGTAAAACTTCAAGCTCTTTACACTTATCTAAATTTAAATTTTCACTCCAAGCCATCACTTGCATTCCAAAAGCTTTACCAATTTTGGCAACCTGGGAACCAACTCGACCAAGTCCAATTAATCCTAAAATTTTTCCTTTAAGTTCGACACCTACGGTTGTTTGCCAGTAGCCTTGGTACATATTGTCAATTTCCTCTTTAAAATTTCGTGCTAATCCTAATATAAGAGCCCAAGTTAGTTCTGGTGTGGGATGAACATTTATTTCCGTTCCACAAACTGGAATTTTTCTTTTTTTCGCAGCCTCTAAATCGATTGATTTATTTCTTAATCCACTGGTAATTATAAACTTTAATTTAGTTAGATTATCTATGATATTTTTAGTCATTGGTGTTCTTTCCCGCATTATTAATAATGCCTCGAAGTCTGACAATTGTTCTAAAGCATCAGCTTCATCTAAAAAAGGTTCACTAAAAATTTTAAATTCATATTTTCCTGATAATTTTTTTAAATCAACAAATTGTTGAGAAACATTTTGATAATCATCTAAAATTGCAACTTTAAGCATTTTTTGTTTCCTTATTTGATAAAAATAAACCTAATACAATTAATATTGCACCAATCAAGTGAAAAAATTCAAATTGCTCTTTAAAAAAAGCTATCGCCATTATCGTACTAAACAGTGGTATTAAAGACAGAAAAATTCCTGCTCTATTAGCTCCTATAATCGACACTGCCCCAGCCCAACAATAATAAGATCCTATACTTGGAAAAAGTGCCAAAAATATTAAAGTATAAACTAGATTAGTATCAAAATTAATTACTTGTCCATTTGAAAGTTCATATAAAAATTGTGGAAAAACACTAATTAACCCAAAGGTACAAACAATATGAACCAAAGTTAGTAATGGTAGATCAAATTTTTTTTTCTTTAAAAGAGTCGAATAAACTCCCCACGTTATGACACCTCCTATCATTATTAAATCCCCCTTGTTAAAATTAAGTGAGAGTAAAATTTCTAGTTTAAGTTTGGTGATAATTGTTAGAATACCAACCGCTGAAATAATAAGACCTAGAATTTGAAATTTATTAGTTTTTTCAATTTTAAACAAAAAACATAGTAAAATTATTATAGCTGGAATAGCAGTATTAAAAAGAGATGCATTAATCACCTGGGTATGAATTAAAGATAAATATGTAAAAGAATTGAATAAACCAACGCTTGTTAATCCCAAAAAAAATAATAAGGGTAAATTATTTAAAATTGTGTCTTTGTATTTAATGATTTCCTTATATGTAAAGGGTAACAATATAATCCAAACAAGTGACCAACGATAAAACACTAAAGACAGAGGAGGTATCTCTGTCAAAAAAGCATACTTACCTATCATAAAATTACCAGCCCAAAATAAGGATGCGCATACAAGCATTATATATGCTTTGATGTTTTGCATGAATTAGTTAAATCTTATTGAGCTATAAGGATCTAAATTTAAATTTGTATTTTCTTTAGCTATCATTCCAGAAACAATCTTTCCAGATATTGGTCCTAATGTCCATCCTAAATGATGATGACCAAAACAATAAAACACATTCTTATAATTCTTAGACGGTCCAATTACTGGTAAAAAATCAGGTAGAGTTGGTCTAAAGCCTAACCACTCATCTTCATGTTCTGGTAAATCACCTAACATGTATTTAGCATTATTAATTAAATTTTTAATTCTTGATTTAGACAAAGGGTTATCTAAACCACCAAATTCTACTGTTCCAACAACTCTCAATCCTTGTTCCATTGGTGTAATTCCAAATCCTCTATTGGAAAATATCACCGGTCTATTTAAAAGATGATCACAATCTTTAAAGTGAATGTGATATCCCCTTTCAGTGTCTAAAGGAATTTTTTCATCAAGCTTATCAGTTAATTTTTTTGAAAATGCTCCACAAGCAATTACTGCTCTATCAAAATTAAATTTTTCTTGGTCTGTGATAAAAATAGGTTTTTCTTCGTTAAATTGAATATCTTTGATATTATTTTTTTTAAATTTTCCCCCTTTTTTTAAAAAAAGTTCTAATAACTTTAGTAATATTTTTTTAGGATTTCTAGCATGTCTTGCATAAGGATAATAAACTCCAGCATGATAAAATGGTCTAATATTTGGTTCTAAATCATGAATTTCATGTTTATTTACAAGTTGTTGTTTTACTCCCAGCTCATTTCTTACATTAATTTCTAATTCTCTACTTTTTAAATCTTTATCATTCCAAATATAAAGAATACCCTTGTTTTCAACTAGCCCCTCTAAATTAATTTCATCAAATAACTCATCATATGCTGGTAATGCTAAATCTAATATTTGATGCATATTTTTTGCTGTATGCATCATTTTGTTTTTTGAAGTATTTAAAATAAACTTTACAAACCATGGTATCATTTTTGGTACATAATTCCATTTAAGAGCTAAGGGACCCGTAGAACTCATCAACATTGCGGGAACATCTGCTAATACATCAGTTCTATTTAAAGACAAAGAAGCATAGGGTGAAAAATGACCAGCATTTCCATATGATGCGGCTGGACTTCCTGGTTCTTCTCTATCAAAGATAGTTACTTCAAAACCTTTTTTTTGAAGGAATAAAGCGTTAGAAACACCTTGGATACCAGCTCCTACTACACCAATTTTTAAATTGTTATTCATAAATGTTATATAATGTTTTTTTTAGAATAATTTAGGTGACAAATTATACTTAAGCAATTGATTGTTGACTATGAACTTTCGCACTCATTACGATACCAAATCCAATCATTGTGGCTAACATAGAAGAACCTCCATAAGACATTATTGGTAATGGAGATCCAACTATAGGTAGTAAACCTAAAACCATACTCATGTTAATTGTGATAAAAACAAAAATTGCTGCTCCAAAACTATAACAGAAAATTTTTGCAAAATAACTTCTCGATAGTGCTCCAATCGAAATTATTCGATATATGATGATTGCATAAATAAAGAGAAGTAAAACTGAACCTACAAAACCAAATTCTTCTGAAAAAAGAGTAAAAATAAAATCGGTATGTTTTTCTGGTAAAAACTCTAAATAACTTTGTGTACCTTTTAAAAAGCCTTTTCCAAAAATACCACCTGATCCTACAGCAATCTTAGATTGTATAATTTGATAACCTGCTCCTAATGGATCACGATCAGGATTTAAAAAAGTCAAAACTCTCAGTTTTTGATAGGGTTTTAAAAATGCAATAATAAAAGGTAATGAAATGACAAATCCCAACATTGTATAAATAAAATACCTATTATTAATTCCTGCAAACCACAAAACAGCAACTCCACTTATAGCTATAAGCAATGAAGTTCCCAAATCAGGTTGAACAATTACTAACCCCATTGGTAATAAAATGATAATTAAAGATGTTAAAATTGTATAAATTGAATTTACATTTTCTAATTTCATTCGATGAAAATATTTAGCAAGACATAAAATTATAAAAATTTTCATTAACTCAGATGGTTGGAGGTTTATAAAATATAAATCAATCCATCTTTGAGAACCTGACGAAGTAATTCCAAATAAAAAGGTCCAAATTAATAATCCTACCACCACAAAATAAGCAAGATAACCTACAGAAAACCAAAATTTAATATTAATAAACGAAAATATTAACATCATGAATGTAAAAACTATTAATTTAGTAAAGTGACTCTTGGTATGAAATAGTACTTTTCCACCATCTGTTGAATACATTGTGGCAAGACTTATAAAACCAAGTAATAAGACACAAGCTAAAAGAATGTAGTCAAAATTTTTGAATTTTTGAAAAAATCCAAATTTGTTAGTTGTTAGTCTTGTATGTTGATACATTTATATCTCTAAATATTTTTTGTTATTAATTGATTGCCTCAAAACATGTCTGTCAATAATTAATTTAAAAAGTTTCTTAGCCATAGGAGCGGCTGTTGTACTTCCATTACCTCCATGTTCCACAAAAACACTTAATGCATATCTTGGGTTTGCGTAAGGACCAAACGCTATGTAAAGAGCATGGTCTCTTTCTTCATATGGTATTTCAAATGTTTTTAAATCTAGCTCCCTATCTTTATCAGTAATTTTTTTAACTTGTGCTGTTCCAGTTTTTCCAGCAAATTGATATTTTAAATCATCAATTCTGGACCTGTATGAAGTTCCCATCACTTCATTTGTTGAACCAAACATAGCGTCCTGAACGATTTTTATATTCTTAGAATTTTCATATAAAGGAGTGAACTTATCATCTGGTTGAATTTTATTTTCATCATCAACAATAATTTTTGGATAAATTTTATATCCTCCGTTAGCAATTTGTGCAGTCATGAGACATAATTGTATTGGTGTGGTTTGAATATAGCCTTGACCTATTCCAGTAATCATTGTTTCTCCTAATAACCAACCCTTACCAAGAGCATTTTTTTTCCACTGTGTATTTGGAATTAAACCTTTTTTCTCAATATCAAATAAATCTCCAAATACTTTTTCTCCTAAACCAAATTTTTTTGCAGTTTCACTAAGTTTATCTACACCTAGTTTTCTAGCAATTTCATAAAAATAAGTGTCACAAGATTGTTTCATTGCATTTCTGAGACTAACAAATCCGTGTCCTTTTTTTTTCCAACAGTGATAAGTTTGTCCATACATTTCTGTTTTACCAGTACATTTGACTGTGAAATTTGTATTTATAATCCCATTTTCTAAAGCTGATAAAGCAACAATAGGTTTAATTGTTGATCCTGGAGAATAGTTTCCTTGTAAAGTCTTATTAACCAAAGGTTTCATTGGGTCATTACGAATTATTTGCCAATCATCTTTACTTATTCCAAAAACAAATAAATTGGGGTCAAATGAAGGGGACGAATGCATAGCTATTAATTCACCAGTATAAATATCCATTACACAAATTGAACCAGCCTGATCCTTAAGTAATTGATTTGCTAATTTTTGAATCTCAGTATCTATTGTTAGTTTAAGTGTTTTGCCTTTTTGACCTTTTTGAAATTCTAATTGACTAATTCTTCTTCCATAAGCATTTACCTCATATCTTTCTATATCATTTGAGCCAATTAATTTTTCCTCAAAAGACTTTTCTAATCCAATTTTTCCAATTTTTAAACCAGGAACAAAATTTTTCTTTATTGCTTCATTGTTTTCAATATCTTTTTCATTAGCTTGACTTACATATCCAAGAACATGTGTAAAATTTTGTCCGTAAGGGTAATTTCGTGAGATAGATATAACTGGTTTTACACCATTTAAGTCATAAAGGTGATTATTGATTTTTGAGAATTTGCTCCAACTTAAATTATCTGAAACAATTAGCGTTTCCCAAGGTTTAATTTCATTTTTCTTTTTTAGTATTTTTTTAAATTCTTTATCTGAGAGTTCTAATAAGTCTTTTACTCTATAGATTACATATCTGAAATCTTCAACTTGTTCTGGAATAATATGAAGTTGATATGCTTCAAAATTACCTGCAATTACTTTTCCAAAATAATCATGAAACTCACCTCTAACAGGAGCTAACTTCCATTCTCTAATCCTATTTTTATCAGAAAGTGTTAAATATTTTTTATTTTCTTTTACTTGTAAAAAAAATAACCTACTTACCAGTCCAATCATCACAAAAAACTTTAAAGAGCCTGTGATAAACATTCGCCTGTTAATCGAACCAAGTTTTTTAACATTATCACTTGAAGAATTAATCATTAACACCTTTTAGGTAATATTTAAAAATATTTAAAAAAACAATGTAAAATAGAAAAGTAAAAAAGTTATTAATCAAATAATTTTCTAAAATTAAAGTGTAAGAAAAAAATAAAGTTAATACAGAATAACTTATTGAATTAATTAAACTTATTACAAATAAAAAAAAGAACCAATCTTTAATAGGGTGAGGTCTTATAGTGATATTTCTCAAATAAGAAGTTGAAATACATATTAATGTATAAGACAAACTGCTAATTCCTAAAGGCAAACCTACAACAGTGTCATTAATCAATCCTGCAATAAAAACTAAAAAATAATCAAAATGTTTAAAATCTTTTAGCGTAAAATAAAAGATTAATATGAAAGGAAAATTAAAAGAAAAATATTCAAGATTTAAATAATTAAAGTCAAATTCATTAAGAACTGAAATAAACAAAATTATTATTGGTGCCAAAGAATAAATTTTTGAAAACGATCCTTTTGTAGTTAAGCTAGGCATTAATTTGGTCTTCCCTTATTTAGTACACAAGTTCTATAATCTTCACTTCCAACAACAAAGCCTTTATTGTTAAAAAAAGATTTACGACATTTGTGACCATGATCTAAGTTTAGTTTTAAGAATTTCATTTCTTCTTTATCAATATCAAATTGATTAATTTCTTGTTCTTGAGAAGATATTTTAGAATTTAGATTTATAATTTTATTACTTAAATCATCAATTTCATTTTTTAAATTTTCATTTTACT
>Ga0315315_10007557_pt1 | contig 10059 bp, 8 predicted proteins | sample M140m3416metaG_FD_203699 | JGI IMG/M metagenome (GOLD analysis project Ga0315315, IMG submission 203699) | Ammonia-oxidizing marine archaeal communities from Monterey Bay, California, United States - M1 40m 3416 | ecosystem: Environmental > Aquatic > Marine > Intertidal zone | place: USA... | reverse complement strand
TCATTAAATTGATTCATGATTGAATCACCACTGAACCAAGAATGGTTAAATTCAGTAGGTGAAAATTGAAGCGTTTTTTTTTCAATTGCAGAGTATTGTTTAAATGACATTAACTTTAAAACAGAAACATACAATTAAATAGTCTCGTTTTTTTGATTGATTATTGTACATAATTATGTACAATAATTATGTATTTGATTTGATAAGCAACCAAGAGCCGTCTTGTCGTTTTTAAACACGCTGAAAATATGAAAGCGATTTACATTTGATAGATAGGACATGTCTAAAAAACAATTACCAATTAAAAAAGAATAGTTAGCACATAATGTATTTTATAGTTGGTCCTAATATTTTTGTATTAAAATATGGACGCGCAGATGGACGCTGCCATTAAAAAAACTGAAATATATATGGAGCTAAACCATAACAAGAAAGAAATCTTTACGAGACAAGAAACGTGGGGGCCTTTTAATAGTATACGGTCTGTTAAAACTGTAGGCAGGCGTGTTAGTTATCACACATACGAAGTATTGTATTGTATGAATGATATGTGGGCCAGAGCTTGGGACCAAAACGATATACAGAAAGCCTCTTATATTTGGTTTAAGGAGCGCGACAACAAGTATCAGTGGTATCGTTGTCGCGTAGATAAGCTTTTGGAAAATCCTGACCGCGGCAGGTGCGATGTCGATATTATGGACATTGAGAAACAGTACTCTGATAACGTTTGGAAGCCTCTTATCCCTCGCTAGTTATTGAACATATACAAATGACGCGCGGGGTGAAATTCCCCTCTTCGAACGTTTTGGACCCTCCAAGACTGCTCAATTTCGAACACTGGCCACAAATAAGCGGTGGTAGGTCTTCAAAGGCGCTACAATTTGTGGTGCGGGCTGATGCAGCCATTTCTTCAAAGAGAAGTTGTATGTTTGTTAGATTGGACATGTCTAAAAAAACTAAAAGTGTAATTTTGTAATTTTTTCTAAAATACGATTATTTCTAAAATTCCGTTGTTTGGCATCTGAAGCTTCGCGTAGTTGTTTTCTGCTTTCGTCTTCTTCCGCTTTTCTTTCTTCTGCCTCTTTGAGTCGTTGTTTTGCCCTTTCTATATCGAGTATCATTTGTTTGTATTCCGCCCTTTCGTCGAATTCCGCCAATCTTTTTTCTAGACATGTTTCTTCTTCGCATGCTTTTTTTTCATATTCGTCCCAATTTGCGGCCACTTCTGTGGACATAATTTCAACGCGCGCAATGGCTGCTCGACATTCGGGACATTGCGTTTTAAATTGCGAGGAAGAACCTTCATAACCATATTTATTTTCATTGAGCCAGTGATGTAAAAAGGATGCCGTGTACACATGTCTGCAATCCAGACATCTTACCGGTGCATCTGTAACGTCATTGGCCATCATCCTATCTTCTTTTAATTGCAATACAACGGGTGAATCATCGAATATAGACGCATTTAATTTACGAAATCCTTCTCTGGACAAGACACCGCCAGCACCGTGTCGAATAAGGATGGTAGCTACTCGGGGCGACACACAAAGCATCAGGGGCGATTCTTCTAAATTATTCATTGGGCTCATAGTTGCAAAATGAGGCTTCAATACGTCAAACAACCCCTGGCAAACATCAAGACTAACATTTGGTCCCGTGGCGGCCGCATATCTGTGCAACAAAGTGTTGCCATGGTTGTCAACAGTATCGTGGTCATATCCATAGCTTGGATTGAGTAATAATCTTGTTATTGTGATATTGCCATTATCAATGCTTTTAAACACAGGTGTAATCCCACGCCAGTTTTTTATGGATGGATTTGCGCCACGCCGCAATAATTCTCTAACAATGTTTGAACGTCGGATATGGACGTGTAGAGGAGTATCGCCATTACTTGCTTGTTTATTTATGTCAGAATTGTCCTGAAGTTCCAGTAAACATAAAATAACGTCTAAATCATCGGCAACGTGCAGTGCCGTTGTTTGAATGCCGGCGTGTTGGTACTCTATAGTCAAGTCGGCACCATGATTATGTAGTAAACGTATCATTTCTATATTGCGATTGACGACAGCAAAATGAATGGCTGGAAAATCATTATTAATCCCGTGATAGCTTGGGTTTATTTGTGGACTGAGTGTGCATAAAAATTCCACCACTTCAATAAAATTTTGTTTTATAGCGGGAATAAGCAGGCGTGTACTGGTCTCTCGTGGTATTAATTCAAAACTCTCAAACAACCCCTGTAGACATTTTTTTGCAATTGTATCGCTATTTTCAGATTCGTACATTTCAAAAAGTCTCCTAGATACATCGCCAAAACGTTTTATATCGTTTAATAAAATGAAAGACACGTCTGATAAAACCTGTTGTGAACCAGCGGTCAAATGCGCTATCTTCGCTGTAATTTCATCCACATTATCATGATTAAGGGTAAATACCAGTTCCCGGGCCAAATTCGTGATAAAGTGAGGCTCTCCGCGCAATAATGCAGTCACGGTATTAAAGTCTTGTGTAGACGCAAACTGTACCAACCATTTGCCTTTGATAGCAAAGGATAGCCTTTTCAAAGAACGGACGCCGTATTCACCGCTAATTAAAGATTGAATAATGCGTGACAATTGTGGCCGGGCGTCCGGTTTTTGTTCGGCGCCGGCAATGGCCCATTTTAAGAGAGGTTCTCTTCGAGTAGGTAGAATGGACGTTTGTGTCTGAAAAAGTTCAAAATCGCCTGTCTTAATCGCATGTTCAAGCCAAAACGGAGAAATGGGTTCGAGTTCTTTTAATGTTTCGACGTCAACAAAAGAGTCAAAGATAGTCAATGCTCTTTTAGCTTCCTCATTTTTAAGATATTTGCGAATAGGTTTGATGAAATCTGAATTTTTACGTAAACGTTCGGACGCATATTGAAATGCGGTTGGATGCACAGAGTGTTCATCTTCGTCTTCATTCATAGCTAAAACAGCATCGTGCACGACTTCTTCATCGTCTTGGAAATCTGGCAAGAATGCCAATATCCTATAGGAAATGCCAACAATTCGCAACACAAAATCTTTTCTTTTTAAGAACGGGCCGAACTGTATTCTATCATTTTCGGTTTCTTGTTTCACTATTTTCCATTTTTGGCGGATAGCAGCTTCTGCTTCGTCGTCCGTCATCACGCGCGCTTTCTTACCTTTGCGGGACATAGCTTTTTTACGTCGTTTAGAACTTCCAGATTGGGACATTTAATATTTTTTAGATGTGTTTATATACATCCTAAAAATAAACAGATTTAAGTATAAACTACTTTTTCACTTAAACAAATGACAGACTATTATTGGTCAAAATTTGGCGAATATATTATTTATCCGTTTGAAAAGGTTTCCAGAAAGATTTCGATTCGTGAGAAACATTTCAATACTGCTATGTTTACCCTGATTGCATTAATGCTTTCAGAAGTTCCTCTAATTGGAGGAACGCGAACAAATGAAATGTCCGAAGTTACATTCTCAGTAGCTGGAACTTTAATGCAATTGGGTACTCAACCGTTCGTTTTCGCATCTATGGCAGCGCCATTTATATTTGAAGAGCCAAAAGTTGTCACAAAAGGAAAAAAGAAAAAGAAAAAAATACGCGACACAACAAAAGATAATTACCCGTTACTTCTTGGTCTAGCTCTAAGTTGGCTTATGTCATTCCGATGGGGATACGCTATTGGATGGTTTGCAGGAATTCAATTGGCCCTCGTAGCTGTCTGTCTTTTACAATCCATGATTTATCTGCGCGAAAGAGGTTCTATTTCTCCTTCTACCGCACTTATATTTGCACATGCATCTAAAAGAATTCTAGTTTCGTCTTACTACAGCCCTGCAAGATTTATATGGACCGTCCTTCTATTTGGGTTGGTAGCATGGATTGAATCATTGCATGTCAATATTCAATTGCAACACATGAAACTAAGAAAACATAAAACAGCCGTACCATTGCCAGTAATGTATAATTCCACTTCTGCGCTTATTATGTATTACACGCTCGTTGAATGTATTACAGGATGGTTTCGACCGGCAAGAATATTACTGTCTCAACAATGGTCATGGACTATTATCATCACGATTCCAATTATGTTCGCTGCAATATGGTTTATCAATAAAAAATTACCAAAGATGAATAACCAAAAAGCCAGTGATTTGGTTAAACAATGGAAGGAACAACAACTATCTATTGCTGGATGGAGAGACCCAAAAAGAATTCATAAACATGTACAAAATATTGTCAACAAAAATGTACTGTGGAATACCATTTTTCTGTGCTTCCTTTGGTCACTGGGATTTATTTATACACCAGCAGTAGGCGTCACAACTCTTTTTATTCTATTATCTACCATCAAAAGACAGGGATTTTCTTTAAAAAAACTAAAAGATACGATAAAAAATCAATAAATATTTAAATACCTATCCATACAAAAACTTTAGACACACTACCTGTAACACACAAAACGCATACACCGATTGCCAAAGATATTATACCCGTATCGCGCACCAACTCTCCTATTTTCTTAGGTTCTACATAATTTATACGATTCCATATACTCATGTCCACATATTTATTTAATAATTCGTGCTTTTTAATGTTTTCAAGCTTTTCCTTAAATGATTCCATTGTTTATATTTTTAGATATGTTTAAATAGAACTCTATGATTATAATGCAGGGATTTTAACATGGCGACAATGGCAACAATGCTCGTGAGTCTCAGCCCAAACAGACAGACAGTGACGATGATACACGTGCTCGCATTCTAAAGTTACCAATTCGGTGTCAGAAACAGAATTTCCACAAATATTGCAATCGCTGTCAGACAATGTTGGCACATTTCGTCTATAATTCCGAGGTTGGAGCATTTGACGCTTACAATTAGGACATTTTAAACATCTATTATGCATTTTATGAGAACAATCTGGACACACTTTACCACGTTGACCAGGTTGTATACGAGGTTGAGGCAAACGCTTCATTAGTTCCGTACATAACTGCAGTACTTCATTCGAAGGATTTTGCCTTCGAATCGTCGTAACTAAATTTTTCAAGTCAAATGGCGTTGACATTCATACATATCTCGCTTAAATTTAAGCGAGATGTTTTTTTAAAAAATATAAGTAACTTATTCTTATTTTTAAACTTCTCCTGATTTAGAACTGGTCATTTCTACAGAACCATTATCCGATGGATAATGAGATATTTCATCAATTGTAGGCAAATCATCCGGCAATCCGTCATGATATTCTCCATCAACATGTCTATACTTATGAGCACTATATCTATCCCACATTTTTTTTGTCTTTTTGTGAAATATCGCTGCTATCACCACTAGCAATATAAATAAACATGCCGCAATGGTAGGTATCATCTGGCCATCATCAGTCAATATGAAAGAAGAAGGACTTGTGTCATTTTTAAAACCCGGTGCAAACCCACCAGACGACGAAGGAGAACCCCACGGAGATGGCGAAAAATCTTCGTTGGAAGATGAAGGAACAATGGAGGCCGACGGGACGGATACAGAATTATTTGTTGGCAACGAGGATGGAGTATTTGTTGGTTCGGCGGATGGCGATGTAGTATTTGCCGGTTCATCTATTGGTGATGGAGCATTCGATGGTTCAGCCGCTGGTGATGGCTGAGCTGATGGAGCATTCGATGGTTCAGCCGCTGGTGATGGAGCATTCGATGGTTCAGCCGCTGGTGATGGCTGAGCTGTTGGAGCATTCGATGGTTCAGCCGCTGGTGATGGAGCATTCGATGGTTCAGCCGCTGGTGATGGCTGAGCTGTTGGTTCAGCCGCTGGCGATGGCTGAGCTGTTGGTTCAGCCGCTGGCGATGGCTGAGCTGTTGGTGACGTGGCATTCGATGGGTCTGTCATAACTCTGGAATAATATACATTATTTAAAAAAAATATCACTTATTCCCTACTTTTTGTTTTTTATTACTAACTTGAAATTGATGTAAAATTCTTTTTTTGGACGGGTATAATGCTGCTTCCAATTCTTGCAAATCTAAATTCCATATTTGTTGTATGGACGTGCAGGATAGTTTGGTTAGGGTATCTGTCAAATCTCTTAATTTATATTCAAGCTCTTGAATTTTATCCAATGTCATATTCCACATGGGCATATTGAGTAGGTAATCAAACGAACCATTTTGAGGTTCGAAAGGCCAAGATGCTAGCATCTGAACAAGCTCGGGTTTACGCTTGCCTTTAAATGAAAACATTCCAGAAACAACAGCCTTTAAAAATTTAATTTTCTCATTAATTTTTGCGGCGGAATTCTGAATAGAAGATATTTGATAGGCTTTACGTTTCGCGTATAAGGCCAGCCGTTCCCTGTAAAATGCATGCATTATTTCTTGGACAGCGTTGTATTTTTTCATGGTACCACTGACCTCAAAGGCGTGCATATTTCCCGTATCTTTTGTTGACGTCATTTTAAAAAACTTTTTTAGTTTTTCAGTGTCGTTTCTAAGCATGACGGCGTGTTTTTGAGATAATTTCACTGTAAATGCAATTGTAGTGTCAGTGTGATTACTTTTAATGTCCAAAATCTTATCGCTCGTGCCCTGAACTTTTTCCAAATATTCTTTATAGTTGTTAGTCCATATACCCACGGGCAATTCTGAAATATGAATGGTGTTCGCACTTTTCCAAGTCCAAACGCCCTCGTATTCATATTTTGTATCCGTAATGGCGCGCACAGAACCGGTAAATCCTTTGGACCAGGGTGCCATTTCGAGAAGCGATTGGTTTGAAAGCATTCTTTTGAGATTTTGAATAATATCTTTGGGATTATAGGACGGTATGGTGGTGGACCACCCAGTACCAATGCCGTTTGCACCGTTGACCAGAATCATAGGAATAATGGGCAAATAAAAGGCTGGTTCTATAGACTGGCCGTCATCTTCCAAATATTCGTACAGTGGTGTATCTTCCGGCCTAAAAATAAGTTCTGTAGTTTCTGCAAGTTGGGTAAATATATAACGTGGCGAGGCAGCATCTTTTCCGCCCATGAGCCTCGTTCCAAATTGTCCATTGGGTGCTAGTAAATGAATATTATTAGAACCGGTAAAATTCTGCGCCATACCAACAATTGTATTATTGAGAGACATTTCGCCATGGTGATATGCCGCATGTTCTGAAGTATAGCCGGCCAATTGAGCTACTTTAATTTCTGAATGTAATTTCCGTTTCAAGCAGGCGAACAGAATTTTACGCTGTGACGGTTTAAGACCGTCCATAACGTGAGGAATGCCTCGAAGATTACTTTCAATGGCCATGACAATATATTCTTTGTCTACGAAATCACTATAAGACATTTCTTTTTTGGAAAAGTCCATATGAGTACCGTGTCTATAGTTCCCAATCCAGGCCTTTCGGTCTTCTACACGCTTTTTATTAAAGCACATGTCAATTTGAGTCCCGTCTCGTATGATTTCGAAATGGAGACGATTTTTGGCTAGATTTGAAAAATATTCCTTGGCTTCTTTGGCGGACGAAGTACCCAGCCCTTTGTAATACTTAATTTTCCATTGTTTTGGGTTGTTGGTGGCACACCAAGCTTGGTATTCGGGCGTAGTATAGAATACACGCGTTTGCGAGTTCTTTGAGCATTTAACGATGGGTGTAATAAACACTTGCAAAAAATTGGGTATCTTTAACAAAGATGGCCAGTAATAATGCAAAAAATTAATAATAAGACCCTTAATATGCGAACCGTCATGGTCTTGGTCCGTCATAATCATAATATGGCCATATCTAAGAGAAGATGCATCTGTATAAGTTCTTCCCATATTCAAACCCATGATTTTCATGATGTTTTGAATTTCGGAATTGCCACCCACTTTTTGATTGCTAGCGTCTCTTACATTCAATAACTTACCCTTTAGTGGAAATACGCCAAATGTATTGCGCCCAACCACAGAAAGACCTGCAATGGCCAATGTCTTGGCAGAATCTCCTTCTGTTAAAATGAGAGTACATTCCTGTGAGCGGCGCGTGCCCGCAAAGTTGGCGTCGTCCAACTTTGGAATACCGGTCAGTTTGGACTTTTTTGTGGCGCCCGTAGCTCTTTGCAGTTGACGCTTTGATTTAACGCGCGCAAAATGCAACACCTCTTCTACAATACCGGAATTTTTAATGATAGACTTTGCGAGTTTTTCGGAAATAACGGGTTTGTATTGCGGCGGTCCAAAATCTTTTGAACGAGTAGTCAGTGCGTCCTTTGTTTGAGAATCAAAAGACGGATTGGTAATCAATGCATTCACAAACAAAAAGGTAGAATTTTTTATCTGGCCGGGTCGGACAGACAATCCTTTGAAAACCCGAGAAGGAATGACATGCTTTGCAACAGAGTCCATAATATATTTGACATGCTCCCCACCTTTTGAAGTGCATATAGCATTACAAAAACTAACGTGCTTGTGCTGCTGGTCAGGCGACATTGCAATACACATTTCCCAACGGTCATTCAACTGTTGATACATTGGCGCTTGACCATCAAAATAGAGACCGCAATATTGCTTGAAATTTTGAATGGGAATCTTAATGCCATTCAAATACACGCGCACGTCCTTTGGAGTTGTTCCTGCCACATCAAAGGCCCTCTTACGAAACAAAGCCTTCATGTCAGGCGTTAGACTCGTTAGGCCAAACTTGGCGAAATCCGGAGCAAAAGTTACGCGTGTATAATCTTTACGCTTTCCAGAAGCATTTATTTTGGGTTTGGAACATTTTCCCATGTTGTTTTGCCAGGCCTGTACGTATTTTTTGCGGGCTTTAGAGTCTACCGTTTCAATACAAAACGTTGTAGAAAATATATTTGCCAGTTTGGCGCCATATCCGTTTCTACCACCGACGACACGTTCAGTAGTATCGTCGTAGTTATCCCCAGACAATAGCTCTCCAAATACCATCTGAGGTACCCACATATTTTCTCTTTCGTGCATAACTACGGGTATACCAGCACCATCGTTCTCTATAGTAATACTTTCGTCTGAAATGTGTATTTTAATAGATTTCATAGTCTTGTCACGCCGTTTATTATCCGCAGCATTTACCAAAATCTCATCAAAAATTTTATACAATCCGGGCACAAACGTAATTTCGCGCTTTTCAAACTTTCCACCGGCCTCAACGAATCGTTCTTCCGTTCTGGGCTGGCATGACCCGATATATGTATCGGGGCGGTCTTTAATGTGTTGCAGATGTGATTTTTTTTGATATTGCTTAGACACTGCCTTGACACGAGACATTTTTTTAATATTATTCTAATCTCCCATTTCAAATCTGATTATTCTTTAAGCATGTGGTTTGTAACGGATAAGTGATTCACAGCCATTCGTTTTAAAGGATTTCTAGCCAATGGCTGAGATTTAATAGTAGTATATACACATATTAAAAAAAAAATAATATTTGTTTTATATATTTACACGCAGATGCCCGGGGTAGAACTGTCAAGCTCTACAGGGGTAGAGCTGAAAAGCTCCGGAACTAGGTCATCTCCAAACTGGTCGCCTTGAAAGGTATCCCACAATGCCTCCAAAGAGGTCTCACGGCTCAAAACAGGAGCGGTCATCAAAGAGGTCTCACGGCTCAAAACAGGAGCGTGGACTTCTTCTGGGGCCTCTTCGGCGTTAGAATAAAGACCGAGGAGTTCGTCAATGTCGATATTAGACGTTTTGGAGCCATATGGAAGTGCCGCAAGCTCTTCGAGGCTCTGCTCACAGTCAAACGACGGGTCGAAAGAAAACATGTCTTCCAACTTTTTGGTCTGGCGAGCCTTTTTCTTTTTGGACTTTGCCTGCCCCGTCGCCTTGCGCTTCTTTTTGGACTTGGCGCCGGGGTTTTTGATGACGTAGCGCACCTTGCAAACGTGGCAAATGAGCTGGCGGTTGCATTTAGCCGGTGCGTTGCACTCGGGGTTGGTGCACTTCTTCGTGGTCTTGCCGCGCATGTCGGGACCGCGTGGAACCACAGGTTTTTTCTCAAAAACTTGATGGCATCCGAGGCAGGTCAAAGCCGAGTTGCTCGG
>Ga0315315_10007556_pt1 | contig 10059 bp, 11 predicted proteins | sample M140m3416metaG_FD_203699 | JGI IMG/M metagenome (GOLD analysis project Ga0315315, IMG submission 203699) | Ammonia-oxidizing marine archaeal communities from Monterey Bay, California, United States - M1 40m 3416 | ecosystem: Environmental > Aquatic > Marine > Intertidal zone | place: USA... | reverse complement strand
AATCTTCACTATATCTTACTTCGGTATGACCAGTCAGAGGGAAATCTTTTCTTAATGGATGTCCTTCAAAACCATAATCTGTTAGTATTCTCCTTAAGTCGGGGTGATCTTTAAAACTCACACCATACATATCAAAAACTTCTCTTTCCATCCAATTAGCTGATGGAAAAATAGTTGTTAAAGATGAAATAACTTCATTTTCATTAATACGGTAGCTTAAAATCATTCTTTGATTAAATTCGTGACTTAAAAATAAATAAACAACTTTAAATCTTTGGGTACTCTCGGGAAAATCAACAACTGTTATATCTATAAGCTGCCTAAACTTTGTATCTTTATTTGTTTTAATGAATAAAGTTACATCAATTAAATCTTCTTTATCAATTTCTACATATATTTGGTTGTGTTTAATTTCAGTTTTGTTAATTTTTGTTGCTAATTCTGAATTAATTTTTTTTTCTAAATCGTTTAAATTCATCATTTTATCTAGTTATCGAACCTTTATTTCTAATTTTTTTTTGTAATTGCATTATTCCATATAATAATGCTTCTGCTGATGGTGGGCATCCAGGTACGTATATATCAACAGGAACTATTCGATCACATCCTCTAACAACTGAATATGAATAATGGTAATAACCTCCACCGTTAGCACAGCTTCCCATCGATATTACATATCTTGGTTCTGGCATTTGATCATAAACTTTTCTTAAAGCAGGAGCCATTTTATTTGTTAGAGTGCCCGCAACTATCATAACATCAGATTGTCTTGGTGAACCTCTAGGTGCTGCACCAAATCTCTCAAGATCATATCTTGGCATGGCCGTTTGCATCATCTCAACAGCACAACAAGCAAGACCAAAAGTCATCCAATGTAATGAGCCAGCTCTGGACCAGTTAACTAAATTATCAAATGAAGTTGTAATAAAACCATTCTTGCTAAAATCTTCAGCAAGTTTTTTAAACTCTTCTGGTACTTGATCTAACTTATTGCTCATGTTAATTTTATAATTATTCCCAGTCTAAAGCACCTTTTTTCCATTCATAAATAAAACCTATTGTAAGTATAAATAAAAAAATCATCATTGAGGAAAAACCTAGAATTCCAATATTACCTAATGAAATAGCCCACGGAAATAAAAATGCGATTTCTAAATCAAAAATAATAAAAAGAATTGCTACAAGGTAAAATCTCACATCAAATTCCATTCTCGAGTCCTCAAAAGGTTCAAACCCACATTCATAAGCTGAAAGTTTTTCTGGATCTGGATGTTTAGGAGATAAAATAAAATTTATAGCAATAAATGCACAGCTTAGGCCTAAAGCAACTATTAAAAATAAAATTATAGGCAAATAATCTTTTAAAAATTCCGCAGTCATGAGCGAATATATATCATTTTTTAAAGCATGATGAAGTGTAGATAGGTCACATTATTCAAAATATACAGTACAATTGATAACGATTATCAACATTAAAAGTAGTATATTGCTATAAAATTTAAAGTGGCGGGAGTGAAGGGACTCGAACCCTCGACCTATCGCGTGACAGGCGATCGCTCTAACCAACTGAGCTACACCCCCACTTATATCTTTTGGTGGGCAGTAAAGGACTCGAACCTTTGACCCCCTCGGTGTAAACGAGATGCTCTACCAACTGAGCTAACCGCCCCAAAAAGATGTTAACTAATACATCAAGGCCTTGATAAAGTAAATTAATTATTATTGAATACTAGCTTGAGATTTGTCATCTTTTTTAGTGAGATCAACCTCAACCCACTCTGTTTTTTTAAGCTCTTTGGTTAAAGCAATTTTAAGAACTTCATCTGCAAATTCAACTGATGTAATTTTTATTTCATCAACTATTTTTTTAGGCATATCAACTAGGTCTTTTTCATTTTCTTTTGGAATCAAAACTTCTTTAATTCCTGCTCTATGAGCGGCCAATAATTTTTCTTTCAATCCTCCGATAGGTAAAACTTGCCCAGTTAAAGTTACTTCACCAGTCATTGCAACATCTTTTCTTACTGGAATATTTGTTATAGATGATACTATCGATGTTACCATTCCTACACCAGCGGATGGTCCATCTTTAGGTGTTGCACCTTCTGGTACATGAATATGAAAATCTCTCTTTTCAAATAATGGTGGAATTATTCCATATTCTAAACATTTAGATCTTACAAAAGATTTTGCAGCTTTTACTGACTCTTGCATTACATCGCCAAGCTTACCAGTAATTTGCATTCGACCTTTACCAGGCATTGTAACAGTCTCAATCTTTAAGATTTCACCACCATATTCTGTCCAAGCCAATCCTGTAACTATTCCAACTCTATTTTCAGCCTCAAGTTCACCAAATTTATATTTAGGTACTCCAAGAAAATCACCTAAATTTTTAATATTAACATTGACCTCTTTTTCTTCGCCTGAAACTACTTTTTTAACAACTTTTCTTGCAACTTTAGAGATTTCTCTTTCAAGGTTTCTAACTCCAGACTCTTTAGTATAACTTCTAATAATTTCTTTAATAATATCATCACCCAACTTCATCTCTTTTTCTTTAACACCGTTATCTTTAATTTGTTTTGGTAATAAGTATTTATTAGCTATATTTATTTTTTCATCTTCTGTATAGCCAGCTAATCTTATTACCTCCATTCTATCTAATAGAGGAGGTAAAATATTTAAAGTATTTGCAGTTGTTACAAACATTACATCAGATAAATCATAATCAACCTCAAGATAATGATCATTAAATGTGGTATTTTGCTCTGGATCTAAAGCTTCCAACAAAGCTGAAGAAGGGTCACCCCTATAATCATTTCCAATTTTATCTATCTCATCCAATAAAATAAGTGGATTCTTTGTTCCAGCTTTTTTCATCATTTGAATTATTTTTCCTGGTAATGATCCAATATAAGTTCGTCTATGACCTCTAATTTCGGCCTCATCTCGCATACCACCAACTGACATTCTTACAAATTCTCTATTAGTAGCTTTTGCAATTGATTTTCCCAATGAAGTTTTACCGACTCCTGGTGGACCTACTAAACATAAAATTGGTCCTTTAATTTTTTCCATTCTTTTTTGAACTGCTAAAAATTCAATTATTCTCTCTTTAACTTTCTCTAAACCAAAATGGTCTTTATCAAGAATATTAAGTGCTTTAGTTAAATCAATATCAACCTCACTTTTTTTATGCCATGGAAGCTCTGTCATCCAATCCAAATAATTTCTTACCACTGTAGCTTCAGCAGACATTGGGCTCATATTTTTAAGTTTTTTTAATTCTTGTAAACCTTTCTTTTCGACCTCTTTAGGCATCTTAGATTTTAGAATTGCTTTATTAAGGCTTGTGCTTTCATCCTTACCATCCTCAATTTCACCTAATTCTTTTTGGATTGCCTTAAGCTGCTCATTCAAGTAGTACTCTCTTTGAGTTTTTTCCATTTGAGTTTTTACTCTGCCTCTTATTCTTTTTTCGACACCAATAATACTAGTCTCATTTTCCATGATTTTTATAATGGCATTTAATCTTTTTTTAACATCAACTGTTTCAAAAATTTGTTGTTTTTCTGATATTGAAGCTGTTATGTGGGAAGCTATATTATCCGCTATTTGAGAAGGATCTTTAAGTTGCTTAATAGTATTAATTGTTTCATTAGAAATTTTCTTATTAATAGATGTTAATTTTTCTAATCTTCTTAGGGCTGTAACAGCTAAAGGATAAAAATCTTCTTCATTATTATCAATATCATTAAAAACTGTGTAATCACAAATTATGAACTTATCATTATCTTTAAAATCTAAAATCTTTACTCTTTTCATTCCCTCTACTAATACCTTTACTGTTCCATCGGGAAGTTTAAGAAGTTGAAGAATATTTCCTTCGCAACCATACATGAAAACATCTGTTTTTTTTGGATCATCAATTTCAGAATTTTTTTGAGTAACTAAAATAATCTTTTTATCTTTTTTCATTACCTCATTTAAAGCAGATATAGATTTATCCCTACCTACGAATAAAGGTATTACCATACTTGGAAAAACAACAATATCTCTTAGTGGAAGTAACGGCAGTGAAATTTTAACATCCATCACATGAATATGGATATTATAATTTATATTGCAATAGCTTTTTTAGTTTTATTAAGGTTATTAAGCCGCTGTTGTCTTCCCTGGCTTTGATTTATTGTCATTTTTAGAGTGAACTATTATCGGCTGTGACTGCCCTTTTGCTGCTGAAGCATCAACCATTACTTCCTCGATATTATCTTGACTTGGTAAATCGTACATTGTTTTGAGTAAAATATTTTCTAATATTGACCTCAAACCTCTTGCTCCAGTTTTTTTTCTGATTGCCTTGAGAGCAATTTCTTTTAAAGCATTTTCTTTAAAAGTAAGTTTTGCACCATCAAGTTTAAATAATTCTTGGTATTGTTTAATTAAAGAATTTTTTGGTTCTTGAAGTATCTTTATTAAAGATTTTTCATCTAAATCCTCCAAAGTAGCTATCATTGGCAATCTACCGATAAATTCTGGTATTAATCCGTACTTTAATAAATCTTCAGGCTCTAAACTTTGCATCCATTCGCCAGTTTTTTTATCTTGCGTATTTTTGACGTCAGCTTCAAATCCAATAGAGGTACCTTTATCTCTTTGAGATATAATTTTATCTAAGCCAGCAAATGCTCCTCCACAAATAAATAAAATATTAGTTGTGTCAACTTGTAAAAATTCTTGTTGTGGATGTTTTCTACCGCCCTGAGGTGGCACACTAGCAATCGTTCCTTCCATAATTTTTAACAAAGCTTGTTGAACACCTTCACCTGAAACATCTCTTGTTATAGAGGGATTTTCTGATTTTCTACTAATCTTATCAACCTCATCAATATAAACAATTCCTCTTTGAGCTTTTTCAACATTGTAATCAGCTGCCTGTAATAATTTTAAAATTATGTTTTCAACATCTTCTCCTACATACCCAGCTTCCGTTAGAGTAGTTGCGTCGGCCATAGTAAAGGGTACATCCAAAATTCTTGCAAGAGTTTGTGCTAATAAAGTTTTTCCACAGCCAGTTGGACCAACTAAAAGAATATTTGATTTAGTTAGTTCTACGTTTTTACTTGTTTTACTTTCATAGTTTAGTCTTTTATAGTGATTGTGAACCGCAACAGAAAGAACTTTCTTTGCGTGTGATTGACCAATTACATAGTCATCTAAAACTGCACAAATTTCTTTTGGAGAAGGAAGACCGTCTTGATGCTTAACAAATGTATCTTTACTTTCTTCTTTGATAATATCCATACAAAGTTCCACACACTCATCGCAGATAAAAACCGTAGGACCAGCAATTAGTTTTCTAACTTCATGTTGGCTTTTCCCACAAAAAGAGCAGTAAAGAATATTTTTATTATTTGTATTCATAAATTTTTAAACGAATCAAATTAATACTTTATTATAAATGACTCATACATTTCAAGTTTCGAATAAGATTTTATCAATATATGGTACTTTATGATCTTTTTTCTACTACGTTGTCTATCAGGCCAAAAGACTTAGCAACATCTGCCGTCATAAAATTATCTCTCTCTAAAGCTGATTTAATTTCATCTACAGATTTACCTGTATGTTTTGAATAAATTTCATTTAATCTTTTTTTGAGAGATAAAACCTCATTAGCATGAATTTCTATATCTGTTGCTTGACCTTGAAAACCAGCTGATGGTTGATGAACCATTATCCTTGAATTAGGCAAAGAAAATCTTTTTCCTTTTGTTCCGGCTGCTAACAAAAATGATCCCATTGATGCGGCTTGTCCAATACAAAGAGTCGAAATTTCAGGTTTTATATATTGCATCGTATCGTAAATTCCTAAACCTGCGGTGACTAAACCTCCTGGACTATTTATATATAAATAAATATCTTTTTTTGGATCCTCAGCCTCTAAAAATAATAACTGCGCTGTAACTAATGAAGCAATATTATCATTAATCTGACCTGTTAAGAAAATTATTCTTTCTTTTAACAATCTTGAGTAGATATCATAAGCCCGCTCACCTCTATTCGATTGCTCAACAACCATCGGCACTAGATTGCTCATATGTTCAGAAAATTCTTTTGTCATAAATTGATTCGTCTTACTTATACAACTTGAGATTACTTTTTGCTAACTTTTTTTATCTTTTTTGTAGATGATTTTGATTTTGCTTTTTTAATTGGTGTTTTTTTAACTTCTATCTTTTTTGATGCCTTTTTTTCTTCTTTTAAGTTTTTATTTCTTTTTTCATGATTATGGTCTTGGTTTTGAGATACTTTTAATATTTTTTCAGCCTCATCTTTTGTGATTTCTTTTTTATTCGATTTTGCTTTTTCTTTTACTAAGTTCATAATTTTATCTTCATAAACAGTCCCTCTTAAACTAGCTAAAGCAGATTGATTTTTTTGATAAAAATCCATTACCATTTTTTCTTGTCCAGGCATCATTCTTAATTGCTTTTGTATCTCAGCCTGAAGCTCTTGTTCAGTAACCTTAATATTATTTTGTTCACCAAATTCGTTTAAAATTAAACCAACTTTAATTCTTTTTTTTGCTATTTCTTCAAAATTTTTTTTACTTTTTTTAGCATCATCTTCTGTCATACCTTGTGATAGAACTTTAACTTCTTCTTCAATTAAATTTTCAGGTATTTCATCAACTTTAAATTTTTCAAGTTCTTTTAAAATTTGATTTTTGGTAATTCTATCTAATGAATTTTTATATTCATCGTTAATTTGTTTTGATATTAAAGATTTAAGATCATTTAAATCTTTAGCACCTAAATTTTTAGCAAACTCATCATTAATCTTTACTTCTTCGGGATTCTTAACTTCTGTAATTTTACATTTGAATTTAGCTTCTTTGTTAACTAAATCTTTTTCAGGGAAATTTTCTGGAAGTATGGCATCTACTACTTTTTCATCTCCTTTTTTAACACCAATTAATTGCTTATCAAAATTCTTTAAAAAAAGTTCCTTCCCTAAAGTAAGTTGGGTATTTTTTCCCTCACTTCCTTTAAAAGGTTTGTCCTCAACTGTTGCTGTGTAATCAAAAATAACAAGGTCACCTTCTTTTGCCTTACTTTCAGCTTGTGCATTTTTAAAATTAGGTTGATTTTTTGCTATATCTTTTATTCTTTTATCTATTTCTTTTTCATCAATCTTAACTGAATAATCATCAAATTTTATTTTTTCTATAGATTGTATTTCTATTTTAGGCAATTCTGTTACGGAAATTATGTATTCTAAATCTTTATCTTCACCATAAGTTTTGAGATCTAATTTTGGTTGACCTGCAGGTTTAATTTTTTTTTCTTGCAAGGCTTTTGTTGATGTTTCTTTTAACACCTTTTCTAGCACTTCACTAAATACAGCTTGTCCGAATTGCCTTTTTAATATTTTTCTAGGGACTTTGCCTGGTCTAAATCCTTTTAAGTTTACTGTTCCTTTAATTTCCTCATATTTGTCTTCTACATAAGAATTCATAGTTTTTTTATCTATGAAAACTTTTAAATCTTTATTTAAACCTTTTGTATTTTGTACTGTAACTTTCATACGTATTTATTTTTTTGGTAGGGCGAAAAGGACTCGAACCTTCACATGTTGCCATATTGGTTCCTAAGACCAACGCGTCTACCAATTCCGCCATCGCCCCACAAATTTAGAGGTTTTATATATGATTGAAGCTATTTGTCCAACGACAATTATTGTAAATTATATTAAATTTCCTCTATAATATTAAGTATGATTATTTCACCATGTATAAGTATTTGTAAAACTGATCCAAGCACAGGTTATTGCTATGGTTGTGGTAGAAATAATGAAGAAAAAAAAATTTGGAAACTTGGAGATACTTCAGATCAATGGAAAAAGAGAAACATTGAGACTATTAAAAAAAGATTGTCTGGTTGGCAATTAGAAAGTTTTGAAGAATCCTATACATATAAAATTAAAAATGGTATTTCTTTAATTAAGAAAGATTTAAGAAGATGAGTAAAACTTCAATTGTTATAATTATCTATATAATAGGACTTATTTTTGGGGCACTAGTTCTTAAAATCTGGAGTGCTGATACGAGTATTCTCAAAGGTCTTTTAGGCTTAGGTTGGACTGCTTTACTGTTAATAGGTATATTTTTTGCTGAAAAAAATGAGAAAAATTAAATACATAGTTTTTCTCTTCTTTATAATTTTACCTTTTCAAAATTTAAAATCCGAAATAATTATAATGAGCTCTTGCGATGACCAACAAGATGAATTTTTAAAAAATGAATATATTCTTAATCTAAATGAATTAATAATGACAAGAAATTACGTGTATAAAGAAAAGACATACCAAAAATATAAATTGACAGATTTAAGTGTTAAAAAATCTAACTCTTATGTAAGAAATATTTATGAAGAAGAAGGAAAAATTTTAACTCATAAACATGGATATCCACAGTTTTACACACAAATTTTATTTAAAAAAGGTGAACAAGATATTTTCATTAAAACTGTTTTAAATGACGAAGAAGGTATTTCGAAAATTTCAACTTGTAAAAAAATTGAAAAATTTGATAACGAAAGTTAATTTTTTTTCTTATTCTTTATAAAGTTTTTCTTTTTTGAGCCAAATCGATTATTTGTAATGTTACTTCTGTGCTTTGCGTAGGCTTGTTTTTGTGCTTGTTTCATAGCTCTTTTAGATGACATAATGTATTAATAATCTATTTCAACAGTTCCTACTATATTAAAGTTTTTATCAGAAACAACTATTTCACCTGATGAAGGACCATAATTTAAAACCTCTGATATCAGTACATAATGTGTTACCAAAATTAAATTTTTATTACTTCTAAATTTTTTTACGTAATTATTTAGTGCTTCTACTTGCTTGTTTTTATTCTTTGCATAATCAGAACTATAAAAAGAATTCAAGAAACTATTTGTAGAAAAATCTTTGAAAGCAATAGCTGCTGTTTCTTTACATCTGCACCACTCACTTGATAAAACTTTATGAATCTTGATTTTATTTTCTTTAAAAAATTCACCTATATCTCTAGCTTGTTTTCGTCCAACTGAGTTTAAATTTCTCTGGGTTAAACAATCGTTTAAATTGAAATTATTTGGATCTCCATTACCAGGTGCATATGCATGTCGAATAAATATTAATTTTCCACCATCCTCAAGCTGATTTATTAAGTTTTTATTTAAATCTGCTTTAATAGATGTGGTTAAGGATATAAATATTATAATAAAGAATCTTAAAAATTTCATTAATGGATATTAGATTAAATAATTTAAACAAAACAATAGTTAACTGTAAAAAATGTCCAAGATTGGTAAAATATGTTAACAAAATAAGTACAATAAAAAGGAGACAGAATATTAACGAAATTTACTGGGGCAAACCTGTTCCAGGTTTTGGAAATTCAAACTCAAAATTAGCTATTATTGGACTTGCTCCTGCTGCTCATGGTGGCACTAGAACTGGAAGAGCTTTTACCGGAGACAAATCAGGAGATTTTTTATTTAAATGCCTATATGAAGTTGGTATTTCAAATTATCCATTTTCAAAAAATTTAAATGATAATTTAAAATTAAAATCTACTTACATTACAAATATTCTTAAATGTGTCCCCCCAGAAGACAAGCCTCTTAGTAATGAAATTTCAAATTGTTCTAATTTCTTTGATGAAGAAATTATAACTTTAAAAAACCTAAGAGTAATCGTTACTTTAGGAAAAGTCGCTTTTGATAATTGTGTAAAATTATATAAACAAAAGTTTAATATTAAACAAAAGTTTATTTTCAAACATGGTAAAAAATATTTATTACCCAATGATTTAATTATATTGTCGAGCTATCATCCAAGCCCTAGAAATGTTAATACAAGACTTATTTCAAATAAGATGATGGTTGATTTATTTAAAAAAGCAAAAAAACTAGCTAAGTTTTAATAGTATCACAAAAATAAGGTTTAAATTTAGAGTATATATCGTCTGGAATTTTTACTGGCTTACCATCATTATTTATAAAA
>Ga0315315_10007555_pt1 | contig 10060 bp, 5 predicted proteins | sample M140m3416metaG_FD_203699 | JGI IMG/M metagenome (GOLD analysis project Ga0315315, IMG submission 203699) | Ammonia-oxidizing marine archaeal communities from Monterey Bay, California, United States - M1 40m 3416 | ecosystem: Environmental > Aquatic > Marine > Intertidal zone | place: USA... | reverse complement strand
GTTGCCCGGCGAATGGTGCACTACTACGTCCCCATCGGTGTCGTGCGCCGTGGTTTCTTTCCTGGTGAAGCTGACCATGTGATTCCCAAAGGGAATCTTGGTAATGTCTTCAGGTCACTTGGGAAGCAGGATCCAACATTCAGTGTGAAGCCACTTGAGCTGTTGACACCGACTCTTGAACCACTCAAGCCCCTGTTGGGCAAAGTTAATCTGATCACAGGGATGGATCGCACCTTCCAGCAGGGCACCGACGTCCATGCACAATGTGCGTCTTGCTACCTCAGCAGTGCGAAACCCTACACCGTCAAAGGTTCGGCTTGGCCGATTGATCGGACGCTTGATCATGTTGTTGCTGACCACGCTGGGAAGAACACGCCGTTCAGCACGCTTGAATTCAGTTGCAACAGTCATCGCGACAACAAAGAATCGATCCACTTCGACAATATCTCGTGGTATGGAACAGGGCATCTTGCCCCTTCGGTTCGTGACCCGCAGAAAATGTATGACCGTCTGTTCGGTACCGAGCAGGCGACTCGTTCAAGTGATGTGACCAGCTTGGTTCTCGAGGACGCACGCTCCCTCAAGCGGGAACTCAGCTACTCCGATCGGCAGAAGTTTGCTGAGTATTTTGATGCATTGCGCACGATTGAGACGCAAATGAAACGCCTTCAGGACATGAAGAGTGAACTAGCCACGGTTGATTTTCCTGAGCCTCCTGAAACCTATATCCCGAGGGGCGAGTACATTCGATTGATGGGCGATCTGATGATTGTTGCGTTGCAAACGGGGTTGACCAATGTCGCAACTTTCATGATCGGGCCCGAACGTTGGGATACTCCATTCATGTTTGACAGTCTATTTGACAAGCCACGCAGTCATCATCAAATGTCACACAACCAGACAAAGTTCATCGATGACTTGATGCGTGTTGATCGCTTTCATATGGAGCAGTACTTCTACATTTTGAATCGCATGGATGCGATTAAGGAAGCTGATGGGTCCTCGCTGCTTGATAACTCGCTCGTGACCTATGGTTCCGGTTTGGGTGATGGGTCAACTCATCAATACAACGACTTGCCAATCGTGATGGCAGGTGGAGGTGGACGTGTTAAATCTGGACAGCACATTAATATGCCTGAGGGGACACCGTTAGCAAATCTTTGGTTGACTCAGGCACAGTTGATGGGGATGGAAGTCGATGAGTTTGCAGACAGTCGTGGAGTCATCGACTCGCTGCTCGCCTAGCGGTTTGTGGCAGGCCCGTTTGGACTTGCCAACACTGCTGGTCTGCTGGGGCTCTTGGACACTGTGTAAGTTTGAACCGGTTTCAGTGCAAGCTGATCGAGTGGTTCGTCGCCATTGCCAATTAGCTAAGTAACGGAAGATGCTCATTCGTTCCTACTGTTTCATGAAATCTCGGACCGGCGGGTCTGTATCAGTCACGCTGATGACTTTGTGCGAGCGTTGAAGGCAGCAGGAGCAGGGGACGTGACCTGCTGACGTAGGACTGACGGAACTGGGCACGCTGTCTTTCAGCAAAACTGGAAGAAATTCAGTGATGGCATGAGCAAATTCTTTGCCCGCACGCTGCAGATGCAAGTCGTATCAGGCAGTGCGAAGTCATCACGGTTTGAACCAGCCTGACCCTTGCGTTCAGGTCAGCGGTAGGGGGGAATCACTGTTGGCGAAGCGGTTCAGGGGAACTCCGGTAGCCTGTAGCAGGCTTAGGTGGAGATCAGACATCGACATGTCGCGACGTCCACCAATCAGTCTTCCGGGGCGAATGGCACCACCGCCTCGGCCAGCCAATAGAAGTGGCAGATTCTTTTCTTGGTGTTCATGCCCGTCGCTGAGGCTGGAGCCATAAACGATCGTACTGTGATCGAGCAAAGTACCGTCACCTTCACTTATTTCGTTCAGGCGACCGACAAGGTACGCGACCTGTTCGGTGTGCCATGCTGTGACTCGGTTGTACATGTCCCGTTTTTCGTCTCGGGATTTCCACGAGGTCACTCCATCATCATCTTCAGTTTTTCCGCTGATGTCTTTCCAGTGTGAGAGTGCATGCCATGTTCCCGTTACACCATCAATGAAGTTGAAATACCGGTTGCTTTGACCGTGGTCCATCATGCATGTAGCGACACGCGTTGCATCGGCCCAAAATGCGAGCACGATCATGTCCATCATTACACGGACGTAGTCACCGTGATTTTCTGGTATCTCGGAGGCGGGGCGGATCATTGCTTTGCCCAAGCCAGTTGTGAGATCAGATCGTTGCTTTTGGCGCTCGGCGAAGGCGATTTTGCGTTCGATGGAGCGAATCGATTCCAGGTATTCATCAATTTTCTGACGATCTTGAACGCTCCCCGAATTTTTCATTCGACGTGCGTCGGCAATCACCATGTCGAGCACCGAACGTTGGGCTATCTGGCTTTCGCCAACGCGGAACATGCGGTCGAAAATAGCGCGAGGCTCGATCTCTCGTGGCACAGGTGTCTGGGCGTCTGCCCACGAAATGGAGTTGCGTGACAGGCTGCTGCTGAAGTAGCCTTCTCCTCGCATCGCCATCTCTAGCGATGGCAGCAACGTGGTGGATCGAAAGTGTTTTGCAGCAATCTGGTCTGCCGAAGGGCCGCCTACGTTGAGGTTTTCGTGATTGAACCCGCCACCTGTCAGCCATGTGGCTGTGCCTGCACTGTGACCATTGCCTTCCGGTGTCCAGATGTTTTTGAACAGGGTCAGTTCACTGGCGTATGGTTGAAGTGACTTCATCCACGGATTCAGTTTTTGCAATTGGCCGTCTGGGCCTGCTTCCTCTGGCAACCAAGCTCCGTTGGCAACACCGTTGGGAATGTACAGATAAGCGAGACGCGTTGTCTTTTTCGACTTCAATTCGCTAGCTGATGCAGGAGGATCCATGACATCGAGCAAAGGAAGGGAAACGGCGGTGCCTAGGCCACGCAGCATGCTTCGCCGTGAAATTCTCCACGCGCCGGAAGTTCGGGTTTGTCGCTTTGGCTGCTTCGCCATGGGGCCACTCTTGCAGTTGTCTTCGGATCTCGGAAATGTTGATTAGCGGGCACGCTGTTTCATTTGGAACGTGTCACTGGTGACGATTGCGTGAACGAGAGTTTGCAGTCGTCTATCGTCATCTTCGACTTGCTGGATAATTCGCTTGATTGCCGATTCGTCAAAGTATTCAAGTTGTCGGCCTAGTGCGTACGTCAGCATTTTTCGCGTGATTTGTTCGACTAACTGATCACGTCTTTTGTTTACCAACGCATTTTGCAGGCCAAGCAAACCACGGAATTCGGCTCCACCGGGTAGCTTTCCGCGGGTGTCTGGTCGTCTGCCGCGGCGGGACTCCTTGAAACGTCCAAACCAGTCGTACTGTTCCAAGGCAAAACCAAGCGGGTCAATTTGTGAGTGGCAGGCGTAGCAATTTGGATTGTCGCGGTGGAGTTCCAGTTTTTGACGTTGGGTGAGATTTCTTTTTTCAGCAACCTCGTCGTCAAACTGACTGACGTTTGGGGGTGGGGGTGGGGGTGGCGTCCCGAGTAGCTCTGTCAGGATCCAGTTGCCACGCACCACGGGGCTGGTCCGATTAGGAAAGGAAGTGATCGCCAGAATACTGCCCTGTCCCAAAATGCCACTTCGAGGACTGGACTCCAATGACACACGCCTCATTTCTGGTCCACGTACCTCGTCCATATCGTAATGTTGAGCGAGTTCCTCATTGACGAACGTGTACTTAGCATCGATCAGACGTTCGATGGACTGATTCTCTGTCACTAACGATGAAAAGAAGAGAGCGGATTCCTGCTGCATTGCATCTACCAGTGAGTCGGTCGCCCAAGGGTTGTCGATCGGATCGCGGGGAGCATACGGGAGCGCTGCGAAACCAAGCCATTGGGACGCGAAAAGCTCGCCCAGTGTTTTTGCCTTCGGATCAGCTAGCATGCGATTCACTTCATCTGCGAGTACCTGCGGATCAGAGAGCGTGCCAGCATCTGCGGCTCTGCTCAATTGTTCATCAGGCATGGACGCCCACAGAAAGTAGGATAAACGGCTGGCGAGTTCGTGGTCTGTGATCTCGAAAGCTTGCCCGATCTGATTGCCTTGGTCAGTCTCACTTCGAAATAGAAAGCTGGGTGAAGCGAGGATCACTTCGAATACCTCGCCAAGAGCTTTGTAAGAAACGGCGTCACGTCTGACTGATGCAGCTTGTTGTCCCGTGAGCTCTTTGTAGTAACTCAGCAGCGATGCCAGCTCTTGCTCACCTAATGGACGCCGAAACGCGCGTCTTGCGAAACTCGCAATTGCCTCGGCGGCAGATTTTGATCCCAGTAATAACTTTTTCGCTTTCTGCGATACCGCCGTGGTAGTAGGGTCGGGCATCGCGGTTTGGATGACCTGCTCAGCTGCGCCCAGGTAGCGTTCGAGGATGATGGGTTGCAGAAACAAGCTGTTGGCACTGTTGGCGAATCCACTTGAGGCGGTCATGTCGCGAGGGAATCTGTCGGCTGGACGCAGGTCTATCCCAAACAAGTCACGGATCGTGTGATTGTATTCCTCGTGCGTCAGGCGGCGGGCAGTTTCGTAACCAGGCTGCCGGACTGTTTCGTAATCAAAGTTGTCAATCTTGAGTTGAAGGAATGCTGCAATCGCTAAGCGATCAGCGTCTGACATCGGTCCCGCATCAGCTGGAGGCATGGTACGCATTCGGACTTGTTGGCTGATGTTTTTCCAGTCACTTCGGTTGACTACCCACGGTTTCTTTTTTGCCAGTGAAAGCAGATTCAGGTCACCTGAGGATGATTCTTCTGAATGGCATTCATGGCAATGGCGTTCCAGAATTGGTTGGATGTGCTGGGCGTAGTTCCAGCTAGCCGCTGCGGCCAAGTTGGTGGCATCAACGGCCACAGGCTTGGGCATCTTCATGCCAAGACTACCAGTCTCGTCTACCGTGTCGCTCTGTTTCGCGTCGGGACGAATGTCTCGCCCAATCTCGCGTTCGAGCTCGCGGAGTTCAAGTCTCAGTTCCTGAGTCCACTCATCCGTTCCTTCTTCTTCAGCATGGTGAAGCTCCAGTTTCAGTTGGAGGATTTCGTGCCGCATTTCGTAATCGTGCTCAAGTTCCTCCAAGCGGATTTCAGTTTGCTCAACGCGGTTTTCATTGCCTTTGCGAATGCTTTCAAAAAACTGATCAACCAGTTTCTCTGCCTCCGCAAGTTTCGCATTCATTTCGCTGAACTCGCGATTGCCCGAATCAATCTTATCCTCGGTGAATGCTTGTCTTAGTTCAGCTAGTTGAGAACGTTTGTCGAGCAGTTCAAGATTGATCGAAATCTCTTCCGACTCCAACTCGATGACTCCTCTTTTTTCTTCAAGGTCGGCACCAGGCTCCGAGTCACGCTCTTCGGCGGCCTCGATTTGCTGATCCACAACGCTGCGCTTTTTCTCGAGAAGTTGTCGCTTTCGAAGTAAAGCGAGACGCTTGTCCAGAAATCCGAGTTGCTCCTGAAGGCGTGCACGCGCCGCTTCTGTTTCACGGACTTCAATAGCAAAAGGATCTCGCTCTTCGGTAACGCTGTGCTCTTCTTGCTTGCTACCTTCGTCCGTTGCTGCACGTACCTGAGCAGACGCAGGACCCAGCAGTGTTGACGGCAGGCAATGAGTCAACAGGAGGAGCAATAACAGTTTGACAGATTGACTCATGCGTTGCCTATTGCGGTCACATTCAAGGGTGAGGACCCAGTTTATGCTAGGCAGCGCAGGGTGTTTGTCAACCTAGCCCGTGTTGGGGGGTAAACGAGGCCAGTTGTCTTTGCCGGAACTCACGTAACGGATTGTTTCGCTTTGTACCGGCGATTGGTGTGTCGTGACCGTTTTGGGCACCACACGTCAGTTTCTTTCTCTGATTGATCGTGCTGTTTCGTCCGCGATTGCTTTTTCGGGATCGTGCTTTGTGCTTGTCAGGAACGTAGAGGGACGCAGCAAGATGCGTTTGGGGAGCCACCAGTCATTTCAACATTCGCTTAAGCGTGCCGATATGGCACATCCAACTTCTTACTTCAAGTCAACAGTTGCGTTTCCACAATGAAGCGGTTGCACCGGTAAGCGGCTAGCCAGGGATGATTCATCCGTTGGCGGAACCCGGTTTCTTTCCGAACAGTGAGTCCAGTTTCTGCACCTTCGTGATCACAGGTTGCCCATTCTTTTCAGTCACTGTTCCTGAGATTTGAACGGCTGTCCCACAGTGGTACGCGAGGTTGAAATCATGGAAGTCCCTGAAGCCGACATCGATCCGGACAGGTGGTTGTCCCTGCACATCAATCAGGAATATTCGTGCTTCGTCCAGATTGTCAGATAGCCGAAGGCGTCCTTGCACGGTGATCGTTCCGTCCCCTGTCTTTACCCAACTTTCAAATGGCTGTTCGCTATATGGCGTGAAGTCGGAGTCATTGAGTCCGGGTAAAGCGTTGCTTGAATAGGCGAAGGCATCCTGCTCGGCATCAAACATTTTCAAGAGTGCCAGGTGCAAGCGTCCGAGTTGTTGGTTCTCGGCGTAGCGCACGTAGCGTCCCGTCTTTAACAGTCCTCCGCCTTGCCCTGCCAGAATGATTGGGATTCGAGTGGCCGTGTGATTGTCACTGTGTCCCATTCCCGAACCGTAGAGCACCACACTGTGGTCAAGAAGGCTGCCTTGGTGATCCCGGTATGATTTCATGCGAGTCAGCAAATAGTCAAATTTCTCCATGTGCCACAAGCTGATTTTTAACAGTGCATCCAGATTTTGACGCGAAAAGTTTCTGAAGAAATGAGATAAGTAATGGTGCTGTTCTTTGACGCCTAGAAAGTCAAAAATCATTCGACTGTTACTGTTGCCAAGCATGTAGGTGACGCAACGAGTTGAATCAGTCCATAAAGCGAGTGAAATCAGGTCAAGCATTGATTCCACCTGTTCGTTCAAGTTTGCGGGTGCCAGCGGACGCTCAATCGTTGCTTTGGGAATGTCGTTGGAGGTGGCGGCGATGCTCTCGAGCCTTTTCTCCGTTGAGCGAACCACCGACAAATATTGATCCAACGTCTGTCTGTCTTCCGCACCTGCTGTGCGTGTTAGTGATTTCGCGTCTTCCGATACACGATCCAATACGCTTTTCATTTCACGACGCTTGGTCGGGTTTCGCATCGGGCTACGGAAAATTCGATCGAAGATCAGTTGCGGGTCGCTTTCACGCGGTATTGGATCACCATGGGAGTCATAGGAGATGTAGCTGCATCCAATTTGATTAGGGAACAGTCCTTCAGTTGTCAGTTCAAGTGAACGGTGTGACGTTCCTTTGCCAATTCTGTCAGCAATCAACTGGTCGACAGATGCGGACTTGGTATTCCTGTGGTGACCGCTCAGAAAGCGACGAGTGGAGTTGGCGTGAGAGGAGAAGCCAAAGTCACCCATGTTGTCCAAGATCAACAGATCCTGTTTGTGCTTGGCAAAAGGCTGCATGAGAGGTGACATGCGGAAATCAAACTCCGTGCCGCCGTTGATGCTCCAGCTTGGTGGGTGTACTCCATTGGGTTTGAACAGAGTCATGAATCGGATGGGTGGGCCATCTGCGGCAGCGCCTGACGCTTGGCGTTCCATCAAATTCAGAAAAGGTAACGGCAGAAGGGGACCCATCGCACCACGCAGGAATCGTCGTCGATCTAATTGCCACGGCATGTTCATAACGTTCGTCAGTCGTGCTTGGGGTGTTGTGTTAGCGCGTGCGTGAACGGCAGGCTGTTGACTGTCAGATGAATCAAGTCGTGGTAGGTTCCTTCTTGCACAGCAAGATTTCCCTGTCGATCCAGTTTACTGGAAATGTCATTGACCACCGGCATGTCGTTGACCGTTAGTTCCCGAGCTAAGGCATAGGAAAGTGTGCGTTTGACAATGTTTTCGATCACGGTGCGACGTTGGGACTTGACGAGTATTTCCTGTAACCCAGCGTAGTTGTCAAAGGTTTCTCCGCTGGGAAGACGGCCGCTTGTGTCGAGTGTTTTCGAAGCGGCAGAGTGGGTTGGATCTTCTCCCTGAATTTTGTTGTTTTTCTGTTTGCGTTTGTTGCTGCTGATCACGCCCGAAGGTTGGTAATTACCGCTGGTATCGTATGCCTGCATGGCGAATCCCAGTGGATCAATTTTGTTGTGACAGATTGCACATGTTGAGTTGCTGCGGTGCAATTCAAAACGCTCGCGAAAACTCAGGTTCTCCCCTCGCTGATTGGGTTTCACTTGCCCCACATTCGCGGGAGGATCAGGTAAGTGCTCGCCCATAATCCTTTCCAAAATCCACGTTCCTCGAATCACCGGACCTTTGTTCATGGCAAGAACGCCGGGCATTGTCAGCAGACCACCACGTTCTGGGGTGTTGGTCAGTTCTAACCGTTGATTGGGGACGGCTTCTACTTCAATGCCTCGCTGTTTCCGGTAGGCAGTCATCCGTTTTTTGTCACCCGGATAATATTTCGACGTGTGTGGATTCACAAAGGCAACATCGGAATCAATCAATTCCATGAGAGGCCGAGCCTCCGTGAAAAGGTAGTTCAGGAAATCGATTGGTTGCTGACGCAGCGCATGGGAGACGGGAGGATTATTCGATACCTTCGAAATTTCATTGAGGGAGAACCACTCGACTCCAAAATTGAATGCGAGGTTCCGAGATTTTGGGTCCGTCAGCATCCGGTCGACTTCACTGGAATAAATTTCCGTGTCACGCAGTTCGCCTTGGTCAGCTAGCTGCAGCAACCGCTCATCAGGCATGTCGCCCCAAAGAAAGTAACTGAGACGCTCTGCCAATTCGTAGTCATCGACGCGACCATAAGAGGAATGCGGGAGATTCGTTTTGTCGGTGTCGGTGTCGGTGTCGGTGGGCTTGTCAACTTTTGCAAGCAGACTGCGGTAGATGAAAGGAGGTGACATCAGGACCGCTTTAAGCTCAATGCGAAGTGCCGATTCTAATTCTGTTCCATGTTTGCCTGCAATTGCTGCAAGGGATGTTGCAAGCATGCTCGCTGCGGGGGGGCGTCGGTAGGCGTGACGAAGCATCCATCGCAGCACTTCTTCTGCCTGCTTTGGTGTCATGTGTTCACCGACGATTGGTCCCGTGACCTCGTGCAGGTGTTTTCTTTGTTCAGGTGCAAGCCACTGCTCCAAGGCATCATCAATCAGGAACGAATATTGATCCCAAACATTGGTGGTCAACGGATTCGTTGATGTGTCGTTTTTGAAGCCACTGGGGCCAGGTGGATCCACAGGCAGCAGTTTCATCACCAACGATTTTTCAACGATGGTCTGCTCGGCTTCAGCGATCGAAACTTCCAGCTCGAATCCAAACAGAGATCGTAGAGTTTGCCGGTATTCGTGCGCTGACAGACGCCGCGGGCGAAGGATGCCAGGCAATGGCTGAATCGTGTCAACCAATGCCGTCTGGTACCACGATTTGAATTGTGCAATTTCAGCCGAAGTCAGCCGCGGCTGGGTTTCGGGTGGCATCGCGTCTGAATCAAGCACCTCAAGTACATCGGACCACAGTTCGAATGCCGCTTTGATTTGCTGTTCCGTCTCAAGTTTCGCCAGGTTGACTTCAGCGTGGACCTCGTCGCCATCACCGTGGCATTGAAAGCAGTGTTTGCTGAGCAACGGCCGGATCGTTGTCTGGTAAACCAGCGTTGGATCTTTTGCTGACCGATTTGAATTTTGCGAGCTTATTTTGCCCTGCTCGTTGTCAGCATAAATCTCCGGTAGGGGCAGGGTGATACCCAGACCAATGATGATCAATAGCAATGACAGACGGTGCGACAACGGGCGGGCTCGTCGAAATGGCGTGCAGGCAGGATTGGCAGGGTGGGTAATGTTACTCCCCCATATTATCACAGCACCCGCTTCGTCAATAGATTATTTCCTACTGCGAATCTGTCCATTCATCGGTCCTGAACGGCGAGGCTGGCAGACCAATGCTGTTGGTGAGATTGCCTAATGGGTTCGCTGCCCATGAGTAGCGAACGGCGACGGGCTT
>Ga0315315_10007554_pt1 | contig 10062 bp, 11 predicted proteins | sample M140m3416metaG_FD_203699 | JGI IMG/M metagenome (GOLD analysis project Ga0315315, IMG submission 203699) | Ammonia-oxidizing marine archaeal communities from Monterey Bay, California, United States - M1 40m 3416 | ecosystem: Environmental > Aquatic > Marine > Intertidal zone | place: USA... | reverse complement strand
ATTTAAAGCACTAGAAGAGGGAACTTTTTTTGCCAGAGATTTAGTATCCGAACCTGGAAATGTTTTGCATCCTGATGAATACGCGAAAAGAATTAATTCATTAAAAAAATTTGGTTTAAAAATAAATATTTTAGATGAAAAAAAATTAAAAAAACTTGGTATGAATGCATTATTAGGAGTAGGACAGGGTAGCATAAGAGGGTCTTATCTTGTCACGATGGAATGGAATGGTTTGAAAAATAAATCAAAACCATTAGCATTTGTCGGGAAAGGAGTTTGTTTCGATACTGGCGGTATATCTCTCAAACCTGCAAAATTTATGGAGGACATGACTTATGATATGGCAGGTTCTGCAGTAGTAGTTGGTTTAATGAAATCAATTGCATTAAGAAAGGCAAAAATTAATGCTGTTGGTGTAGTTGGTCTTGTCGAAAATATGCCAGGAGGAAATGCACAAAGACCTGGAGATATAGTAAAATCTTATAGTGGAAAAACTATTGAAATTTTGAATACAGATGCCGAAGGTAGATTGGTTTTGGCTGATGCGTTAACATATACAGAAAAAAAATATAAACCGAAATTTATCATTGATCTTGCAACATTAACAGGAGCTATAATTGTTTCATTGGGATCTGAGTATGCTGGTATGTTTTCTAACAATGATAAATTATCAAAACAAATTTATGAGGCAGGCGATCATGTTGCTGAAAAAGTTTGGCGAATGCCATTGAACAAAAATTACGATAAATTAATCGACTCAAAAAATGCAGATATGCAAAATATAAATTACGTAGGTGGTGCAGGCTCAACAACAGCAGCACAATTTTTGCAAAGATTTATTTTAAATAATACACCATGGGCTCATTTAGATATAGCAGGAATGGCTTTTTCAAAATATGGAGGAGCCCTAAATTCTGCTGGAGCAACAGGTTTTGGTGTAAGGTTATTAGACAAACTAATAGAGGAGAATTATGAGTAATATTCAGAACACTTTATCAATAATAAAACCTGATGCTGTCGAAAGAAACTTAGATAGTGAAATAAAAGAAATTTTTACGATGAATGGTTTTAAGATAATAAAAGAAAAAAAAATCCAAATTGAAAAATCTGAAGCAGAAAAATTTTATAAAGTTCATGAAACAAAACCTTTTTATAATGATTTATGCTCATATTTATCGTCAGGACCAATAGTAGTAATGGTTCTAGAAAAAGAAAATGCAGTTATTGGTAATAGAGAATTAATGGGTGCCACAAATCCAAAAGAAGCAAAAGAGGGCACCATTAGAAAAAAATATGGAATTTCAATAGATAAAAACTCCGTCCATGGATCAGATAGTGTAGAAAATGCTAAAATCGAAATTGATTTTTTTTTTAACGATTAGCATACAGTTTAGATATAGCCTTTACATAGAGCAAGTGTTCCTGAGCTAAAATTCTTTTTGCTAAGTTTTTTGGAGTATCATGCTTTTTAATTTGGACTTTTTTTTGTAAAATAATTTTTCCTGAGTCCAATTTTGAAGTTACAAAATGCACAGTGCATCCTGAGTATCTTTCTTTATTGTTAATTGCTCTTTTATGAGTATTTAAACCTTTATATTTTGGTAGTAAAGAGGGGTGAATGTTTAATATTTTACCTTTAAACTTATTAATGAAATTTTCCGACAAAATTCTCATAAAACCAGCTAAACAAATAAGAGTTATCTCATTTTTTTTTAGAAAACTTAAAATTTTATTTTCATCATTAATTCTATTTTTAAAAGTATAAATCTTATTATCAATTTTTTTCTTTTTTGCAAAATCAATTCCTTTTGCTTTTGGGTTGTTAGAAATAACCATTTCAACTTTTATTGGAGATTTTTTTAATAATGAAAATTTATGTAACTTTTTTAAGTTACTACCTGTGCCAGAAATAAAAACAGCTGTTTTAACTTTATTAAGTCCAATTAATTTTTTCATTTAATTTGATTTTATTTTTTCCCCTCTTAATTTTTCCAATAACATAGGGTTGAAATTCTTTTGAAAAATATTTTGAAATTTTTTTCAAATTTTTGGGATTTATAATCAAACAAAATCCAACACCACAATTAAATGTTTTAAGCATTTCACTATCTTGAATTTGTTTTTTTTTTAACCATTTAAATATATTCAAAGGTTTAATTTTTTTTAAATCAATTTCAGCACATAGTTTATTAGGAATTATTCTTTTTAAATTATCCTGCAATCCCCCACCAGTTATGTTTGCACAACCATTTAAAAGTTTTTTATCTATAAGATTTAAAATTTCTTTAACGTAAATTTTAGTCGGTTTAATTAATTCTCTTTTTAAAAAAGGGTTTTTTCTTATATCTATTTTATTCTTATTAAGCAGAAACCTAATTAATGAATATCCATTAGAATGTAGCCCACTTGATGGAATAGCTAAAATTAAGTCATTATTTTTTATTTTTTTTTTATCCAAAATTTTTTTTTGATCTACTATTCCAACAGCAAACCCCGCAATATCAAATTTACCCTTTTCATACGTACCAGGCATTTCGGCAGTTTCTCCACCAACTAATTCGCACTCTGAAATCTTACATCCTTTAATAATACCTTTTATAATTGATTTTAATTTTTTAAGATCAATTTTATTTATTGAGATATAATCTAAAAAAAAAAGTGGTTTTGCACCTTGAACGACTAAATCATTTACACTCATTGCCACAAGATCAATACCGATTGTATTATATTTATTTATTAAATTTGCTATTTCTATTTTTGTTCCCACACCATCAGTACATGCAACAATTTTTGGATTTTTTATGTTTTTTGGAATACTAGAGATAGACCCAAAACCACCAATATTATTAAACCTTTTTTTTGGCTTATTTTTTGTAGATATATTGGATATGAATTGAATAAATTTATCTGCTGACTTTATGTCAACACCACTTTTTTTATAGGTAAATAAGTTTTTATTCATTACTATAAGGTATGAAATTTTATAATATTAATCATTTAAGAAAATTATATATTTTTTTCCTATTTCTATCTCTATCTTTATTTTTTTTTTCCACAGCTAAAGTAGAAGCAAAAGCTTTTGATATTAATGATGTAGAAATATCACAACCATTTGCGAATAATTTTGACAAAAATAATGTAATTGACCAAGGTTTTAGGCAAGCTTTTTTTAAGTTACTATCGTTAATAGTTACGTCATCTGATCAAGAAAAAATTGAAAATATTAGGTTGAATGAGATTAAAGTGATGATTGAATCATTTTCGATTAAAGAAGAAAAATTTATTAACGATATTTACTATGTAAATTTAGGCGTGTCTTTTAATAAAAAAAAAATTTTCAAATATCTTGAGGAAAGAAATATATTTCCATCCTCTCCTAAAAAAGAAAAATTTTTGTTCATACCAATAATAATAGACGAAACTATAAAAGATTTATTGGTATTTTCTAATAATAATTTTTTTGATAATTGGAATGTTCTAAATGAAAGCCACCATTTAATTGAATATATTTTACCAACAGAAGATCTTGAAGATCTTAAGCAAATTAAAAGTAATTATGAGACAATTGAAAAATATAATTTTGAAGAGATTATTAAAAAGTATTATTTGGATAATTATATAATTGCACTATTCTTTAAGAATAAGCAAAATGTAAGAGTGCTTTCAAAAATAAGTATTAAAAATAATTTAAAGTTAAAAAATCAAACATTTAAAAATATAGATATTAATGATCAAAAACAATTACAAAAAATAGTTGATGAGCTGAAAATAATTTATGAGGATAATTGGAAAATATCAAATCAAATTAATACCTCTATAAAACTATTATTAACAATAAAAACTAATAGTTCTGACGAAAAAAAAATTTCTAAATTTGAAAATATCTTAAGACAAAACAATCTGATTTATGATTTTTATATCAGCAAATTTAGTAATGATACAATATTTTATAAAATTGTATTCAATGGAACCCCAGATATATTTTTAAGATCAATGGAGAAACACAGATTCTCATTTAATACTCAAAATAAAATTTGGATAATGAAATGAGAGATTTAAATCAGGAAATAATCAAGTTTAATTATGAACGGAATTTCAAAGATGATGATTTCTATGTATCGAAGAGTAATGAACATATTTTTGATTTATTAATGAGTTGGCCGAAATGGGAAAAAAATTTTTTGAATATAAGTGGTCCAAAATTTTCTGGAAAGACTCATTTAATAAATATATTTTTAAAAAAATTTAAAGGAATTAAATTAGATGCCAAAATACTTTCAAATGATCATTTTAAAAACTTAAAGATATATCAAAATATAGTTTTAGAAAATTTAGATAAAAATATTGATGAAAATCTTGTTTATTCATTATTCAATTTTGTTGATCAGGATAATAAATATTTAATTGTTACTTCAGAGGAAGCAATAGTTGATATCAATTTTGGATTAAAAGACTTAAGATCTAGGACCAAAAATTTTCTTTTACAAAGTATCACAAACCCTGATGATGACTTAATGTATGCTTTGATATTAAAAAACTTATCAGATAGACAAATTTTTTTAGATAAAAAATTGATTGAATATATAATTAAAAGAATTGATAGATCATATGGTAAAATATCTGATTTCATATATAAAATTGATGAGAGAAGCTTAAAAATGAAAAGATCAATTGATTTAAAGATTATTAAAGAAGTGCTAGGAGATTAATTGAATAAATTTAGAACTCATAACTGCAATCAATTAAGAAAAAAGGATATTGGAAGTAAAATTTCTTTATCAGGATGGATTAATAAAAAACGTGATCACGGCAATCTTCTTTTTTTAGATCTTAGAGATAACTATGGTGTTACTCAATGTATTATAAATAAAGACAATCCAAAATTTGCTGAGTTAGAAAAAACTCAACTAGAAACGGTAATCAAAGTTGACGGAAAGGTTGTCGAGAGAAATAATGAAACTATAAACAAAGATATTAAAACAGGTGAGATAGAAATTAATATTGAGAATTTTAATGTTCTAGGAACATGTAAAGAATTGCCAATGCCTGTTTTTAGTGATCAAGAATATGCTGAAGAAATTAGACTTAAATACAGATTTTTAGATTTAAGGAGAAAAAAAATTCATGAAAATATTATTTTAAGATCAAAAGTTATTTCTTTTATTAGAAATGAAATGAATAAAGAAGGTTTTTTAGAATTTCAAACACCAATCCTAACTTCTTCGAGTCCGGAGGGAGCGAGAGATTTTCTGGTACCTAGCAGATTAAATCCTGGAAAGTTTTATGCTTTACCTCAAGCTCCACAACAATTTAAACAGTTAATAATGGTGTCTGGGTTTGATAAATATTTTCAAATAGCACCATGTTTTAGAGATGAAGATGCTAGAGCAGATAGGAGCCCAGGAGAATTTTATCAACTTGATTTGGAGATGTCTTTTGTAGAGCAAGAAGATGTGTTTTCAGTAGTTGAAAAATTGTTAATAAATACTTTTAAAAATTTTTCTGATAAAAAACTAATGCATTCTAAATTTCCAAGAATTTCCTATAAAGATTCTTTATCAAAATATGGAACTGATAAACCAGATTTAAGAAATCCACTTATAATAAAGGATATAACCGAAATTTTTGATAGGGAAGATGTTACTTTTGAAATATTTAAAAAATTGATAAAATCAGGTGCGAAAGCAAGATGTATAGTTACTGAAAATACAAAAGATAGGCCAAGAAGTTTCTTTGATGGTATTGATAATTGGGCCAAAGAACAAGGTGCCTCAGGACTTGCTTATTTTACAATTGAAAAAGATAAAGAAATTACCGCAAAAGGACCAATAGGCAAGTTTTTTTCTAAAGAAGCATTGGAATTACTAATGAAAAAAACAAACTCAAAAATAGGAGATAGTATTTTTTTAGCTTGTGCAAAAGAGAAAGAATTAGAAAAAATTATAGGTCTTGCAAGGGATAAAATTGCCCGAGATTTAAATTTGATTAAAGATGATACTTTTGCTTTTTGTTGGATAGTTGATTATCCGATGTTTGAAAAAAACGAAATTACTAACAAGATTGAATTTAGTCATAATCCTTTTTCTATGCCACAGGGAGAGCTAGATAAAATTGATTACAGCAAACCTTTAGACATTCTTGCTTATCAATATGATATTGTCTGTAATGGAATTGAATTATCTTCTGGAGCAATAAGAAATCATATACCTGATTTAATGTATAAACTTTTTTCTATTGCTGGGTATAGTAAAAACCAAGTAGATGAAAAATTTAGTGGTATGATAAATGCTCTTAATTATGGGGCACCCCCACATGGAGGTATCGCACCTGGAATAGATAGAATAGTAATGTTACTTGCTAATGAAAAAAATATTAGGGAAGTTACGATGTTTCCTATGAATCAAAATGCTCAAGATTTAATGATGAATGCACCTTCAGAAATTAGCGAGGCACAATTAAAAGAATTAAATTTATCAATTAAAGGTAAAAAATAAATTATTTTTTACCTTTTAAATTAATTTTTACGTCCGATAAGTCTACTAAGTTTTTTTTGTAATTATTTCTTACAAATCCCTTGCTCGTAATATCTTTGACAATTTTTAATAATTGATTTTGCCCTTCAGAACTTTGGTCGTCAATATTTGAATTATCAGAAGTATCATTTAGACCTATTGCAGGTGTGTGTGCCAGGTCTTCTCTATTTTGATAAGAAATTGCCAATTCTCTAAAAATATAGTCTAATATTGAGGTTGCGCTCAAAATTCTATCATTTCCCTGAACCTTACCTGATGGTTCAAACTTTGTTCCAACATAAGCACTTATGAATTCGTCTAAGGGCACTCCATATTGTAAACCAAGTGACACAGCTATAGCAAAATTATTCATTAAAGCTTTCACTAACTCCCCTTCCTTACTAGTATCAATAAAGATTTCACCAATCTTACCATCTTCATATTCTCCTGTGTGAAGGTAGACTTTGTGATCACCAATAGTCGCTTTTTGTATATATCCTTTTCTCCGATCGGGCATACCAAATCTTTTGCTATTATTTTCAGAAATAATATTTTTTGACTTTATGATATTCTCTAGTTTGTTAGTATCTTCATTCTTATTTTTAGTAATTTCATCAATTTTTGTATTTTCAATTATTTTTTTATTATTAGGGTCTAAACTTTTTGTTTTTCTATTATCTAGTTTGACATCTAGTACCTCAAATTTCCCGTCATCTCTTTTTTCAAGATTCTTCAATTCCGTTTCATTTATGTCTTCAAGGTAGTGATTTACCTTAAAAGTACATGTATAATATGTTTCTACTAAGTATTTTGCCATACGACCCCAATTTATTAAAATTATTTTGATTTATGAATCAAATTATTTATATACAAAAACAAATTTTAGTCTAATTTATTTTATACAATCTTAAATTGAAATAAGACTACATATATGTTGACACTTTTTAAAAAAATTTTCACATGGTGGAATCGTGACACACTCGGTACAAGAATTAAAACAATCTTGTTTGGAAAATATGTTGGCAAAGATTCTTTTGGAAATAAATATTACGAAAGCAAAAAAGGAAAAAGATGGGTCATATATCATGATGAAATTGATGCATCTAAAATACCTGTTGAATGGTATTCTTGGATACATTTTACTCCTAACAAAATTGAAAAAAAACATGAATTAGAAAAATATGATTGGCAAAAACCTCATCAACCCAACTTAACAGGAACTGATAAAGCGTATTATCCAAATAAAGATAAAGATGTTACAGCAAAAAAATATAAAACCTGGAAAAATTGAAATATATTTTATTATTTTAATATTATTTTTTTTCCCTTTTTCAAAATCTCAATCATCGAATGAATTAGAGGGCACTAGTACTGATATAAAAGTACTAGATAAAATAAGCTCAAAAAATGCTTTAGTTAAGTTAAAGAATGGAGAGGATTTTAAATATAAAGATTTATTAATTAAAAGTATGAAATGTATTAATTCTGAGTTTGATGACAATCCAGAAATTACGGCATATATCCAAGTAAGAGATATAACAAAACAAAATAAAGATGGTGTTTTTGTTTTTAACGGGTGGATGTTCTCATCTAGTCCTTCGATTGAACCTTTTGACCACCCGGTTTATGATATTTGGCTAATTGACTGTTATTAAATTATTTTTTCATTATCAAGCCAACTTACATTGAAATCAGAATTCAAAAATTTTTTGTGATTTAAGAGCTTTTTATGTAATGGAATCGTTGTGGTTATTCCTTCAATAACAAATTCATCCAACGACCTATTCATTCTTTGAATTGCTTCTGTTCTATTTCTTCCATGGCAGATAAGTTTACAAACCATACTGTCATAATAAGGAGTTACTTTATATCCCTGAAATATTGCTCCATCCACTCTTGTTCTAAAACCAGAGGGTTGATGACACATGCCAATAGTCCCAGGAGATGGTTGAAAGTTTTTACTTGGATCCTCAGCATTTATTCTACATTCAATTGCATGACCTCTTGGATTTATATCCGATTGTTTTAAAGCTGTTTCACCAGTGTAAGCAATGTGGATTTGCTCTTTTATTATATCAATTCCAGTAACCATTTCAGATACCGGGTGTTCAACCTGAACCCTGGTATTCATCTCTAAAAAATAAAATTTACCATCCTCGTATATAAATTCGACCGTTCCGGCACCTTCATATCCAATTTTACTTACCATTTTTACCGTTCTATCAAATAAATCTTTTCTAATTTGATCATTTAAAACTGGACTTGGTGTTTCTTCAATTAATTTTTGATGTCTTCTTTGAACCGAGCAATCTCTTTCATGTAAATGAACTGTTCTATTTTTTCCAGCTAATATTTGAACTTCTATATGTCTAGGATTTTGAAAGAACTTTTCAATATAAACTTCATCATTTCCAAAATATTTTTTAGCCTCAGATTTAGCTGTTGAAAAAAGAGTTTCAAATTCTTGTTCCTTATTTACAATTTTCATACCTTTACCGCCACCACCACCAGAAGCTTTTATTAAAACTGGAAATCCAATTTTTTTACATAATTCTTTAGCTTGATTTATATCTTTTACACCACCTTCAGATCCTTCGATTACAGGTAAACCATTTTCTTTTGCTATTTTTTTAGCTTGAATTTTATCTCCCATCATCTCAATGTGTTTTGAAGAAGCTCCAATAAATTTAATTTTATTATCCTCAAGAATTTTTGCAAAACTTGCATTTTCAGATAGAAATCCATAACCTGGATGAACTGCCTCAGCATTTGTTAAATCTACTGCTGATAGCAAAGCCGGAATATTTAAATAACTATTTGCTGGTTGATGAGAACCAATACAAACACTTTCATCTGCTAATCTTACGTGCATACTATTTCGATCAACATCTGAATGAACAGCAACTGTGGAGATGCCCCATTCTTTGCAAGCTCTTATAACTCTGACTGCAATTTCCCCACGGTTCGCAATTAAGATTTTTTTAAACATTACTCTAGAATGATTATTGTTTGACCAAACTCAACTGGTTGACCGTCCTCAACACAAATTTCTTTTACTATTCCATCAGCAGTTGATGGAACATGGTTCATAGTTTTCATAGCCTCAACTATCATAACTGTGTCACCTTTTTTAATTTTTTTTCCTATTTCAGCAAATTTTTTAGCTCCTGGTTCTGGTGCATGGTATGCCGTGCCAATAATAGGAGATTTTACTTCAATACCTGATAAAGATCTATTATTTGCGCCAGGTGTTTCAGTTGAAGACACTGTTTGTTTAGTCGGAGAAATTGGCTGATTATTAATAGATACGTTATTTTTTGAAACTTTTATTTTTGTATCTTTTTCAGTATATTCTAATTCAGTTAGATTAAACTCGTCTAAGTAATCACTTAGTTCTTTTATAATTTTTTTGTCAATTTTCATTTTTTAAAAGCTTTTGCATTGAAATTATGGCTAAAATATAACCTTCCGTACCTAAACCAAAAATTCCTCCAGTAACTATATCGCTAATTAAAGATTTATGCCTAAATTCCTCTCTTTTGTAAATATA
>Ga0315315_10007552_pt1 | contig 10062 bp, 15 predicted proteins | sample M140m3416metaG_FD_203699 | JGI IMG/M metagenome (GOLD analysis project Ga0315315, IMG submission 203699) | Ammonia-oxidizing marine archaeal communities from Monterey Bay, California, United States - M1 40m 3416 | ecosystem: Environmental > Aquatic > Marine > Intertidal zone | place: USA... | reverse complement strand
TCTATGAACCGAATGAAACTTTGGTTCTTTGTCGTCTTCTTTTAATTTGTAATGTGGATATTCATCATCAACACCTTTTCTATCTGAATCTGGTTCTGCTGATTGTTTGTTTGTGGTTTTTGTCGGTAATAATTTTTTGTCGTTTTTAACTAATCTGAATTTGAGTGCAGGTCTGCCATTGATTTGTAAATCACCTTTCTCATTGTAAGTGATTGACTTAACTTTTACTCGTTTGTTTTTAAACCTACCCATCAAAACTTCATCACCAACTTTAATTGGTAATTCTATTTCATTGAGAAAAGGTTTAACTAACCATTCTGTTAGTTTTGTTTTCATAACTCTCCTACCATTTACGGCAAGACCAATATCTTGCCTTATGTCTTGGACCTGGTGTATCGCAATTGTGTCTTGCTCTAAAACTTCTTCTTGCGTCTGGATTAGACTTTCTTATTTTCATAGTCTTACCTTTTGCTGATGTTCCACCGTGTCCAAAGTTTACCTTTACGACATTACCTGCTGGATTCTTAACATAGACTTTAAATTTTTTGACATCGCCTTGCATTGGTTTACCAAGTTTTACTTTACGACCTTGATACTCTGCTTCATTAATATCTTCTGGCAATCTAAGATATTCTAATGTGTATCCGTGTGCTTTTCCACTTTCTTCGTAAAATATTTCAGTAGTTTCTTTTACACAATTAGGAACTTTTCTTCCACCCTTGTCTTTCATACCGACTTGTTTGTATCCTACCCAACAACTTCCTCTGGCTTCTTTCATAGTCTTATCCTTTTTTCCAACCACCACCAGCGGCTTTGTATTGTTTTGCTGCCCAACCATTTGCATATGCACTTGGATATACATCAAACTTTTTCTTTGCTTGTGATTTGTAATAAGACCACTTTGATGGGTTTGTTGGTGTGTTCTTTTCTAAGAACATATTTAGTTTTCTTTCTGTAACTACTTCTTTTATTGTTTCTTTAACTAATGCTTTTAGATTCATTTTATGCTCCTGTTTTACTCATTACTGGTTTCTTACCTTTACTTCTTTGTTTACCTTTTTTACTATCACCAGCTTTCTTCTGGTCTCGTCTTTTACGATTAACAAATGATGCTCTACCTTTTGGCCCAAGTTTCTTTGCTTTTTCAGCACTTAAACAAGCGGCGTAAGCACCACCTTCCTTTTCACCACCACACTTACCTAACTTTTGTCCTGATGAACCATATCTGTCCCAACCACCTTTGGTTGTTCCACCTGACCCACCTTTGCCGAACCATTTTCTTAAGTCTTCGGTTGTGATAGAACCCTCATCAATCAATTCCGTGATTGCTTCTCTAATAATTTGTCCTACTTGACTCATTATCTAAATAAGTTTACTTTTGTACCATTACTTGCACTTACGCGACTTAATGCCATCGGATATAATACACCCTCAGTTAGTTTATCAGTATTGTCTATGTTTCCTCCTGGTGAAAAGTTAATATCTCCACCATCTACTAATGTAAACTTACTTGTTGCGTCACCCAATGAACTTGATACTATCATAAATGCTGATGATATATTTGAACCTGTTGATGCGAATATTTCACCTGCTCCGTCAGAATTGACCGAGTGAACTAATGTTGTAAATCCACCTGGTGCATATACATCTAACTTTCTTGTTCTACTAACAAAAGAACCTTGTGTTGCTGTTGCCATCTAATTTCTCCTAAATTGATATTGCTCGTTTAAACCAACCGAACAAAAACCTTTCCTGTTCGGGTTTACTATTTACTAAATCATAATAAAATTTTAATCTATAACAACGAACTCTTTCGTTTGATGGTTTGTATGTTTCTATTGCGTTCATAGTTCCTGGTCCCATACCTCCGTCTATTGCTAAGTTTGCTCCCTTAGCATTACACGCTCGTTGTAAAATCTTTACTGCAGTTCCTCTACCTTGATTAACACACATATCAAAAAAGACGTGTCTTAATTGTTCTGGCAGTTCTTCTACTCTATTCTTAACCCAATAATCTTCTTTGTAGATTTCTTTTGCCTCATCTTCTGTAAGATTTTTGATATCTACATCTGGGTAAAATCTTTTTGCTATACCGAAGTTTGTTTCTCCGCCTAAATCTTTTGGGTCGTGAACATATCCACCCTCGTGGTGTAAAGTTACTCCTATAATTTCGTCAAATGATATTAACATTATTTTCCCCTTAATATTTTTTGTTTACTAATCCAACTTAATGCTTTTTTGTTTGTGATTGGTGCCTTTACGAATTTATTCAGTCCTTGCTTTACCAACATCTTAAATCTTTTCTTTGCTTGGTCTTCTGTCTTGTGTTCGTTATTATCAACAATCATAAATTTACCAGAACCAAACAATCCTTGAAATGCACCAATATTTCTATTCACCTCTTTATGTGATGCTGAAACAATACTCTGTGGTAGAACTCTATCTCTGAGTTCATTTCTTTCAAGTGCTACTTCTAATGTAGTGTTTACAAATATCATATATGTTTGATATCCGATTTTTTCTAATTCTGCCTTTTCACCAGAAATCTTCTTAAAGTCATCACCTGTTCCGTCTATAATCATACCGAGTCTTCCGTTTTGATATAATCTTCTTCTTTCTGCTGTTAAATCTTTTGCGAAGTTTCTTAACCCACTTGTATCTTTTCCGTCACCTGTTAAGTTGTGAAATACTTCATCTGGCAATGCGTCAAGATTTGTTCCAAATCCAAACTTGTTTAATAAATACTTTAATTCTTTATCTGAATTTACCATTTTCATACCTGTTTGAGATACATTTACCTTATCGGGTATTCCAAATAATCCTTTTGCTATATAGGTTTTACCACTTCCTGGTCCACCTGCTAAGAATACTGCTTTAAATATACCTGGGTCTTTGTATCCCTCAACTAATTCTACACGAAGTGTTTTCTTTAACCATTTCTTATAAGCTTGCATTTCAGACAACTTAAAGAAACCTTTGTATCCACCGAGTTCTTCCGAACCTTGTGATTGGCCTGTAATACTTGACTCAAATAGTAATTTTTTTAGTTTTAACATATTATTCCTATATTTATATAAATCTATACAACTATAAATATAAAGTTTGGAAGTTTTATTTATAAATGAACGGGTCTCGTTTTCTTAATTCTTTAAGTTTCTTTTTTAGGTTTCTTTTGTTTTTGTAGTCTTGAAACCACTTTTTTATTTTTTTAAACATTATGTTTCTCCATTAGTTCTTTGTATTGTTCTGGTCTTCTAATTTTATTGATAAGTCTTTGTTCCACACCCCTATTACTCATATGTAAGCCTGTATATTTCAAGTAGTGTGGTATTAGTGAGTGTCCGATTGGCAACATATTGTAATCCCCACTTAGATAAACGTGATTGTAGATAGATGAAAGTATATCTATTGTTGATGAAGTTCCGTATGCTGCTGCGTCTAAACTACCCAAACCAAAGTAATGTTCTTGAAATCCTATTTCTGATGAATATATAACTAATTCATCAAGTTCGTGTGATGTAATCTGTTGAATAAGATTTTTATCGTGATATACATCTGGTCTTGTTATCAACACACAATCATATTTAAAATTATTATCTATTTCGTATTTTGTTTTAAGTAAATTACATCTATGAATTAAATAATAATACTTTGCCATATGAAAATCATTTTTACTTTCATACTCACGTTCTAAAAATTCATATCCCTTTGGTTTCAAGGCTTCTAATATATCATCATTGATATCTGTATTTCCGTGAAACTTATATGGATAATTATCTTCTTTACGATTAGTAGTGTCCCAAGTAGAAATAAAAAAATCTACATTCCAATCCTTAAAAATGTGCTTTGTTATTTCCCAATATCTCATTTCACCGGTTATACAAACTGCAACTTTATTCATAATTGAAACCTATCCTTTTTATAAAGTTGACAAAAGGTAAAAACTCTTTTTCTTCTGTGGTAATTAAATCCTTACCCTCGTGCATATACCAAGACTCCCAATCCTCTAAAGATAATTTATGGTGATTACCTTTGTAGTATTGTGCTATAATATTAAATTCAACTGAATTACAATACCAATAATTTGGTGTAAAAATTGTCATTGAAATATAATTAATTTTACTCTTGACAATGTCATCATTTATTTGTATATTATATTGTGGAACGATTGTGCTCGTTTCTTTACTTGACCCACCTGATTGACTAACCCCAATAACATCACACCATTGTTCAACATCATTTCTAACTTTAATAGTTTTTTTCTCAAATGTCCTAATAGTTTTTGGCCTTAGCTTTTGTAATGTGGTTGGTAATGGTAAATCATAATCATCTATACTGAAACAACAAGCATCATACAAAAAACCATTTTTTAATTCAAGTATATTTTTTTTGTAGTTTAGTTCTTCTAATGAATTACCTACTATTGATTTTACCTTGTCGTTTTTTATTAGTCTAATTTTCATATTGTTTTAATTTTTTTACAATTGAATCTGCTACAACTTTACACCCTTCTGAATTTAAGTGTTGGTCATCAAGACCTTCAATGGTATCACATAGTCGTAGTCCCTCATCTATTTGACCAAATGAAGTATATTCTTTTCCTTTGTAGTGTATTGGTATAAAGTTTTTTGGATAATGTTTTTTTAGGTAGTCTCCAATATCATCTCTCCACGCTAGACCTACCCAATTTGGATAATTACTCTTAGGTATATTTTGATAATTATTATCAGACCTTGTAAATATACCATTACACATATCTGATATTTGTTTAGTGTGTATTGAAATCTGTTTGTCAATATATTCTTGTGTAGTGATATCAAGTTTATCACCCGGATATTTCATAAGTTCTCTATCACCACAATCTCTTAACCAATCTGTAAATTGAACCACTATTGTTGTAAGTGAACCTGCTCTTGATATCCTATCAAGATTCTGAAGTGCTGGTAAAGTAGTAGATAAATTAGAACCACCATTAGAGTAAGTTGGAATAACATAAGATTTATTTAATTCTTTTGCAACTAAGTTAGGCCAATTGTTTTGTTTTCTATATTCATCGGCACCATACTCCAATAATTCTAAGTGATGATTTTGTGGAAGAACTTTGTTTAGTTCGTCAATACTCCAACCTTTTTCATACAAGTATTCGTATTGTAAACCAGAACCCCAAGTATAACTACACCCTACAAATGCTATCATTGTTCTAACTTTCTTACTATTGAATCTGCTATTACTTTACAACCCTTTGAGTTAAAGTGTTCGTCATTGAGTCCATCAATTACATCTATCAGTTGTAGATTGTTATTTTCTTGAAATTGGTCAAAAGAAACATATTCTTCATCATTGAAAAAAATAGGTATAAAGTTTTCTGAATATTTATCCTTTAAGATATCACCCAAATCTTTTGTCCAAGATAATCCTACCCAAGAAGGATATGAAGTTTTATAATTATTACTTTTTATAAGTTCATCACTTCTAATATCATCACAAGCATCTGCTATTTGTTTTATATGATATTCAATAGTTTTATCAATAGAGTCTTTTATAATGAAATCGTCTCTTGTCCAATCTGTAAATTGAACCACAATAGTATCTATTTGGTTAGATTTAGAAGAATAACATAATTCTTTTTCGTGTTCAATAGAGTTTAGTATTTGATTAAGATTAGAAGCACTCTTGGTCGTTCCAACTTTGTAAGGTTTATTTAATTTTTTTGCTACTAAATTAGGCCAACTATGTTGTTTTCTATATTCGTCTGCTTTGTAATCTAATGGGTCAATAGAATCCTCTTTGATAATTCTATCTCTATCATCAGTTAATTTATCAATACTCCAACCTTTATCGTAAAGATATTCATATTGTAAACCTGAACCCCAAGTAAAACTACACCCAACAAATAATATCATCCAAAAAACTCGTTCTTTTCTTTTACGATATTTTCTTCATTTAAATTATGATAATCCCAATTATCTTGTCTACCACCATAACGATAAATGTATTCTTGTTTTAGTCCTAACCTTTTTACTTTTGTATTTAAGTTATTGTCTGAAATGATTTCCAATACATAACTACCTAAACCACCTGGCAAAAAGTGTTCTTCTAATGTGATTACTTTTTTATCTTGTATGACTTTACTCAACTCATCTGTATTACAAGGTAAAGTATGTAAATCAATTACACCGACTTTATCATCACAATATTTTAGTGCTTCGTCAGTCATAATACCTGTTGATATAAAGTATCCGTCTGTTCCCTCTTTCAATACATTGAATCCATTTGACAAGTTATCTTCATCAGTATACAAATCTGGTCTGATATGTCTATCAAATCTAACATAGTTTGGTGTATCCATACTTACTGATTGTTCTGCTACTCGTCTTGCCATTACATTATCAGAAATACTATGTATTGTCATATGTGGTAAAACTCTCATTATAGAAATATCTTCTAACATATGGTGTGTTGGGCCTGAATCATCATAACTATATCCACTACCAACACCAACTATTGTGATTGGTAATTTCATCACACCTTGAGAAACTCTTATTTGTTCATAACATCTCATAACCATAAATGTAGAGATTGCATAAACGAATACTTTCTTACCCTCTCGTGCTAAACCTGATGCTACTAATATTGCATTTTGTTCTGCTATACCGACATTAAAAAATCTATGTGGAAAGTCCTCTCTTACTTTGTCAAAAATAGGTGTTGACATATCCGCAACAACTATCACGATATCTTTATCGTGTTTCATCATTTCATAAATTTGCTTAAAGAAAGAATCTCTTTGACTACGATTCTGATTTAGTATTGTTGTTTTTGTATCTTTACCCATTTTTCAAACTCCTTTGTAAGTCTTTTCTTGATGCTTCTACATCTTCATCTTTAATTGGTGTTCCACCGTGCCATATTGGTTTACAAGATAAGTAATCAATACCCTGACCTTTTACGGTGTCGGCTATAATTACAAGTGGTTTTCTTGTTCTACGACTACGAACATATTTAAGTGAATCAGCAATCTGTTCAATGTCGTGTCCGTCAATTCTTTTTACTTCCCAACCAAACGATTTCCATTTGTCTTCAATTGGTTCTAATTCTAATAGGTCTTCAGTAAAGTCCATAGTGCATTGATAGTTTCTATCTACAATTGCGACTAAATTATTTAGGTGATTGTGTGATGCGAACATTGCTGTTTCCCAAACTGAACCCTCATATAATTCTCCGTCTCCTAATAAACAATATGTTAGATGAAGTTCTCTATTTAGTTTAGCACTTAGTGCTACACCTGCAGCTAATCCAAATCCGTGTCCTAATGAACCTGCTGAAATCTCTGCTCCTGGCACATCACTTTGTAAGTGAACTCCAAATATTCCATCTTGTTGTGCAAACTTATCCATTTCTTCTTTATTGAAATATCCTCTGTCTGCTAACAAACTATAAAAGATAGGACTTGCTTGTGCTTTACTCAACATAAACCTATCTCGTTCTTCCCATTGTGGATTGCTTGGGTCGTGCTTTATAAACCCACCATAATATAATGTGGTCATAATTTCTGCACAAGATAAACAAGATGTAACGTGTCCGTCTCCTGCATTTACACACATCTCAAACATATCCTCTACTAATTGATTTGACTTATTTCTTAATTCATTTATCATTTTTATTACTCCTTTGTAATTTTAAAACTATTGTAATCGTATTGAACTTTTACATTATACTCTGTTGAAAACTTTTCTACATCACTTAAAACTTCTTTATAATGTATATCATCACCTGCTATGACACCACCAACCTTTAACTTTGGCCAGAAGTTCACTAAATCATTGTAAACTACATCAGCGCCGTGGTCTCCGTCAATCCATACAAACTTTAATGAATCATCTTTATATATTTTATGTGCATATTTTTCATCACAAGTTATTAAGTTTACATATTGTTCAACTTCTAATATTCTCATAGGGTGTTTTATAATATTTATAATGTTCATATCCCATTCGTTTTTCACATCATTATAATAATCTAAAAATTGTTTTGGGTGGTTTGTTTGTTCGTAGTTTTGTAATGCTTCTTCTATAATCCAAAATATATCAATAGCATCAAACTTTATATCTTTGCCAGATTCTTTTATTAGTTCCGCCATATGTGTAGTTGATTGTCCTAACAAAACACCAATCTCTACAAAGTGGTCTCCGTCTTCTGCACTCTTTACCACTTCCTCATAAATAAATTCTGCGTCATTTACCCAACCCGGAATATCTTTATATGACTTGAAAGTAAAAATATCATATTTGTTTTTCAAATATTTAGGTTTATCCATTTACTAACTCCTTAAAAAAATCTTGTTCTGATAATTTTGGTTGTATTGTCATACGACACCAATTATCTCGTTTTCCATATGGGTGTATTTTACAATACTTTACCAGAACTTTATGTTTATCTAAAATTTCTTTTGTCTTTTTGTTATCGTCTTGGTTATTGAAGTGTATCCAATTACAATTTGAATCTATAACCTCATAGTCTTTTAGCATTGAAATTACTTTCTTTTTTTCTTCTATAACCTCTTGACAATAAATATCAACCAAATGATGATTATACAATAAAAATTCACAATACTTCAAAGATACGCCTGTAATTTCATACATTTGTCTAAATTTTGATAAGGGTTCTATCATATCTTTGTGTCCAAATGTCATACCGACTCTACAACCTGCAGCGCCAAACCCCTTTGAGAATGTTCTCGTAACTAACAAGTTTGGATATTCATCAATGTATTTTATGAAACTATTCCAATGTATATCTTCTGTGTCTAAAAATTCAATGTATGCCTCGTCAATCAATACGGGAATGCCAGTATCTAATAATGGTTTGATTTCGTCTATGGTTTTATAATCACCGATTGGACTATTTGGATTTGCCAATATAATTAATTCAGTTTCATCATCTACAAACTCCAACATACTTTTTACTGATAGTTTTCTTGTATCTTTATCGTAATGTATTCCTCTATAAGGACAATTATATAATGATGCGTAAACTCCATACATAGGAAATGAAGGCTCAGATGTAACGATATTGCCACAAGTTGTGAAGGTTTCAAATATAGACTTGATACCGACATCAGAGCCATCACTTAAAAATAAATTTTCTGTTTTGACATTGTAAAATTCACATATTTTTTCTTTGAAGTTTTTTGTATTGGGATAATATGCAAAGTCTTCTTGTTTTAAACTTCTTAGAAACTTTGTATAGTAAGATTGTGGAATTGGTTGTGAGCGTTCTGATTGATTTAAAATAAAATCATATTCAGATTTGTCCGTATAATCAAAGATTCTGTTTACTCTATGTAAATGTGTTTTCATACGCCTACATACTCCAATATTGGTGTTAATTCTTTATATGAACAATTCTTACAATGTGAAGTAGGATTGTTTGTTTGACAACCTTTTTTTACATTTTGATAATCTTCCATTTCTCTAATTTCATCTATTGTGTTTACGAATAAATTACCAAATGGTTCTGCACCTGTATTCATACAACACATTTTGATGTGTCCTTCTACGGTTGTATAAATTGCATTGTTTACCCAAAAACAATCTTTGTAATCCCACTTAGATTTACCCATAATGTTATCACCCCAAGTATTTTTTAGATAATCTAATTGTTCCGTTGTATATCCTGATGTTGCTATATCATCTTGTAAACTTTTGTTCTCGTCCCAAATTTGTGCGATGTTCAATCTTAATTGACCTAAGTTATTTTCTTTTCTCAAAGTATCAATCTTTTCTATATCATCTACATTATAAGCATTCACTACATAGTTCACTACTACATCACAATTATATCTATTGACTGACTTGAATTGGTCAAGAAATTTGATTAATTTTTTCCATTTAGCAGGTGCTCTATCTCGTTCGTAACTTTTTTTGTACCCGTCAATTGAAAAATACAATATATCAATATACTTCATACATTCACGAAACTTATCATTGATATTGTATTGACAATTTGTTGCTACGATTAGTTTACACTTTGGAAATGTTTCTTTGAACATTCTACACACTT
>Ga0315315_10007551_pt1 | contig 10062 bp, 9 predicted proteins | sample M140m3416metaG_FD_203699 | JGI IMG/M metagenome (GOLD analysis project Ga0315315, IMG submission 203699) | Ammonia-oxidizing marine archaeal communities from Monterey Bay, California, United States - M1 40m 3416 | ecosystem: Environmental > Aquatic > Marine > Intertidal zone | place: USA... | reverse complement strand
CTGACATTTCCGAATCTAAACCCTGACGATTTCCAGCCCTGGTTGGACAAAGGCGAAGCGCAACGAAAGGGTGTCAGCCTCGATCAATTAGCATCCAACACAGCTGACCAATGGCGTGAGGGGCTGGAGTCCTGGGGGCAGGATGCGGATCGTATTCAACGGCTCAAAGATGCCGTCGATATTTCGATATATACCCCAGGCAGTAATATCGGACTGCCAATGACCGTCTTGAAGAGCTTCGATGCTCCCCCCGCCGAAGCAAGGGACGACGCCGAACTGTTAGGTGACAGGATCACCGGAGCCGTCTCCGGGTTGCTAACACTCATGGGTATTGATGCTGATCCCATGACATCATCTGAGCATATCCTGCTGTCTTCCATTTTGCAGAAACAATGGAAGGCAGGAAAAAATGTAGGCATCGGACAATTGATCCGTTTAATCCAAAAGCCACCGTTCGATCGAATCGGAGTCGTCGATCTCGATTCCTTCATGTCAGCCGATGCCCGAAACAAACTCGCGATGCGACTCAACAACCTGTTAGCATCACCAGCATTCGCCTCTTGGATGGAAGGCGATTCCTTATCGATCAAAAGCATGCTGCAATCAGCAACCGGAAAACCTCGCATCTCGATTCTGTCGATCGCACACCTCAACGACAATGAACGAATGTTCTTTGTCACCATCCTGCTCAACGAACTCCTTGCGTGGGTTAGAACACAAACCGGCACAAGCTCTCTGAGAGCTCTCTTTTACATGGATGAAGTTGCAGGCTACTTCCCACCTGTCAAAAACCCTCCCTCCAAACCACCCATGCTGACACTGCTAAAACAAGCACGCGCTTTTGGCTTGGGAATCACACTTGCAACTCAAAACCCAGTCGATCTTGATTACAAAGGCTTGTCCAACATCGGCACCTGGTTTCTGGGTCGCTTGCAAACGGAACGGGACAAAGCGAGAGTCCTGGAAGGACTCGAAGGAGCAGCAGGGCAGGCCGGCCAGACTTTTGATCGCCAAGAAATGGAACAGATACTCGCAGGCTTGGGCAGTCGCGTATTCCTGATGAACAATGTCCACGAACATCAACCTCGTGTCTTCCAGACGCGGTGGGCGATGTCCTATCTCGCCGGGCCACTGGCACGAGGACAGATCAGTCGCCTCATGGCGAACGAAAAAGAACGCCTCGAGCATCTCAATACACAAGGCAACGCAGTCACAGCAGATTCCGACGATACGACAGCGACCAGTAGCGGTCAGCAATCAAAGCCCACCAGTTCCACCACTTCATCGCCAACCAAGAGTCGTCCTGCCGTTCCTGCAGGTATCATCGAACGCTTCTCCGGAACCAACCTGCGTAGCAGTCCCAACGCAAAACTGATCTATCGACCAACTCTATATTGCGAAGGTGCTTTACACTTCATTCGCAAAACAGCGTCGTTGGACCAATGGCAGGATGCCAAACATGTCATTAATTGCACGCCCGAATTCCCAGAAGACTACTGGGAAGGCAGCGAGCCTGCGAGTTTGGACATTGACCTGATTGATTCCGCTGAAGAAGGATTTACGTTTGCCTCGCTTCCCGGTGAACTTGTGAACAAAGGCAAGTATCGAACTTATCGGTCACAATACAAAGAATTCCTGTATCGGCACTGTGATGTGACGCTCTACAAATCAAACCTCGTTAAAGGGACAGCGCCGCTGGGAGACCAAGCGGCCGCGACTGCATATTTCACGCAGAAATTTCGGGAGGAACGAGATGAGCAAACAGAAAAGCTGCGAGATAAATACGAAGGCAAACTGGAGTCACTTGAAAAGAAAATTCGAACAGGTCAGGATCGGTTGGAACGCGAAAAAAGCCAAAGCCGCTCATCAATGATATCTGCGGGGTCCTCTGTCATCGGTGCACTACTGGGAGCTTTCATGGGTGGACGTCGCACCAGCGTCTCAACTGCCGCAAGGGGCGTTGGTTACGCGTCACAACAAAGCAGTGACGTAGCGAGGGCCGAACGAAGCCTGCAACTGCTGGACAAGGACAAACAAAAATTACACCGTGAACTAACGAAAGATCTGGAAGAGTTGCAGCAAAAGTACGACATCAGCCAGATCAAACTTGAGCCTCAGCAAATCCCACCCAGAAAAAGCGACTTGAAAGTCGAAACGCCCATCATCCTTTGGCGACCTTGGCAAAGGCGAGAAGATGGAACCGAATCTCCGTTGGACTGGGACCCCCTACCTCAAACTGCAGACGACTGATCAGTCACCAAATGGCACGCGTTGTTCGTGTTTCAGTGCGGTTCCACTGCCATGCAAAGAACATGACTTGGCCAGTGAAGAAGAAGTTACTGCCGTTTTGCAGGGGTTGCATGTTCAGGGCTCCTCCAAGTAAACATGGGTAAACTGGAGTCGGATCAACAATCAAGGCTGACTGACTTCACGTAACGCGGCATGCTTCCTGATTCATATGAGACAGGAAGAATTACCTGCCGATGAAACACAAATCAAGTAACATCGTTTTATGAAGCAAATGCTCGGACTTTGGCGAGACACATGGTGGCTTTGGACAGCTTTCCTTGTCATGACGGTCGCATTCTCGTTTTTGCTAGGCAGTTTCTTTCTGCTGCTTTTGCCTTGTCTCCCTGTTCCATTTGTTTACTTCGCGTTCAATCGCTACGACTCTGATGGTAACGAGAAGGCTGATTTAGGCTCCTAAATCGACGCTCCAAACTGCTCAGCAAGGGCCGTCTTGGTGGCTACAGCAACTCACGTTCTCGGCGAATATCAGCCTTATCTTCCGAACACCCCTTGGCAAGATTTCCTGACTGATGGCGGTATAACTTGGCAATTTTCGCCATGTCAGGGTCGGCCCCAGTCATAAAGTGGCGACTCAACCGCCCCGGCAGCCGAATTACTTATTTAAAATGCGGTAGAGGCCGGGTCATCCTCCCCACCCTTTCTGCAACACTACACTGGTGCTGAGAGGCCATTGAACTCCATTCCACGTCGCAATTGCCCATTCTTTGGTGTCCCCACTTCCGAGTCTCCCGAGCATGAATGAAGCCAGTCCCCCCGCAGGGCAGGAAACCACAGGGAAGGGCCGCGTTCACTTCGTAGCTGTGTTGCTTACAACGGCCATCATCAGCCTTGGCGTGTTTGCAAATCTGCCGTTCAAATACGTCGAGGTCAGTGGTACGTGGCGAGGAGCTGCCCAAGGCGAGGAGATGAGCCGAACGGTTACGGACGACCAAATGCCCGTCATGGCGGGTTGGCCGCTGCAATACAGCATTCAGTACAACAGCGACTTACCTTTGCAACCAAGATTCTGGTCACCACTGCGTCTAGTAAGCAACGCACTGATGTTCTTACTGGTCATTGTGGCAGTCTATGGATACATCTGGTACCGCGGAAACCACATTGCAAGAGCGTCTAACCAACGCAGAGCTCAACTGCTCGATCTTGGCACCGCCATGGCGATCATACTGGTCCCCGCTCTGATCTTGGGCATCGAGTATTACGGGGCAAGGAAGCACCAAAAACTTGCGAATCAACTGGGCCGCTCCGGAAACTGTTTTCTCGCGATCTGGATACCCGAGGTTCTCGTCACTCGTGTCCCACCCGGCCTGCAACAAGTACTACGACGAATCCGCTCCATTGACCTGATCTCTGCTGATGCGAAGACAACAGCCTTAGCATTCCAGACACCAGACGTGGTCGCGATTACATGCATGACTTGTGAAGTCACTGCGGATCAACTTTCACCCCTTGTCGACAATCCTCATTTTCGCGGACTCCAAATCTCGCGTCAGGATTTGGATGCTTCACTGATCGACGCGATTGCAGATCTGAGCAATCTGACTCAACTGAATTTATCAGGCACAAATTTTGATAGCACTCAACTCACCAAGCTCGACCATCTTCCCCTGAAGAACATCAACCTCACGGATACCAAGCTGCAACTCTCACAGATTGGCAAACCCAGCTGGTCGAAGACCGCCGAAACGCTGTCGCTATCACGTCCTCCGAAAGGCTTTACTGATGCTTTGGAACTTGAAGCGTGGCCGAATCTACGCAACTTGCGAGTCTACCGGCAATCGCGAATTTCCAATCCCAGTGTGCTGAAAGTCCGACTTGCAGATCTACCCGCGTTATCCATGGTCAGCTTGGACCGAAACCAGCAGCACGACTTGGAACTCGAAAATCTTCCGCTCCTTTCTTCTTTTGACGAAGGGCTGGGCTATTTGCAGACCATCCTCGCCTCTGATGCGAAAATCCCAGGCAACATGTGGTTAGCACGGTTCAAAGCAACCAACACACCAAGCCTCAAACATTTTGGTTGCTACGCGCGTGATCTTGAACAACTATCCTTGGAGGCGATGACGAAACTTCGTTCGCTGGACCTCGGCAGTTATCAGGTTTCCGTGACGAATGGAATTCACACCAATGATTCACCTCTGAAAAATTCCGACGCGTGGATCGCTCAATTGGGTGAACGAGTTGGTCCCAGCACACTGAACCTGATGGGGCTGCCATTGCGCGAGACAGATCTGTCTCCTCTTCAAAACAACTCAGGCATTCGACACTTAAACCTGATCGAAACTGGCATCTCGTTCAAGCATGTCCAGCAATTGGCGGGCATGAAACAACTGGAATCATTGTTCATTCGAGACTGCGAAGTGGAGCAGGAATCGCTGGCATGGATTCTGAATGAATTCCCAAATCTTGATGAGTTGGTAATCAACGGTGAGAGCCTGGCGACAGTTGACGTGTCCAAACACGAACATCTGCGCAAGCTAAGGATCACCAAACTGGCAAAACCACAGCGAGTGAGTCTGGTAGATGTTCCGTTACTGAAGACTGAACTTCACCTTGATCAATGTCCACAGCAACTCGAAATTTCCAACGCAAAATCAATGACAGGATTGTCTGTCAATGCACCATGGCCAAAACACGGAAAACTGCGGGGAATGCGAGACCTTGACTGGTTTGCCGTTGGTGGAAGAAATGTCACCGATGATCTCGTCGACGAGGTGCTCGTCTGTAAAAAACTGGATCAGCTCACTCTCGCCTATACCTCGGTCTCAACATCACGACTGAAGCAGATCGGCCAGTTAAAAACGCTCTCGACCCTTTCTCTTCCAGGAAGCGAGATCGACCCGTCGGTCATCGCAGCGTGGACCGAACTGAAATCACTTTGGGACGTTAATCTGGATGACAACGAAATTTCAACCGGAACCCTCGTTTGGCTTGGCAACATCAAATCACTGCGACGTTTATCGCTGAATCGCACCCAACTGAAAAACGAGGCATCTGAGAAACTCGGAAACCTGACCCAACTTAGTGAACTGCAGCTAGCCGGAGTTGAAATTGACAAAAAGAAAATTCGACCACTGCTCCAAGCAAACAACATCGAGTCACTCAATTTGTCGGGGTGGCAAATCGATGAGGAGATGATGAACTGGTTGCTAGACACAAAGTCCCTGATGCTGCTGACCCTTCATGACTGCCAGATCACGCCTCATCAGCTGCAGCAATTCATGGATCGCATGCCACCACTTTCGTTGGACTTGGGACCGCAAACCGCAACACTTGATACCGCGACACAGCGAGAACTAGAACGCCGAGTTCGAAGACTGACACTCGGAACGATCGAAGGCTGGAGAACTGCGATCCGAAAGCGTATTCCCCAGAGCCAAGACGATCAGGTCACTTATCGCGAGTCTGACCGCATAAAAATTGAAAACTTCCGCTAGACCAGTGATACGGATCGCGAACCCAGTTAGCGACCTTTGCTGCTTTGCTATCTGAACCGCTTTGGCAACTGCGTCTCAGTGATTCATCAACTTCAAAGCTGGGACGGTACACCGGGTCCAGATAACAGGAATGCTTACGCCCAGAAACAGTCTGACAGTGGCCCGCCCAAGTCGTCCATGTCGACATCAGCGAGAAACAAGCGCCCCGCATTGGGACACTTCTGTTGATCCTCGGATGTCATATTCTCGACGGCGGTAGTGATCAATAACTTCAATTCTCCCCCAACTCGCACCAACGCTGGGCAGGTGTTCTGCGGACTGCCTGCGGTTTGCCACGTGCATTTTAATTCGCCAGTTGCAAGATCGTACCAACGGGTCTCACCAAATTCCGCAACTTCCGGTCGAAACATGGCAACGATGACACCGGAACCGTCTGGTGTCAGGATTGCGCCATCGGGCAACCCGTGATCACCCTGAAAATCCAGAAGCACTTCAGCAGATCCGATGCTGCCCGACTTGATGTCCAATGGATAAGCCACCAACTGCCGAGTCGGCGTATCGATGTCAAGTAACCGCAGACCACCATCTGCTGTGTGCTGAATTGCTTTTCCGTTACTGCAGATTTGATCATCCCGCAAACGGATCAATTTTTTGTCCGCTCCCCGGTACAGATAAAGCCCTGCCTTCTTGGTCGCAAATTCAAGATCTTTAGTGCCAAAAATCAAATTGTCTTCGTAACAAATTCCATCATTGATAATCGTATTGGACACGTCAGCATCGACGCCTTCGCAGAACGAATCCCATGCACCTGTTTTGACGTCAAAGAAACCGAGCGAACGTTCACACCCCACCACAAACTGATCGGGAGACTGACAAGGAAAGGCAAAACCTGGTCGGCCCGGCAAGTCATAGGACTGATTCTCCTGCGTGTTCAAATCGAGCAGGTTAAGACTGCCAGTGGTCGCTTCACTTCCATGCTGGATGCCCACCCACGAACACAATCCATCCTGAAGCGGAATAGGCCCCTCAGGAAGAAAGCGAAGAGCATCAGAATCAGGAACCGACAGAGGTTGAGCTTGGTGCACATCAGGCATGAAACATTCCTTGGTGAGGGACTTGATAGCGTTAGTTTGGCACGATTGCGGAACCTGAGAAAGCGGCCCACCAAAAAACAGGTACACTCGCGATCTCGGCTTGGCTGGACTCCGCACTATGCTTAAGGTGTTCGGTGATCGTCTTTGCAAACTGCAGATATTTCAGGCAGTCCCATCCCACTATCAAGGTTATTAAATCGTGTCCCTCAGCATCATGCGACGATTCACCTTTTGTGCCGGCCACCGGTTGGTCGGGCACGAGGGGAAATGCCGGAATTTACACGGGCACAACTACACGCTTGAAGTCTACCTGACAGGTCAGGAACAGGACGAGATTGGCAGGATTCTGGATTTCAAGCAACTCAAACGGGGTGTCAACGGATGGATCGACGCTAACTGGGACCACACCTTCATCCTTTGGGAAAAGGACGACAATGGTCTTGCCGCAATTCGATCTTCGGAACCCCATCGAATCTACGAGCTGAAAAATAATCCCACGGCAGAGAATATGGCCGTGCATTTTCTCGAGGACATTTGTCCGCTCATTCTCGAGGGAACCGGCGCGACCGCCTACAAAGTCCGCCTGTGGGAAAGTGAAGAGACGTGCGCCGAAGTCTCTACTTCAGGTCAATGACAGGCGAGCGATTCCACGAAACGGTGTCTGAACCGGCAGCACCTTGGCCCGCAAATCGATGAGCCAGCGGCGGGGTACATCGAGGCACATCGAAACCGCGACTGGTGAGGGCGGGCGGATTCCGCAAGAATGGGAGTGGAAAAGATCCGTAATCCACCTGCCGAAAATTGGCTGAGCCCATGGAAGCCCTCGAACTGAATCACGTCGCCCTGCATGTTGAAGATGTACCGAAGAGTGTCACTTTTTATAGGGATGTGATGAAACTGCCGATGATGGATCGGCCCGATTTCGACTTCCCCGGAGCTTGGTTCCGACTGGGGAAACTTCAGGAATTGCATTTGATTGGCGACCGGAGTCAACCGGTGCATTCACACCACCGAGGCGGGCATTTTGCACTGACCGTTGACTGCCTTGACGAGTGGGAAAGCCATCTGGATGCCCACCAAGCGGCCCGATTGGATCGAAAAACTCGTCCTGACGGGGCGCTGCAGACGTTCGTGCAGGACCCTGACGGCCACTGGATTGAGTTGTGCAGGCTTCCCGACTGACCTCAGCAAAATGGACCGTAGCCAGCAAAAAAGGCTCAAAACGACCTTCCACGAGACAGAATACGTCCAAGAAGCTTTTGGGATACCCGGTTCCTGCAAAGCCTGTTTCTGAGTAACCTTCTGGGTTGAATTTGTGTCCTGTAACTGCTGGAACAAATCGGCCGGGTCTGTTACGCTCCTCAGGACCTTAAAACATGCTGATTTTGGTGGTCAAACCGACCAGAAAGTTCCGATAGTTTTCAGGACCACAGCCAAGAAAAAACGGCGGCATAGCTCAGCTGGTTAGAGCAGCGGAATCATAATCCGCGTGTCGGGGGTTCGAGTCCCTCTGCCGCTACTCGGGCATCATCCAACATGTCCACAACTTCCGAAAAACTCGCGTTTTCCCGCACTTCCTTGTGAGTGTGGGTTTTCTTTTGCGCCTCGGTGCGAGACGAAACGGGCGGTTGCATCCCCAGTGAGTCCCCAATTTTGGAAGCTGATTCAAAGTGTTCATCGGTCACCGTCAGGTAATGCTTGTGAGCCACCGAGGGACTGTTGCCCAACCATGAACAGACCACGTAGGTGGGGAATATCTGCTCCAGTTCCGTCTGCCTGCTGGAACGACAATTCTGAAACGGCTTTGGCCATGGCTCCACGCCAGCACGCTTCACAATCTTTTGGAAGGTGGTGCCAAGATTCTTCTCAGGATTCCCACAAAGCATCGGCACAACCCACGTCTCTCCCTCAGACGCCATTCCGCGTTTCATCGCGTCAGACGGTGGTTTGCTGCGCCCAGCATGCATACATTTCAGAGGTAGCTCAGGAAACGGAGGAACAGACATGTCAGATCAGTCAGCCCCATGTCCCTACTGCAATGAAGGCATGGAGATCTACACCCTCGATGCTGATCAAGGGGAATTCAATTACTTCACAGTGACACTTCATCAAGGCAAACGCACAAAGACACCTGGAGTCTTCTCCTTCGGCTACGAGAAGAAAATTCCAAGCGATAAATGGTATTGGCCGTTCAAGAAGATAGAGGGCAAACCTGTGCGCGATAATATTCACGACCGACATGTTCACTATTGTGAATCATGCCACAGCATGGTGGTGAGACTTGGCGACGAGGTACCCCATCCGGGACAGGACCGGCCTCACCCACACAAGCGTCGCATGCTTGGATGACCACAGGGTGAAGGCAAGCGAATAATAAGTGCCAAACATTACTGATTTGAAGGAAAAATCCCCAGTGAGTCCCCAGCGGGAGAGAGAAGGTACGTTTTTCCCTTGAAACTAAGCCTTAGTTCGAGTCCCTCTGCCGCTACTGAAGGGCCAGACAGGCCCAGACACTCAGAGCCAAATGCCGTAATTAGCGGGGTTTGGCTTTTTTGTTGCGCGGCATGTCTTGGCGTGTCTGGCATTAACGGCTTCGGGTTTGGCTTCGCCTCCCCCGACAGCTGGGAGTCGGAATCCTTGCTCGCAGCTGGTGGTAATTGTGGCTTCACCTGCAAAGCAGCTTCACGGTGCTCATCAGTAACCTGCAGGTAAAACTTCGTCATCGTCTCGATGCTGTGACCAGCCCATTCGCTGACGACGTGCATCGGATGATGCAGCACCAAATCAGTAGCTCTGGACACTCCAAAATTCTGAAATGCTTTTGGCCATGGCTCCACCCAAGCACACTTCAGACGTTTCCAGCGGGTAGTGGCGATAAACGCATCAGAGTTTCGATGGAGAAGTGGCACACCCCACCGCTCACCCTCAGGTATCGCTGCAAACATGTCCTCGAAGACCGGCGCAAATCTTACAAAAAGCGAATCACAATGGCCGGTTTTTCGTAACTCCTGGTCCTGGGACTGGTCACCGGCATCCTCGTCCCGGTTGATATTCGATCACTTCAGCAAGGCGATTTATGATGGACACCGGAGTACATCGTAGCGAGCCAAAAACAACATCAACCACCATTGCCCGCATGGAAACATACTGTGCACACGCTGAAGTAGGCCGGTGCTTGCGTCAAGGTAGCGATCAACTGAACTACCGAATCAGTTACTTAGAGA
>Ga0315315_10007550_pt1 | contig 10063 bp, 4 predicted proteins | sample M140m3416metaG_FD_203699 | JGI IMG/M metagenome (GOLD analysis project Ga0315315, IMG submission 203699) | Ammonia-oxidizing marine archaeal communities from Monterey Bay, California, United States - M1 40m 3416 | ecosystem: Environmental > Aquatic > Marine > Intertidal zone | place: USA... | reverse complement strand
CACAAGGGATTTCGTCATTTGCGCGCTCGCCACGTCGGCATCGGCATCGGCATCGGCATCGGAGGAGGCATCGGAGGAGGCATCGGCATCGGAGGAGGCATCGGAGGAGGCATCGGCATCGGAGGAGGCATCGGCGGAGGAATTGCCATCGTTGGTAGGGGCATCTGCTGAGCCATACGAGAACAAAGCGGCGGAGGCATCGGCGGAGGCACCGGCGGAGGCATCGGCGGAGGCACCGGCGGAGGCATCGGCGGAGGCACCGGCGGAGGCATCGGCGGAGGCATCGGCGGCATCGGAATCGGCCTCCTTCTCAGCAGCAGAGGCCACCTCCTCAACCACGGCAGGCTCGGGAACATCTTCCTCTGGAGTTGCTGCGGGAGGCCAAGCCTTCACAACTTTTCTGACATGCCTCTCGTCGTCCGCATCCCGCTCTCCGCCACCACCAACGCTCTCGCTGGAGTAGCGGATGTTGTACAGGTCGTGATGGCTGCTTTCCCCGGTGGAAGCGCTCATGAGGTCCTTTGTCACTGTCGTCGCGACGACCTTGCCGCTGTCCTCGAGGTCCATCTCGACGACGGCGCGGGAGTCGTCGGCCGATACGTCGAGGAGGCCCTCCGAGAACATCGACCCGCTGTCGTCCAGGTCCATGGAGGTTTCGGGGCTGACGACCGCCCTGACACGGTTCTGGTCGGAGCGGATGCGCTGCAGCTTCCTCTGGAAGGCGACGTTCGCAAGGTCGCCCTCCGCAGCCGCCCCGGCCGTCTGGCCCTTGGCGATGGCGGCCTCCAGGGCGGCGTAGTCCTGGGGGGACTCCTCGCTCCCGGGGGTGGCCTCAGTTGCGAAGGTGTCGGACTGCTCCAGGCCCAGGATGTTGGAGATGAAGGAGGCGGTCTTGCCGGAGAGGATGCCCTCGTCACGCTCGGTGGCGGGCTCATCGGCGCTGGCCTCGTCGGTGCCTGCGCCGACGAGGCCAGCGCAGTACTCAAGGAAGGTATGTGCCTTGGCCTCTTCGGGTGCAGGGGGGGCCATGGTGTTTGAAGTCCTGCGGTTCCCCGGGGAAGCGGCTGTGACCCAAGCAGAGACCTGACCAATAAATGAATGCCACTGATCCTCTGGAATGGAAGCTTTCACAAAGCAAAAACCAAATCAAAGGTTTCGATGACGTACAAGATGTATATGTTGGTGTCAAGGAAGCAGCGGGAGAAAGATGGATCGAGGCCGCTGCGGTGGCTCGCCGCCGGGGTCGGGTCAGGATGTCGACAAGGGGGCGGTGTGGCGGCAGCGGAGGAGGGGGTTGGAGGAGCCGAGGCAAAAATCTCAGGCGGATCTTTTTCCCAACGTAAACGAAAATCAAGAAGTTGAACTCATTGGAGGGAATAATTAATGCTACGTGCCTGAATATGTCAGGAATATCGTGAGCGGCCGGCCCAAAGGAGGGGCTGCCGCGCAAAACTGGGGATTCAAATGGGAAATACTCTAGAGTCTGTTCCGCAATGTCATTATAGCTAACCGTTGGCGGCAGGCGCGCGCTCTTCCCGCCATATATGAGAGCATGCAGGCTTTTTCTCTTGCATGCATTGGAATTTTTTATGTCTATCTATACTACATCAAATTGTACTAATAGTACTCGTGGTACTACCCCATAGGTACCATACCCATTGCCCTCTTAAGGGCAACCGTTAAAAATTGCGCGCTAATTAAGGATACATTTGGTGATATGATCATATTATTATTATTATTAATAAGACTCAGGATTAGAGAATTGCTCATCAATACGGCGTGTGACGTCGTTTCGCCAACAATTCTGGAGACGAGATTTGCGGCCTCGGACGACAGGAAAATGAACATAAAAAAGTTAATAAATGCATTGCTATAACTTCAGACAAAACCATTCCAGGATCTCCTATTCAGACATTCAACCTTCGTGATACCTTGAATAATGATAATAAATATCTACCTACTAATCAGGTGCAATTAAGTTACCTGATATAAAAATAATTTCCTTCTCTGGAGGCGATGGTCGAATTAGAACATGTAAAAGCCGTGCATGGTATGGTTCTATGCAAAGAGATCGATGGTTTCGAGTGTAGTGTTGGCTTCGTCCTCGCCATTATTGTACGCGATGGTCACACCACCTCCGCCTGTGTCGGTCCTACTCAGGTTCATCAGTTTGCCCTGTGTCGGCACCGTCTTCTTTGCGGTACTGCGCACCCTTGGCTTGGCCCTTGGCCCCTTGTTCTTGTTTTTGAACAGCGAATCCAACATGCCTGATACCTGTGATACGGATACCTGCCTCCTGTGTGCTGTAGGTGCGTCAGCCTTCGCCACCTTGTCTTCCTCTGGTTTGACCCCTGCCGTCACTGCGGTTGTCTTCCTCGCGCTCCTCTGCGAGGCAGCCATTGCATTGCGCACCCTTAGCTTGGCCATTGGACCCTTGTTCTTGTTCAGGAAGCGGATCAGCAAATCCTCCCTGCCATGGAATCGGGCCAAGACCCGCTGGGCCCGTTTCTCCTCCCCGTCCGCAGCAGGGGCCGGGCCGTACTTTGCTCCGAGCAGCTTGATTACGGAATTTAGCCGCTGCTTCTCTTCCTCCTCCTTCGAGTTGTCGATGTTGAGCTCGAACCCCTCTCCGTCATCCGTGGGGTTGATGAGAAGCTGTGAGGCGTTCGCGAAGGTGCTCAGAGCAGCGCGGCTCATCACGTCCTGCGATATGTCAGTATGGGTGAAGAGAGTACCCTCGTCGACGGTGCCTTCGTCGTAGTCTTCGTAATCCTCCTCGTAGAATGTGTAGCCATCCGTGGAGTACTCATCCGAGAAAGAATCATTTTCCCATTCATCTGTTTGGGGATTCGCAGCACTTTTCTCATCGACCATGAACGACTTGCTCGCACTCACCTCCACACTGTTCTCCTTGATGGCGACAGAGGGGGGGTGGCGGAGACGGCCGGTGAGCCCCATCTCCATGTTCATATCCCACCGTCCATGATGATGATGATCGTGCACGGTGCTGGCGTCGCTGTCGCTCATCCCGATGTATGCATCGACGTCCACGGGCCTCTCGGTGTCCGAACGAGCCCTACGCTGAAGCCGGCGGTTGGCGCGGCGGGTATCCTTACCCTTTCCGACGTTTTCGGGGAGAGATCTGCCCCCGAGGGCCGAGTCCGCGTCAACGGTCTTGCCACCGAACAGCTTCCGCGCAGGGGATGACACGACGGCGGGGACGCGGCGCCTGGCTGGCCGCCTCGTGGGAGTGCTAGAAGTGCGGTCAGGGGAGGCCGGGGTGGCCCCCACCCTGGCCCAGGCCTGGTCCGGGGCGGCGCTGTCCTCTCCCCTGTCCCTGTTCTTTGAGGTCTTGTGCTCAACCTCCGCGGCGCGGTACAGGCTCACCGTGTCACGGCTGCCAAGTGTGGAGACGGATCCGGTGGACAAGCCCGACCGGTCCCGACCGCGCCTCGCTTTCTCGGTGCCGGCACCTTTGCTCTGGCCCTTCCTTCCGGACGCATTTCTGATGCCGAAGTTGTTGTAGGTCTGGACCAGATCCAATTCTCCCTCGAGGCTTCCCTCAAGCGAAAAATCGGCCGTCATTCTAGAGGAGATTCTGCCTCCCCCCGCCCTCCTGTCCCGGTTCTTTGCCCTTTTAGGGTCCGAGCCCGTCGTAGCGTAGTATGCCCCCTCGGCGAGATCGTCGAGCATCCCCATGTCAAACTCTCCGTTTTGGAGGTCGTTGCACTGGGCCCCGGGGATCAGGCCCTCGCCGGTCGCCTCGCAGCCCCGGATGAATTGGGACAGAACACGGTCGGTGAGCGGCTTGGAATCGGGGACGGACATGGGGCCGTCGTCGGCTCCACTGCGCTTCTCGGATTCCATGACTACTAAAATGAGGGGTAGCGCTCACGGCTGCCGCGTGAAAAATGACTGCTCCACGTGGACAGGGAAGACAACTTGACGTCGCTGAGTCCGCTACTGTCGCGGAGAGTCTTGCTGGCAGAGATGAATCAACCGCCGTGGCAAAGTCTCAGTCCTAGTTGGATCCGCACAACGTCAAAGCCGACACAGCTGAAACGGATGAGACAGTGGAGGATACGTCGCGCCACAGGGAGTTGACGTGGCTACTCGCGATGGAATATCTGCGTACCGCGGGCGCAAAGACTTGTTTGTCGCAACAGTCAAAAGAATGGACGCGACGGCTTTTTGTAAGACTGTGACCAAAATTTGACGTGCGGTAAAAAGAGTTAGCCTAGTCGCTAATGTACGTAGCATCTCCATCTGCATCTGTTTCCCGCGATTGTATCATATGCTGCCCCGTGGCATAATCTTCAGCTACTTATCTTCCGTTTAGTTTGTCTTATCGAAGCGAGGTCTCCAGGCTCAAGGTATGACTTATACCAGCTCTTTGAAAGTTATTGAAAGAGAGCAGGCAATACTTAATAGAAAAGATTCGTCTTAAAAAGGCTATATTATGTATTAAAGTTTGTTTTACATGCATACAGAGTCGAAATTTTAGGCTTATTTATCGCATTGGTATATTTAACCTAACCATTAGGATCAGGATTTTTTGGAGTAAATCGTGGGAAGGCGCATCGCAAGTATCCACGTTGGGAGTCAGCGAGCATGGTATGTATAAATAATAGTGAGTAACACAATACATACTTAGCGAGAAACACATACTAGCCAGTATGCATACATCATTATTTTTATCTAATGCATACTCTCGTACTTGATTTGATTATATACTCTACGAGTCGTAGAGTAATTACGAGTAGTTCATAATACGCACACTAGAGTAGTACGTATGCATACGATGCATAGACTATAAGTACTACTACTAGCTAGAGTACGAGAGTACTATATACTACCGTATCCTTAATAATATTATGCATACTACTACTCTACTAGCAGTATGCATACTATGCACATACTGGTGGCTCTTTATTTACTGTAGTATCCATACATGATTTATAATTATTTATTTATGGATTGTTTCATATTTTCCCACGAAGTACTCCCCTCCACAAAAATCGCTGGAGAAGTACGCTTCATCATTATCTATACGAGCTCGTAAATTGGAGTACTTATGCATTATTTGATTGGAAAGACACAGAATCATAATATTTTCATATTATTTTATATATTGATTACTTTCATTTAAAGCACGACATAAAATATTATTATCATGCCGTCGGCACCAACTCCGGAAGCGCTCATGAAGGGCTTGTCGGACAGGAAGAAGAAGGGGCGCATCCAGGCATTGCGACTGCACAACACTGGGGGGGGCAGGCACAAGTTCGTGGAGGAGGACGCGGATGGAGCCGAGGCCACCGCTGCTGCAAGACAATGCCGACAATCTCACGGCGGATTCTGCTGCCTCTATGCCATTGTGATGGGCAAACCACTCGGCCCTCCTCCTTCTCTGGCACTGGAGCAGTAAGTGACATGGAACTGGCGACTTCTTGGAAACTTTGGCTCTCTGCATCCGTAGTCCAGAATTTAGACCTTAGTTGTTTCATCACTGGTTGTGGTGGATTGATCGATCTCAGATTTTCAGAATTTCAGAACTTCTAACCTGTCGTGAAACAGGTACTCGCCCAAACTCCATGTCCAGACTTTCTCCTCTCTGTCCATGCCCCCCTCGTCCTTGGAGTCCACCATATTTCCCCTCCAGATCAGAACCATCCCTCGAAGGTCGGATCCTTCGATCTTCGGCTCCACTTGTAGGCGTTGAGGGCGGACGGAACCGCTATCGCCGCCAGCCCGAGCCGAGCGTCCGCCTCGTAGGGAAAGTCGAACAGGATCTCCCCGTACTTTATGGCATACGATGCCACAGCGCAGCCAGCGAACAGCTTGAGGAGGAAGGCTGGGTCGGCGTCGTCCGACAGGGCATCGCCCAGGTCCTCGAAGCCCACCGGGCCACGCTCCTCGGTTCGGACATCCCCCGCGGTGGGCAGGGTTTGCCCCCTCGCCGCCCCGCTACCGCTACCGCTACCGCTACCGCCCTCCCCCGCCGCGGTCGCGGTCGCGGTCGCGGTCGCGTTCGGGAGGGCCCAACCGATCCGCGCGGACGCCCACACCGGCGGTTCCCACCCGTTGCTCACGGCGATCCGGTACGCCGCCGCGGCCGCCGTCACGTTCCCGACGCAGGTCAGCGAGGCCTGCAGGGGAAGCAGGAGGGGGATGGAGTTGTAGAAGACATGGTACACGCAGGCGCATATGCCCGAGCTGTGGAGGGGAAGGAGGCCCCAGGTGAGTCCCTTCCAGCGAGGATTTCCCACCGCGTCCGCCCAGCGCCAGGCGAATCCCATGGCCACCAGGAACTCGACGAGGCTCGAGATGTGGATGATCCAGGTAGCCACCGTAAGGGCGTTCTCGGGCTCGGGGCTGCCCCAGGTCACGGTCCCCGGGGGCAGGTCCATGAAGCCCCCTAGGTAGGGCGTGTGCGCCGTGGGACCGGCGAGGGCGGGAGCCAGCGCCGTCAGCGCCGCCAGCGCCGTCAGGGCACCAGCCAGGATGGCCATGGGACCGTACCTCTCGGCGCTGGCTGGCTGCCCCGTCCCCTCCTCCTTGGCGCTGAGGGCCTGCCGGAACGCCACGACGGTGACCAGGTTGGTGATGGTGAGGACGCTCTCGGCGCTTCCGTGGAGCCAGTCCGAGTCCGCCAGGCTGAGGACGTACAGCAATTTGGCGGCTATGGCCGCGGGGATGGAGAGGAAGACGAAGACAAGGCAGGTGGCGAATCCCACAGTAACTCCCTTCGGGCAGTCGTTCTCCTCCACGTTGAGGAAGTACAAGAAGGCAAGGTATGGGAAGAGCGAGGCACCGAAGAACGGGCCGGCCAGAAGTTCGGCCCGTTCGGGGGTGATGTCGAGAGCCGACGAGAGGCAGAGGGAGGCGCCCATGGGATCGAGGGCGGCGGAGGTTTCCGCGGCCGCCGAGGCCGCCGAGGCCACGGCGTCGGGGGGGAGCAGCGACCTCGCCGTCGGCGGCGGCGCATGGACCGGGCGGGTCGCTCTAGAAGGGAGGCTGGCGACGGGGAAGGGCGCGAAGGCGGCCCCCGGCGAGAGAAGCGCGAGGGCGGCCGGGACGACCAGTAGCAGGGTTGGTGATGCCCTCATCGCAGTGTAAACACATGCATAATAATGATGCTTTGGAGAAGAATCTTGAAACCGTGGTATGCATCGTCGATGATACGTTTGAGAATAGTAATATCTTGATGTCCAGAGTCCCGCGTTCGCAGTCGGGACTGGATGCGATGGATGGATGCTGTTTATGCATAGGTCACAAATGCGTCGTATAGAAGTACGACGAAGTACTGGCTGGTACAGTATGCATGCTAGCTAGTACTCCTAAATGCTAGTACGAGTAAATGACATGATATTATGCAGCTAGCCCATATATAGCTCTATGGAGATTTGCCCCTCGTATATGGTGTATGGCATCCAGGGCTCACAAAACTGTTCCACGCGCAGCCCAATGGGATGCGGCCGCTGGTAGCTGCTGCGGGAGGCTGAGAGGAGCTACTGCAAGGCAGCAGCCCCGTCGTTCTTGTCGTTCCTCCTCTGCAGCTGCTTCATGCGGAGGTACCAGATGGCACAGCGGATGGCCTGATACACAGAGAAGGTGGCCCACATAGTCCCCACGCCCACGTCCTGAACCCCCGCGAGGGCCCTGTGCTTCAGGCGGAGGAGGAAGTAGGGGACCGCGAAGAAGTAGGCCATGTAGGCGTTGCGGAGGAAGCCCAGGTCCTTCTGGCCCAGGAGCATCCCCTCCCCCACGCACACCAGGCCGGACAGGGCGAAGAAGCCCGCGAGGCCAGGGACTGCCCCTCCCACGGCAGCCCTGACGGCCGGGTCGGCCGTGAAGAAGCGGCTGAGGACGGGGATGGTGGCGACGGTGGCCACCAGGGCTGCCCCGAACATGGCCCCCACCCTAGAGAAGTTGCGCTCCGTCGTCCGGAGGGCCTCGGACCGCTCCCTGCCCGGCCTGCCCGCGTACAGGGCAGGCACGAACGACTGGGCGGTCAGGTTCAGCGAGTCGCACACAGGGGTGAGGCAGCAGAAGAAGGCGAAGACGACGGCCTGAGCTGCCATGTCGACCGTGCCCAGGGCCGAGGAGGCCACGTGGGACATGGCCAGGTAGCCGCTGATCCTGCCCACGGCCGTGACGGTGACCGGGACGACGAACGGGGAGAACTTGCGGGCCGCGGAGAGGGACGGGGGGTGCAGCAGGTCGCGGGAGCGGAGGCCCATGCCCGCCAGCACCCCCCTGGAGGGAGGACGGGACCGGGGCTTCCTGGGCGCCGCCGTCGACGCCGGCGGCGTCAGCGGCCTCCAGGGGAGCTTTCCCAGGCCATTTGCCCGCGCGAGCCTCGCCCCGTCCTTGAGGGAGCGCACCTTCCGGCGGAACCGCTCCCTCCTCCCCTTGCCCTCCCTGGACTTGGTCGTGAGCTCCCAGATGGCTCCGGAGATGTCCAGCGGGGGAGGTGGGGAGGCGGCCTCCTGCTCCTCGGCGGCGAGCAGGGCGACCGCCGTGGCGGCGAACGGGTCGGCCGCGGCGGCGGCCGGGTTGAGCACCGCCTCCGGGGGTACGAAGGCGGCGGGGGGGGCATCCGGGGCCGCCGGCGGGGGGGACCGATCCCTCACCGCCGCCACCGCCCTCCGGGGCCGGATCAGCCACGCCGCGAACATGGCCAGGGCCACGTACTGGCTAGCCACGGTGGCCCAGGCCGCCCCCGCCGCTCCCCCGATCCAGGGATGGGACCGCCCCACCAGGACGGCGTCTCCCAGGGCATTGACCACCGCCGCGGCGAGCAGCACGTACAGCGGGCTCCGGACGTCCTGCATCCCCAGGCAGGCGCTCTGGGCGGTCCCCACGCAGACCGCAGCGGGCAGGCCCAGGGACCGGATGCGCACGTAGCGGTCGGCCGCCAGGAAGACCTCGGGCGATGCTGCGGCCGCGGTGGGCCCGATGAGGGCCCGGAGGAGGACGGGGCTCAGGGCCCCCATCGCCAGGCCGAACCCTCCCCCCACCAGCAGGCCCAGGCGAAGGGCGGAGAGGAAGGTTCTCTGGGTGCTGGTTCCCCCGGCCGGTCCCGCGGTCGCGCCGGAAGACGACAGGGTGGCCCCGTCCTCGGCGTCCCTGCCCGCAGCCCCCGCGACCAGGTTGGTCGTGGCGGTGTACATGAAGGCCACCAGCAGCCCTCCGTAGTCCGTGACGGCGACCGCGGGACTTAGCGAGGCCTGCTGCGCCGTGCCGGCCAGCAGGCCCACGGCGCTGGCGTCGATCATGGAGAGGATGGGGGAGCAAAGCCACACACCCATGGCAGGGATGGCGAAGCGGATTATGCGGGAGACCGTCGGTGCCGCGGGATCTGTGGGGGTGGAGGTGACCGAGGCCGAGGCCGAGGCCGAGGCGACGGCGGCAGACGCGGGCCGCTCTGGGGCACGAGAGGGGGGAGGGGAATCCCCGGTGGGCCCCTGGATCGCGGGAGGAGGCGGAGGGGCGTCTCCGGCATCGGCAGCAGTGGCGGTATCGGTATCGGCAGCGACAGCGACAGCGACAGCGGTGGCGGGGACGGAAGCGGACACGACGAAGGCCTGCGACGGCTCCTGCTGCTGCGGTAGCGGTGGCGGTGGCGGTGGCGATGGCGACGAGGCAGGGGGCGCCACCTCCTCGGCCGCGGCAGCGGCCGCTGCCAGGGCGGGCTCAATGAGGCGCTCGACCAGCACCTCCGGATCGATCAGGGAATTCTGCAGCGGAGGCTGCTGGGGCTGCGGAGGAGGCTGCGTCCCCTCGCCGCCGTCCCGCGCTTCCCCCGAGGAGGCGCGGAGGGCCGAGCGCGGGGGGGGCGGGAGGACCGCCCCGGAGGTCGTCCCAGCCGCCCCAAAGCCGCGGTGGTGGGCCGAGGGCCGGGCCACCCCCGACGAGGCGCGGGGCGGCACTAGGGCGGAGGCGGAGGCAGGGCCCCGGCCAACCCCGACCGCCGCTGCCGCTGCCGCCGAACAGAGGAGGAGGGAGGGGGCGACCCGGCGGCGGCGCATCCTGGCCTGCTGGGGCATGGCGAGGGGAG
>Ga0315315_10007548_pt1 | contig 10064 bp, 2 predicted proteins | sample M140m3416metaG_FD_203699 | JGI IMG/M metagenome (GOLD analysis project Ga0315315, IMG submission 203699) | Ammonia-oxidizing marine archaeal communities from Monterey Bay, California, United States - M1 40m 3416 | ecosystem: Environmental > Aquatic > Marine > Intertidal zone | place: USA... | reverse complement strand
TCACCCAACACCGTCTTTTTTATCCCCTTCTTCTATCACGACGATACAAAAAACAAACCCGACCAACGACATTACATCTTCTTTCATTTTAATGTTGAAATATTAAATGATCACGCAAGAGAAGAGGAGATCAATAAACTTGAACAAACAACCGTTGAAAACAACTTATGGAAATACCTGTTCACTGGCAACTCCAAATCGTATACTTCTAAAAACATCATCAGTAATGATACATTCACCATGTATGGATTTGATGAATATCTGAAAGATGTGAAAGTCGTAGAACGGTGCTTTCGAGAAAGCAAATTCGGAAAAGCATTTGAATACAACCTACAACAAGACACAATAACTTGGACGGCGGATTTGGAAACACATGGAAATATAACAGTGCGTGTTATCGAATGTGATTATAATTTCTGTTCGTTTCCTCACTCAAACCCAACTCGCAACAAAGTCGATTTGACAATGATAGAAGCAACACAAAGAGCTATATCAGATGTCAAACGCACAATGTTTGACACAAAAAAGTTTGCTTCAGAATCCCGCAAACTCCCGCCTGGTAAATACAAATTTGAAAACACAAATGAAGGCGTCCGAATTGTTTCAGACGGAAGTGAAAAGTACTATAGATTGGTTTCTGAAAAAAATGAACACAAGGAAACTACCTACAAATGTGAAAATGTGCTGGATTTGATTACAAAATTGCGGTATTCAAACAAAAAACCATCTCATATTTACCAGTTCGATATCACACAAATCTCAAGCATACAACAACATATAACTGGCTCCTATGTAAAAGATATCTATAATTTCACAAAACAAATCAACAACGAAATCAATAAAATTATACCTCTGCTTACAACTTCGATGAAAAAATTCATTCCACCGAATTCTTTATTGGCCCCAAATACTTGTAAATACTTGGATCAGTATGAGGATGAAAATATATATATAACGGAGAAACATAAATGCGGTTTATTGATGCCCAACTTTCAAAAAGATAGCGATGGCAATGATGCAGATTTGTTCTTGAAAATAGAGCGTGATGATGTTACCGAAATTGAATATGCATTCTGTATGCGCACAGAAAAAGAAAGCAAAAAAGGAGAACTTTACTTGACAGAAGGACATACCATGGTATTGAGCTTCGATTCCAATACTGAACTGATCACATGCAATCATGTACAATATCATGAAACATTACCGGAATACGAATCGTTTACAAAAAACGCATCCAGCAACTTGCGGTTTGTATGGACGAATATAAAGGAAGTTCTACATTATGCCTTTCAATTTATTGCTGTAATTGGCAAATTTTTAACATACACGAATAGTTTAGCAGATATACATCAAATCGTACAATCAGCTACATTGTTTACTCCTTTGCTTGGTAACATTCTCAAAGTATCAACTTGGAATGCTTCCGTTATCAAACAAACAAAATTCAACATGCTCGATTACATACTCTACAGTACAAGTCGCATGTATTTCACGAAAGTCGTCGAAATTGACGAAAATCGTCCGATAATAATGTTATACAGAACCCCAACAGAACACGCCCCAGAAATGATGTCCAATTTATACAATCATGTTTTTGAAGCATTCATTAAAAAAGAAAGCTCTCCTGATCTAGAAACTTATATAGAAAAGAAGAATGTTTACGACTTTTCACTCTTCCTAAAAACACACACATCCGGAAAACACTGGTCACTGCAATACAAGGAGCCCGCCGGCGTGCCCATTTCGATTGATACCGTTGGATTTGCAGCCTATAAAAGCATGTTGGGCCGCAAATTAGATGAGTTAAGCAAATCACATGACTTCAGCAAATTAGATGAGTTCATGGAAACAAATGTCACCTTCACTGATGATGAACTTTTTGAAGCTGGTATACCAGGATGGATATTCTTGAATACATATGTACCAATGGTTAAGAACGAAATTTCATACTTTTGGGTTCCGACCCCAGAAAATGTCACATTAGAATCAACATTTTGTATTCATGAATTGAAATTCAAGATAACAAACATCAAAAATCCGGCACTTGATAACAATATTGATTTAGTTATTGTTAAAAAAGGGAAACGCGACTTGCTGAAAAAAATTGACAAACGTAGAAACACAAAACTCGAATTTACTCAAGCGATGCGATATTTCAAAATGTTATGGGTATTGGATTGGATGACAACAATGACACGATTTTGTAAACCAAAACAAGACTCAACTCCAACAATTGATGTCCCGAATGATGCTTCTATAGATTTTCAAAACACTCACACAAAACCCATTGCCGCAGAATCAATGGCATTCATACAAAAGCATCTGATGCCTGATTATAGAGCAAGAAACCAGTACATGTACACCGTCAAACAAAACTTTTTAAATGTTTACAGCATGGCATCGTCTAATTTATATGATATTTACTCAAGTGAATGGTCATCCAATTGCAAAAAGTACGCTGGATCTGCATGCAAAACTACATCTCTTGCTAGTCACCATGAAACAAACGCGCAGATAAATAATGGTGAGTTCAACTTATTGGATACAAACAAACTTAACTTCATGACAAAGAGAATTTTTGAGGCATTCAAGAGCACACAAGAGGAAACAACTAATCTAATCATGAAAACCCCATCTAAACCGATGTCTGACGACATGCTACTTTCACTCATATCGGAGAACATAAGTAGTATGGTAAAACTTTCACACCTACCACAAATACATACAATCAATCAAATTCACCAAGCTATAGATGTATTGATTTCCATTAAAGAATGCAAGCACTTACAACTAGATCAAGTGATTCAACATAAAATAGTTTCAGTGATATCTTCTTCACTCACAAATGAGTTTGGATCATCGTTCGCCAACATAATGAAAACCTCCAACGACCAAGGTTGGGAAGCACTCCGTGTAAGTTTTAAGAATGATGTTGAAAAACGCAATGCAAACGAAAAATGTTTAATGAAAAGCATGGTATATGTATTTGCAAGCGATGCCGATGACATAGACATAAAACAAGATAACCCAGGTTTAGCGGGAGATATCGTAAAGAAGTTTGAAAAGGTGGTGGGTTTTGGTTTACGCGGAGGAGTGTCTACACTAACTGCACTAATGCTACCTTATACTGTAACAATCTTTCCGTCATTTTTATTCGCATTCTCCGCAATCACTGGCATTTTAACGACGGTTGTCAACATGGCCGAAAGCTTTATCGTTGGATGCATTAGACTGATTTACATTTTTATCATAAATGCAAAAGAAAAAGGTTTCACGAATGTATTCAACGATGAAAATATCCGTCAAATGTTTATTTTGAAAATTTACAATTTAATTCACCAAAATTCTACAAACATACTCTCAGAAAAAAGATTGCTCACTTACAATTCAGGTAAAAACGATTGGGAATGGATAGATGAACGTGACAATCAAACCATACTCAATGTACCTGTACATTCTTCAAAGTTTGAAGCAAGCAAGATTTCCAACATATACTTTTGTCCTATCTCAAATGATGTTACGTATGAAACATTAGAAGAATATACAAACACATTTGAAGAATTAGACTCATATCTTAAACACGAGTCGAACATGGTACTTGTAAAAGAACTACAGGCAGGTAATAATAATTTGAAACACGCATTCAACACTCAAAGAAAAATGGGGGTTCATTGGAAATGTATAAATGTTGATGATACGGATGAAAACGATCGAGTAGAAATTCCATTTGATGAGAAAATGCCGGATTCGTTGAAAAACATGGAAATTAATCAAGAAGTAACTCTGGAAATCGCATATACTCCAAGAGGTATGACATCCTGGAAAAATTGCGTATTCTACATACCTATCACACATTCTTTTAACATTATGTCAAACATTATGTCAAAAAAACGATGGATATGTATACCTAAAGAAGAAAAGACATATATTTGTATGGAAAGCATGATAACTGATACAAACATTGAAGTCTGCAGATGTAAATTATTACCTAACCCCAAAATATTGAAAACTAAAAAGAACTTTGGTATGCTCTACATGATTGATTTCGTCTTCAGACAATTTAATGCTCAAAACACAACTGATTTGATTGAAAACCTTTCTGCATTTTTCATGTCACATTATTTGAAAATGCTTCCTTCAAAAGCATTTGATCCGAATCTTGACGACAAAGATATAAGAATTCCAAGTGATCTCAAGAATGGACCACTCATCCCCGTGTATCAGTTTTTAATCAACAATCGAAATACGGTATTCAATGAAAGTTCGAAACATCTGCAAAAACGTGTGACCAACTTTGTCAGTAAATACTTTCAATCTCATACTTCATTCTACTTTGGATTGCGGTACTTTCCAATCATCGTACAACCGTCCGTCGTTAATGCATTATTCGTCAGCCTCAGTGGCATACAAAAAAGTGTACTTCCAACAACTGGACCATTCTTACGAGTGAAACCATACACACAAAAAGATAAACTTGAATTCACAAATATAAATTATGAAAATCAAGCCAATGCCAGGTCCTTCATCATAATGGCATGTAAACATCTCAATGAAACCTTCGATTTGCATGTAGAATCAGAAAATTACCTAAACTACATTGAAGACTTCTATGAATGGAACACATTCCTGCAAACATATATTCTGAGTATCAACCCTAAAACTCTGAAAAGAACCATGGAAAAATTGTACAATCTTATGCACGTGCCAATTAGAAGTCATGAGATGTCAGTTGTCTCCAAACAACTTCCTCTACATAAAATTGAGAATAAAGACTCAAGCATACATTTTATCAAAGTTTCAGTGACGCAAAAAGATACCGGCGAATTCCGAGAAGGGTTTGTTAAGCGTCCACATGCAAATACAACGGCAACGGACTCCTTGAGAAGAGCATTGGTGTTACATGAAACCAACCAATTCAACTTTTTCGATTATCAACATCATAAAAGTCTTTTAAAGAAAAAAAATGGCGAAGACACGGCAAATATGTTCATAGAATACTGGACAACTCCAAATCATGCTGACAATACAACAACAAATTGTTGGTTCAGAAATTTGTACAGAAACACTTGGTATAAATTTGACGAAATACAATTAAAATATGACTTACCTGATAAGACGACCTCCACGAGCATCTTTGATACGGCGTCGGACGTCGTGTACGACTTTACTGATTATCAAGATTATACCGTTATTAGGTTCAACAATAAATCTTCGGTATTCGAGATGATGATGTTAATGACGAGTTCTCCGATGAATAAAACATGTGTACTGATGCACTTGAAAGCTAATAATATTACAATCGAACAAAATTCATTGAATATACACTTCAACGACAAACTGTTTATCACACACCCCACCAAAATATTAATCCAAGTTTTACACAATGACCCTGGACTACTCGAGCGGATGGGGATGTCGCCAGACACACCAGACACGCCAGACCCAACCAAACCATTCAGATGGTTTAAGACATTCAAACCTTTTGTGAATCTAACAAAGCAAAAGGACGAGGATGTTCATCTTATACAAATGAATCAATTCAACAAATTAGATTCAACGGTTGACGTATTCTTCAGAAAAGAAGTTGGATTCAATGACTACGAATTCCATGACCTACCTGAAAAAATTGATCAAAAACGAGTTACCGTATATAAAGATAATCTTTTCAGAAGAAATTCCTGGCTCTACGGTCTACTTCGTTTGCTTGATCACCAATCATTTCGTATACTAACTATCTCACGCTGGAACGGTGCTGTAGCTGTGGCGAGTATGCTTAAAATACCCGGCGATGGAATAAACATGTCACTAGGCATGTTTACATATGGATACCATGCTTATACAAAAGGTCCGTTTGTGTGCACCACACTAGAAGGAGATGTAGTCGACTGCAAAAACGCAATCGGAAAATCAGAACATGTTGTGACAATAAGCTTGGAACAAATGAACATTACATCACATGATCCTTTGCCAAAAGTCCACTTCAATTATCTTACGGATTTCGAAGGACAAAATCCGGTTCATTTACAAACAAAAGAAGCATTCAACTTTCTTTCCAATACAATGCAAGATACCTGGTTCGCATTCCTGGCTTTATTAGGTACGGCAAACAGAATACGCAAGAATCCCGAAACTCTTTACGAATTCGTCCAGTATTTGCGACATGTTGCCTATGTTTCGCACAATAATGTCCTCTTATTCTCCAAAATTTTCTTCGCTTTCGGAAATCTTCTTTTCTTCACTAAAGGTCTATGGATTCCTTTCTTCGCATCCCTCTATTGGGTTCAATTCATACTTGGCATTCTATTGCTGTCAGGTGTAAAATCTGCAAGAAGCAAACATTGATCTCAAACACACCCCATACCTTACATGCGGACATCGTTAAACTGGCTGACTGCGGGCGCCGGTTAGAAAACTGGCTGGCTAGCCAGTAAACACCGGTTTCTTAGAGTCGATGTCTTACTGTACTCTGAATTCGAACATTTTTTTTTTGATTTTTGTAAAAAAATGAAAAACACCATCCCAACAATTACGTGATGTAGATTCTGTACAAAACTACGATCACCCAAGAAATAATTCGTGTCTCATCATGTAAAATACACGGCGGATTCGGTTGAACATAATTGAAAAAAATAATCCAACATGAATAAATGACCAAAAAATGCGTTTCTCTGTTCTCTAATACCGGTTTTGGTGATCTGGGATTAGAAAGCGTTGGTTTTCGAACCATCGTTGCCAATGAACTTCTTGAAGATCGCGCTGAATTATTTCAACAAAACTTTCCTGATACAAATGTCATTTGCGGTGACATTTGGGAGGTTCAAGATCACATTGTAGACTGTGCACGTACTAGATTAAATGGAGAACGATTATACGCGATGATAATCAGCTGCCCATGTCAAGCAATGTCATCTAATGGAATGGGAAGAATGACAGCGGCCATCAAGCAAAACAAGAGAGAGAGAGATGATCCAAGAAATAGACTCATTTTGCCCGCAATCGAAATTGTCGAAAAATTAAATCCAGTTTGTGTTATCATAGAAAATGTATCTGGAATGAGACACACCTGCATTCTGAATGAAAACAACGAATACGAGAAAATAATGACAATCTTGTATCGTCGGTTACCAAATTATGTATTCCGTTCATGCGTCTTGAACACATGTGATTATGGCGTACCACAAAATCGAAAAAGATTGATAACGATCGCAATCGACAAGGATTTTACAAACGAAGAACGAATTGAAAATTATTTCTCAGATGAATTAACGCCGTTCCATCCATCGAAAACACATGGTAACACAATTCATCCTCATATAACATTGGGAAATGCAATCAAGCATCTACCAAAGCTTGACGCACTACACAAACTCAAAGATGAAGATGATACATTCCATCGTGTACCAATGTGGAATCAAATGCAATACTTTGCAATGCAGCATACGAATGAGGATGACACTGCATTCAATAACAAAACGTGTGTTCATTGCGGAAATATAACAGAAGACTTGAAAGTAGCCTACTGTTTTCATTGTAATGAATTGTTGCCAAGACCCGTGAAACTGTTGAAAGACGGAACTTACCGCGTCGTGAAAGCATTCAAGACGGCTTATAGACGACAAAGCTCGAACCGACCTGCAAATACACTCACGATGAACTCCGGTGTTATTTCGTCAGATGTTAAAGGTCATTACAGTCAGAATCGTGTATTAAGTTTACGAGAGATCATGATAATTTCCTCGTTATGTCCGTATCCTGGTTGCGAAGAAGCGACTTTTGAATACGAGTTTCCGGAAAATAATGATAAATTGGTGAGAGAATGTTTGGGTGAAGCAATCCCTCCATTGCTGACCTATAAAATTGCATGCCATATCTGTTTAATAGCGAATGACCGGTAATGAACCTTTGGGTTTTTTTTGGTGTCGTAAATACATTCTTACATGCTCATGTGACGTCATTTTCCCACACTTTTTAGGAAGGCAACAAGTGATTTAATTTATCATCACACCACGATTGAACAACGGGGTCTTTGTTTTGTTGTTTGAAGTCAAATAGTTTGCGAATGAAAATATTTTTCACCTTTTCGTTTTCCCTGTCCATCAAATACCATTTATTTTCCTCTGACAACAAAATGTCATAAAAACGCATTGCTGTAAGTTCCTTTTCATCCGCGTTGACACTACGATGCTTTTGCAACATCAACTTTATGTACCAATTGAGTTGCTCGTGCAGCGTTTGGAATTCCGGAGGTCGATCGGCAGTTTGCACCTGCAGCTTGAGATTTTGATACATGATCTTGAACATACACGGACTTGAATGTATGGACACCGCGGCCCAATTTTCAGGTAAATTCTTGGTGGCCAGTTGTAATAATTTCTCATTGTTACATCCACTCGTTCGCGTGACACCCAACCATTCTAAAACTTGACAAAAATGTGCTTTGTTGTACATTGGAACGTGCTCGTTCTCGGTATAACTTAATATATACTCATGAGCCATCTGTGAAAAAACACCTTTGAACCGCGTTGCAATTTCATGAATTTCAGTCACTTTTGGAATGTTGCGGTTGCCATCTCTGAAAAAATCTCCAATGTACTCTTCCTCTGATCGGAAAAACTTCTTGTACAATAATTCGTATAAGTCATCTATTAAAAGCTCATCCTCCCATTCGTGAAGATAATGCTCTATCATAGAACAGTGATGAGTAATAAAATCTGAAACGAATGGATTCTGGTTTCCATACCAACACCGTACAGATGCTAATAACAATGTCGTATTTACCACAAATGTGAACGCGACAAAGCTCTTGGGTGCAAATAATGTGAATTTAGGATCGAAATCAATCGCTAACACTCGATTCTCCACCGATTTATCACGACCCATGTCCAGCAAATTTTGCAATTTAATGTCAAACAAAACAAGTCGATTCTTCGCGATACGGAGCATCAATGATTGCGTCGCCTCCGCAATCGCAACAGCCTCTTCTTTTGAGCTCAAATTCATGATACTCACGGATAAATCACATGTTCCTTTTTCGAGCATCCACGCAACAGGTTTGTCCGATTGTACATTTGAACTGGTTCCGTAAATATTTGGTCCAATCTGTTTGTGACACGCCACAGCAGCTATGAATGTCTCCAAATGCAACGAAGAAATGTTTTGCGGATCAGCCGCATAACGTATGACGTATTCGTCGGGAATGTTCTCAACATATCTCGTAAAATAAGATAGATAGTTGCCAAAGTCGAGTTTGTGTGCAACGATTACCTTGTTTTTGCATCCACTCAATTTCGGACTGGACGAGGGCACCCACGAAAAATCCGCATTCACAAATCCACAAACACACCCGTCTTTGGTATTGATACAAAAAAACGAAGATTTTTCACTTGATATTCGCGGAGTCGAACATATATCACGCGAAAATTTCACCACGCTCTGCGTGAAAAATGTCTCTAAAAGCTCGATCAATTTGTTGAGCCTACGCGTCGTTGAAAAAATGTCACTCAACTCGTAGACGCGATGATCATTGTCGTCAGGCTCTGACTCCATCTGTTTTTTGTTAGACACCGGTAATATTTTGCCCCCCAAATCAACACACACGATCAAAGCAGTAGCCCGCTTTGTTTGAAGCGGGTGCAAATGTTTGCGGACGAACAAAATCAGTCGACTTGCAAAAAACAGCACAATACACTATAAAAAAATTAATTAATACTCAATAATGTATGCGTCACCGTATGGACGGCCGGCTTCAAACAATTCCGTGACATTTACAATTTTGAGTATTGGCATTATTGTTGTGGTAATTCTCTTACATCGTCACTACAGCAATGTCGCCGCACCCAGCACCGCACCCGGCACCGCACCCGGCACCGCACCCGGCACCGCCGCACCCGGCACCGCACCCGGCACCGCCGCACCCGGCACCGCCGCACCCAGCACCGCACCCGGCACCGCCGCACCCAGCGCCGCACCCGGCACCGCACCCGGCACCGCACCCGGCACCGCACCCGGCACCGCACCCGGCACCGCACCCAGCACCGCACCCGCACCCATGACCGCACCCGCAC
>Ga0315315_10007546_pt1 | contig 10066 bp, 11 predicted proteins | sample M140m3416metaG_FD_203699 | JGI IMG/M metagenome (GOLD analysis project Ga0315315, IMG submission 203699) | Ammonia-oxidizing marine archaeal communities from Monterey Bay, California, United States - M1 40m 3416 | ecosystem: Environmental > Aquatic > Marine > Intertidal zone | place: USA... | reverse complement strand
CGACACCTGGGCGAAGAGACACAGCTCCGGCACGCACTGCATCGAGATAGTGGCTCTGCTTGGAAACGCGCAGCTGAGCAAACTGAGCATCACTCAAGACTTCACCCCGCTGCTGCGCAAAGGTTTTCATCCGAAGGCTTCCGCCAGGAATACTGAGCAAGCGCTTGTAGGTCTCTGGGTCCCAGGTCCAATTCAAACCCTGCTCCACAAAGGCTCGGTTGAAAGCTGGTCGATGCCCATCCATTTCAGTGTCCGCGAGGGTGCCGTCCACATCCCAAAACACGGTTTTCAACACAGGCATGACGACCATGCAATTCATGGCAACAGCTTGAAGGACGGAGCACAATGCAGGCTGCTTGAGCAATCACCCGTTGCCGTCTGCCGTGTCCGTTCAGCAATGGCAACTACCAAGGGGAGTAGACCTCTCCGCTTTGGATGCGGTTCCACTCCCTGTGCCCCTCCGTGCACTGCTATTCCGCCGTGGTCTGACAGAGCCAGATCAAGTGAATGCACTTCTCAATGATTCACCCCTACCAAATCCTGGTGGCCACTTCCCTGAATTAGAGAAAGCAGTCCAACGGTTGCACCAGGCCTGTCTGAAGGGGGAGCGCGTTGCGATCTGTGGCGACTACGACGCCGATGGCATGACAAGCACTGCGCTGTTACTGCGCACTTTGCGCAGCTTGGGAGCGGAACCCCAGGCAGCGATTCCAAGCCGCATGGCTGATGGCTACGGCTTGAACTGCTCGATGGTGAATGAACTTCACGACGCCGGAGTGCGCCTAATTGTCACCGTCGACAACGGTGTGGCTGCTCACGAAGCCCTGAGCAGAGCTGAAGATTTGGGCATGGAGGTGGTGCTGACCGATCACCACACGCTCCCAAACACACGCCCTAAAGCTCTGGCCTTGATCCATCCGGCCACTACGCCAGAGCACTCTCCCTACCGGGGTTTAGCAGGCGTTGGTCTCGCCTACGTCGTTGCGCGCGAACTCGCAGAACGCATGCGCCAACCAGCAGCCATCGCCAGTGCTCGTGATTTGTTTTGCATCGGCACGGTCGCTGATATGGCACCGCTGACAGGCGCCAATAGAACTCTTTTGCGAGAAGGGTTGCTTCATCTCCATCAGAGCCATTGTCCGGGAGTGCGTGCTCTACAACAACTCGCAGGGCTCGGCGATCGCCCCCTGCGCGCCGATGACATCGGCTTTCAACTGGCCCCCAGAATCAACGCGGTAGGGCGGATCGGCGATCCTCAGTTGGTGGTGGATTTACTTACCGCAGACGACCAAAACAGCGCGATTGAACTAGGCCGCCAATGCGACAGTCTCAACCGACAACGGCGAGAACTGTGTGATGCGATCGAAGCCGAAGCCTTGGCCTTACTGGAGTCTGACCGTGATCCCTTACCACCCTTTCTTCTCCTCGCTCAAGGCCACTGGCATCACGGCGTGATTGGCATCGTTGCCGCACGGCTAATGGACCGCTTTCAACGCCCAACGGCCTTGCTAGCTGCTGATGGCGATGGCCTCATGCGGGCTTCGGTGCGGGCACCGGAAGGGTTTGCTGTCGACAAAGCCCTAGACCACTGCACGAATCTCCTGGAACGCCATGGCGGACACCCCGCCGCAGGAGGCTTCACGGTGAAAGCCGAACAGGTGCATCGCCTGCATGAAGCGCTCAATGTCTTGGCTCTTTCCTGGATCCAAACCCGTGGAGAAGGACTTCTGGTGGAACCAGAAGCACTTTTATCGCTGTCAGCGATCAATCACGACCTTTGGTCGGCGTTGCTTTCTCTTGAACCCTTTGGCATTGGCCATCCAGCTCCACTGTTTTGGTCGAGAGGGTGCCAGGTGACATCACAACGGTTGCTCCGGGGAGGGCACCTGAAACTCACCCTGGCGCAGGGCGACTGTGAGAGGGAAGCCATCGCATGGCGTTGGCAACAAACTCAACCCCTGCCAGTGACCGTTGATGTTGCGTTTCGGATCAGCCTCAACCGCTGGCAAGGAGAAGCAAAACTTCAGCTCGAAATCCAGGCTCTACGAGAACATCACGCCTGTTTAGATCTGCACCGCGGCCCAGGCGTTTATCGCTGCACGAGCCCTGGACTTTCCACCGTAGAGATTCGAAACCCCTCCGGAGAGAGATTGTCTGGACTGGTCAACAGCGACGGAGTATTCGAAAGTGAAGACAACAGGGCAAGACACCCTTACGTTGCTGACCTCATTCGAGACGCTTGCATTGGCCTCGGTCTTCTTCCATGACCTCTGAACTAAAAACCAACAACTCACGGTTCCGAGGCACAGCGTCGGTCTTGAACGAGATCAGTCGACTGGGACGCCACTTCATTGGCTTGCTCGTTGTTGGCGTTTTGATCGGCCTGGCTTGCCTCCCACTGAATCTTGTTGATCGCATTCAGGAGCGGCTCTTTCAGTTCCTGCCAACAACCGGTGAAACCCCCTGGACCTCCATCGGTCTGCTGATTGTTCTCGCTCCCGTGGTGGTGATGCCAATCCTGTTGAGTCTTCAGCGGGGACCGTGGCGTGGCGGTGCTGGATCGGGAATTCCATCAACGATGAACGCCCTGGAAGATCCATCATTAATGCCCAGTGCGATGGAAGCGGGCAGCACTGTGCATCGAGGAATCCTGTGGTCTATAGCGACTGCAGCCATGTTTCCTCTTGGACGAGAAGGCCCGGTGGTGCAATTTGGATCTGCTGTGGCACGCGCCTGTCAGACACGTTGGCCCAATTGGATGCCAGCTCTGACCGAACGGCAAATGGTGGCCATTGGCGGAGGTGCTGGCTTAGCCGGTGGCTTCAACACACCCCTGCTGGGCGTTGTCTTCATGCTTGAGGAGCTCACAGCTGAATATTCAATCGTCACGATCTGGCCGGCTTTGCTGGTGTGCGTTGCCGCGGCTGGATTTTCAAACCTTGGAGGAGAGCCGATCTTCGGCTTAGCTCACATCAATGTGTTTGCACCCGAAAGTGAACAACTCTTGCTGGCGATTCCGATCGGAATCGCCGCTGGTCTTGTTGGTGGATTCTTTAACCGTGGACTGGTGTGGACCACATCGCGTTTGGCCCCAATGGTGCGGCAACGCCCTCTGCGCACCGGCCTATACCTTGGCGCCGCACTCAGTCTTCTGGCCCTATTGAGCTGGGGGACAAGCACTGCGGACGGTGAAGCACTCGTGAAGCAACTGCTCGAGCGGGGCTTACCAGAATTTGGTGCAGATCACAGCAATGTGCTCTCAGGTCTCGTGAGCATTTGGATCACGGTGGTCCGGGTCATTGGCCCCATGCTCGCCCTGGCCCCAGGAGTCCCAGGCGGCTTGATCGACCCATCACTCACTTTTGGGGCCGTGCTCGGCTACACCGTTTGTGCAGTCATTGGATTCAGCACCCAAGTGGGTGTAGGTCTTGGATTAGCAGCCGGACTCGCTGGAGCCACCCAACTGCCGCTGGTCTCCCTCATTTTTTCTTGGCGACTGGTGGGCGATCAACAATTATTTGCAGGAGCTTGTCTCACAGCCGTCATCGCCGCTTACACCGGCCGGCTGGTCTCCCGAACACCGGTGTATCACGCACTCGCAAAGCTTCAGAGAGCTCCTCGCCTGTAGAAGAGGATGAAGATCACAGCTGGGCCAGCAAGCGTGATCAGAGCGAGGGCCCCAAAATTTGCAATCAGGTGGATATCAAATCCCATGGGAGGAAAGCAGTTGATCAGCATGATGCCTCCAAAAGGGTACGGGGCGTTCCACCGCATTGCCCTTAAGGAGAGGTATCACTGTGATGCCTTGTCACAGCAGCATCCAAATTGAACCATGAGCCGCCCTCCCCTTCACTGGTCCTGCCTGAGCCAATGCGGTGCTTGTTGCAGGCTTGCTCCGGAGGAACGACCGGAAGCGCTTGAAGCGCTATCGGACGAGCAGCAAACGATCTACCTAGACATGGTGGGAGATGACGGATGGTGCAGACATTTCGATCAAGGAGGACGGCGCTGCAAAATTTATGAGGAACGACCTGACTTTTGCAGGGTGAGCGGTTTAGCCGATTTATTTGAAGTTCCAGCGGAGGAGGTCAATGCCTTCGCCATTGATTGCTGTCGACAGCAAATTCGCTCGGTTCATGGCGGAAGAAGCCTGGAACTGCGTAAGTTCGAGCGGTTGATTCGCTCACCTCAGGATTCCGATGACTGAAGCAGGTAGCGACAGCAAGCTTGGATTTAACGCCATTCTGCTGAGCACTTTTACCACCGTTTTTTTAGCTGAATTGGGTGACAAAACCCAATTGGCCACCCTTCTTCTTTCCGCCCAATCCGGCGAACCATGGTTGGTCTTTATCGGGGCCGCGCTGGCCTTGATCTGTTCAAGCTTGGTGGGAGTCCTGGTGGGACGTTGGCTTTCCACCATCCTTCCCCCAGAACGCCTGGAACAAATGGCAGGTTTTCTGATGGTGGGACTGGGTTTGTGGCTGGGAAGTCAGGCCTTGAAGTCACTGATAGAGACCCAATCACTTTGAAATTGTTATGGACTTCACCCTTCTCATTTCCACTTTCGTAACCGTGTTCTTGGCAGAGCTCGGGGACAAAACCCAATTAGCAACAGTTGCCATTAGCGGAACATCCGATCGCCCCTTGGCGGTGTTTCTCGGATCATCCAGCGCATTAGTACTCGCAAGCTTGATTGGCGCTGTAGCGGGAGGATCCTTATCAGCTGTCATTCCTGCAGACTGGCTACAACTAATTGCCTCCACTGGGTTTCTAGTGATCGGTGGCCGCTTGCTGATGCCTATGTTCCAAGCCGGAATGGGATCCACCCAGGCCGAGGACTAAGGGACGGATCGCGCCCAGTCGGGCGATTAGAGTTAAGAGGTCATTCACTGTTTGCACTACAACTCTTCGAGTGCAACGGTTTTGATTCAACTCCCGGTCCTGAAGGCCGGTTTCTTGCATGCTCCGATGAAATTCACGGTCGCCGACCTTCTCGACCAGGTCCCCCATGACGGTTGCGTTGAGATCAGCAAGCTCGAAAAAATTCTCCGCTTAACCAATCGAGCCGACAAACAATCACTCGGCATTGCGCTGAAGGGACTTGATCGACTTGGTGTGCTGAGCCTTGAAGAGGAGAGTTCCGTCTCCCGAGGCGACGACATCGGGTTGATTGAAGCCCGTTTGCGCTGCAGCAGCAAAGGATTCTGTTTTGCCATTCGTGATGACGGCGGTGAAGACGTTTACATCCGTGACCATCAGCTGAATCACGCTTGGAATGGTGACCGCGTGTTGGTGCGCATCATCCGTGATGCAGGCCGCCGTCGATCTCCAGAAGGAGGCGTGCAATGCATTTTGCAGAGAGCCACCACAAGCCTCCTAGCTCAAGTGGAACAACAAGATGAGCGACTGCTCGCCGTTCCCCTCGATGACCGTGTTCTCGCCTCCATCGAGTTGCCCGAGGGAGATAGCAACTATCAACTCGAGGGACCGGCCACATCAGTGGTTGAAGTACAGCTCGATCGATACCCGATCGCTCAACACCCAGCCCGGGGACATGTGGCCCGTTCGCTGCCACTTAACGGTGGTGTCGATGCTGATCGCGATCTTTTACTGACAAAGGCTCACTTACACAACAGAGCAAGCGCCCCACGAACAACGATCAAGGCTCCCGTCGATAAACGACGCCATGACCTCACCGATCAGCCGTGTTTGCTCCTGAACAACTGGGTGATTGATGGAGCTCCCCACCTACCAGCAGCCCATGTCATCCCCCATGAGGGTGGAACCCGGCTATGGATTCACGCTCCTGCTGTCGCTGAACGCGTGAACCCCGGCAACAGTCTTGATCAATGGTTATGCGAACAAAGTGAAGCTCTTTGTTTGGGCAATAAGTGGATTCCACTGCTGAGTCCCAACCTCTCCAAAGCGGCAGCGTTCAACGTTGGTGAATCACAAGCTGCGGTGAGTGTTCGTATTGATTTTGACTCTGAAGGCTGTGCTCACGACTGGGAATTCTGTTTGACACAGATTCGGCCTGTCGCTGAAGTGACATCGGAAGCTTTAACGGCTTTGGCAGGGCGAAAGCCCCGTTCTCGCGCCATTCCAGCAGCACTGAAATCAATCAAAGATCACATCGGACAACTCGAGACACTGATCTTTTGCGCCAAAGCTCTTCACGCCGCAGAGTTAAGGCAGGGCCAAATCGAATTAGACCTGCCAACTCCCGATTTGGAAACGCTGGGAGACCTGCGAGCCACTGAGCCGGATGGTGGCAATCGTCAGTGGATTGAACCCCTCAGAGAAGAGGACCCTTTCTCAATATTGGCTATTTTTCTACGCGCAGCGCATGCGACGTGGACTCAGCATTGCCTGGATTTCAATCTTCCAGCCCTGGTGCTTCAAGCCAATGATCCTGAAAGTGGATCCCTGAATGACGTCGCCAAAGCAGCCATTGCCTTAGAGCTACCCCTCTCCCTGGATGAAGAGGGCACCACCTCAGCATCAGAACTCGCGCAAGCCTTAATTACAAGTCCATCGCGACGAGTCCTGAACCTGCAGTTGCGACAGACCCTCCCAGATCCTCAGTTCCGTCTGATCCAGTCAAGAGCCAAGCAAATATCACTCCCCAATGAAGAGGATGCAGCAGCAACTGACATAGAAGACAGTCAAGAAGAGCCGGACATTGCAGCCGACACTGATGCGATGTCTGCTCCTGCTCAGGATGGAACGACTCCGTTATTCGCGCCTTGGTGCTGTCCCACCCTGCATTACGCCGATTTATTGAACCAACAGGTGTTGTGTCAGCTTCTCAACGACGGGAAAGATCGTCCAAGTGTTCGCCAAAAAGAAACGGTCAACCTGGGCAGCAAAGGAGCCGCTTCAACGATGACCTGGCCACTCTTCAGCGGGTCTCTCCAACAACGATTGCAGGAGCTCCTCCAAGAACGCCAACTTCAACGGCTTAATTCTCGGCGTCGCCAACAAGCAGAACTTTCCAAAGATGTGATTGCGATGGCGCAAGCACGAAGCGCCGAACCAATGCTCGATCACGAACAACAAGGTGTCATCAGTGGCGTTCAAAGCTATGGGTTCTTCGTGGAAATTGCCCCCTCCATGGTGGAAGGTCTGGTACATGTCAGCTCCTTGAACGACGATTGGTACGAATACCGTTCGCGCCAAAACCGACTTGTGGGTCGACGTAATCGCCGCGTTTACAAACTTGGAGATCCCGTCACAGTGCGTGTGACCAAGGTGGACGTTCTTCGCAATCAGATCGATCTAGACATCGTGATCACCCCAGAAGAGAAACAACAGGACGAGTCACCCATGCCTGTTGCCGTGAGTGAGGGTTAGGGGCGTGTCCTTCTTGGAGCAACCTGATCGTCCATATGTTCTTGGAGTGAGCGGCGCCTCAGCCCAACCGCTTGCTGAGCGAGCCCTACAACTTTTGCTTCAGCAAGACCGCAGCGTTCACCTGATCATGAGTCGTGGAGCGCATGAGGTTTGGCTCGCCGAACAATCCATCCAGGTCCCAGTTGATCCTGAGCTTCAGGAACGCTTTTGGAGATCGCGGCTCAATGTTCAAACAGGATCATTAATTTGCCATCGCTGGGGGGATCAAGCCGCAACGATTGCCAGTGGAAGTGTGGCAACCCGAGGCATGGTGATTGTTCCTTGTTCGATGGGCACCGTGGGGCGTATTGCGGCCGGAGTGGCCAGCGATCTGCTCGAACGTTGTGCTGATGTTCATCTCAAGGAAGGACGTCCCCTGGTGCTGGCTCCTCGAGAAATGCCCTGGAGCTTGATTCATCTCCGCAACCTCACAACTCTGGCTGAAGCGGGAGCAAGAATTGCGCCACCGATCCCTGCCTGGTACAGCCAGCCCCAAAATCTCGGCGAGATGGTGGATTTCTTAGTAGTGAGGCTCTTCGATTCCCTGGGTGAGGATTTAGGCCCTCTAAAACGTTGGCAGGGTCGCCAGCCATGACAGCCTTTCAACGCTTGCTGCTGATTCCCTGTCTGAGTCCGGTGGTGTTGATGCTGTTGATCGCAACACTCAATCTCGGGCAACCGTCATCGTTGCGGGTGCTCACATGGAGGTTGCCACCATTGCCCATTGGAGCTTGGATCGCCGTCGCAACGGTCTTCGGATCAGGTGTGAGCGCTGTGGCTGGATTGGCCATGGTGACCTCGAGTCCTGTGCTGCGACGTGAGGTTCGACGCCCGGCAACTGGGCACGATGTTCAAGAGCCATTGCCTCGTGAGCAACCGCATCAGGCACGACCAGCTCAACCCACCCCATGGCCTGAGCGTGACGTGCGCGATCCAGCGCCAACGGTCTCCGTGCCGTTCAGGGTGGTTCATCGAGGCAACCAAGCCAACGCAACACCAACCCAAGCCAGAGAAAGCAACCCAATTCAGCCAAGGGAACAACACGCCAATTCAGCTGCGAACGAGACAGGGGATGGGGCGGGAGCTAACCCCGACGATTGGAATCAACAGATTGGCGATGATTGGTAGAGAGAGCACTGGGCTGTCTACAGTTCGCCCAGCAATCAAAGTCCGGTGAGCGAAACTCCCGAAACACCAAAAGCGACTGCCAAAGCAGAAGCCAAAGCAGAAGCCAAACCAGCAGCAAAGCCGGCAGCAAAGCCTGCTCCAAAGCCCAAGCTGGAGGACAAACCCTTTCAAGCGTTCATTAAGGACGATCTCATCCCTTCCCTCAGCAATGCGCTGAGCAACAATCATCAGATCACCGCTTCGATTGATCTGATCGAAGGTGATCGTCCAGTTGTGGGAGGCCAATGCTGGATGGTCACCGGAGAGTTGCCTGGCGATCGGCGTTTCTGGGTCTGTTTTGAATCAGATTCGATCACATCCGGTAAAACCATTGCTCTCGCTGAATCGGGAACGGAGCCCAGCCTGTTGGAGTCCTTTTTGATCGATGAGAAGCGCATCAACCTGGCCCTTCTCCAGTCCAGATTGCTGCAGCGTCTGAATGGCCAGAAATGGCTGGGTGGGAATTAACTGAGAGGTCGTAACACTGGGCTGTGGGTTACCGGAGGGCGACCTACGATGAGTCGTAGTGACTGACGCAACCGATGGTGCCTCCAACAGCCGTGACGGAAGCCACAGCAGCACCAGGGTCCAACGTATCGGCGAAAGACCCGGAGAAGGACACGATCCTGACCCCTCGTTTTTACACGACAGATTTCGAGGCGATGGCCGCGATGGATCTGCGTCCAAATGAGGCAGAACTAGAAGCAATCTGCGAAGAATTTCGAAAGGATTACAACCGTCATCACTTTGTACGCAATGGCGAATTTGATGGAGCTGCTGAGCAGCTCGATCCAGAGACCCGGAAAGTGTTCGTTGAATTTCTTGAGCAGAGTTGTACGTCTGAATTTTCCGGATTTTTGCTCTACAAAGAACTCAGTCGTCGGATCAAAACAAAAAATCCCTTACTGGCTGAATGTTTTTCACATATGGCCCGTGATGAAGCGCGGCATGCCGGCTTCCTCAACAAGTCGATGAGTGATTTTGGTCTACAACTGGACCTGGGCTTTTTAACAGCCAGCAAAAGCTATACATTTTTCAAACCAAAATTTATCTTTTACGCCACCTATTTGTCAGAAAAAATTGGATACTGGCGCTATATCACCATTTTCCGTCATCTTGAGCAAAATCCAGATTGCAAGATCTTTCCGATCTTCAACTTCTTCGAAAATTGGTGTCAAGACGAAAATCGCCATGGCGATTTCTTTGACGCCTTAATGAAAGCCCAGCCGGACACGGTGAGGGGATTGCGCGCACGACTGTGGTGCCGTTTCTTCCTTCTTGCAGTTTTCGCCACGATGTATGTGCGTGATGTGGCACGCAAGGAGTTTTACGAATCCCTGGGGCTGGATGCTCGGGAATACGACCGCTTGGTCATCGACAAGACGAATGAAAACACTGCACGGGTGTTTCCAGTGGTCCTCGATGTCAAGAATCCGCGCTTTTTCAATGGTCTGGAGCGCTTGGTGGACAACAACGCAGCGCTCAGCGCAGTGGATGCATCGCAAGC
>Ga0315315_10007545_pt1 | contig 10067 bp, 11 predicted proteins | sample M140m3416metaG_FD_203699 | JGI IMG/M metagenome (GOLD analysis project Ga0315315, IMG submission 203699) | Ammonia-oxidizing marine archaeal communities from Monterey Bay, California, United States - M1 40m 3416 | ecosystem: Environmental > Aquatic > Marine > Intertidal zone | place: USA... | reverse complement strand
TGAAGTTCCTGCCGCTTCGAGGCAGGGGTTCCTTCATCTTCCAACGCTTCATCCAAATGCCAGATGCGTAAATTTTTTATAGAAAGCTTATCGACCAGACTGCCTAACGTTTCTGCCATAAACAATAATTTTTTAATAGGTTAATGTGAATTTATGATGTGCTCTTATTTTTGCACAAACTAACACACCCCATACTGGGGTTCAACCTTTAGACAAAGACTCACTGCCTTGGAAGGAAAACGGAATTTATTTTTCGTTATCTCTGCTAGGAAGGATTTTTTATAATGCAGTTCAATCCGTCCCGCACTGTCAGTAGAACCGATTCTACCCGTTGGTCCTTAACAACCCGTTCGTTAAATTTGTGGATGGCTCTGTCTGACTCATCCTGCGGATCCAACACCCGACCACTCCACAAAACATTATCGACGGCGATCAACCCACCTGGACGGATCATCGGAAGGATGGCTTCATAATAGTTGCTGTAGTTTATTTTATCTGCATCGATAAAGGCCATGTCGAATGTACCCGTCAATTTTTCAATAGATTCCAGCGCCGGGCCTTCCATCTGCTTTATTTTTTTTCCATGTGGGCTTTCAGAAAAATATTTTTGGGCAAAGGCAATCGCCACAGGATCTTCATCACAGGTCACTAGAGTTCCGCCCTCCGGCAGAGCCTCTGCCATCGACAGAGCACTATACCCACCAAAAGTGCCAATTTCCAAAATGCGCTGAGCCCCAACCAGACGGGCTAGAAGTTTTAAGAAACGTGCCTCTATTCTACCTGTCGTCATCTGGGGAATTTCCAGCTTTTCATAAGTCTCTTCTTCAAGTCTTCTTAACAGTTCACCTTCTTCACTGGTGTGGTCAAAAGCATACTGTTCTATTTTTCCATCGATAAAATCCACGAGACATCCCCTCCTTAATGTTTAGTACTCTATAATTCCATCATCCAAAATCCGCCAGATATACCACGTTCCCACCGTTGCAAACGGCTGCCATTTTCTTCCTAAAACGCGCACCCGATCGGGGCTGGGCATGCCTCTCATATTATAGATTAGCTTCACCCCAGCCCGAAGACCTAAATCCCCCACTGGCAACACATCCATTCGACCTAGAGAAAAAATCAGGAACATCTCAGCCGTCCACCGGCCAATACCATAAACTCCGATCAATTGCCGAATAATTTCTTCATTGTCCTGATAAGCCATACTATGCGGACGAATCGTTCTATCGATAAACTTTTCACTGAGGTCTTTCATATACTTCACCTTCTGACCTGACAGCCCCACTTCCCGCAACTTTTGCTCCGCCAACTCCTGCACTTTTTTTGGCGTCGGCCGATTACGGGGAAAAAGGTTTTGAAAACGGCGGTTAATCGACTCCGCCGCCTTGGTCGAAATTTGTTGCCCAACAATGGCTTTGCACAACACCTGAAAGTAATTCCTGTTCCTATTTAGCCTAAAGGGACCAACCCGGCGTATCAAGCCTGCCATCACGGCATCCTTCTCATCGAAATGTTGCAAGATACTTTTTTTACTCGGAAGCTTTTCCAGCATCAAGGTCACCCTCTCCAATCTACCTGAAACGCTCTCACACTTTTGAGGTTGGGAGAGGCTTTCAGTTGATCGACAGCCCGGTCACTGATGCGGTTTTTGTAAAGGTCAAGAGAGATTAAACGAGGAAACGCCTGTGAATCGCATAACAAATCCACGGCACTGTCTTGCAGTCCGTTTCCAGCAAGGGACAATAGAGTCAGTTCCTGAAAGTTGTTAGACTCACATAACGCCTGAACACCTCCTAGTCCCAAACCTACCTTTTGCAAATAAAGTTCTCTTAGGTTTTGTATTTTAGACTCCCCCGCAAGAATCCTTGCGCCTGCAGGCCCTATCGGATTGACATTGAGGTAAAGCAATTTCAGGTTAGCAAGAGTTTCTGACGCTACTAACGCTGTCAAACCTTCAAGACCGATCTCATTACTCTGAAGAAAAAGTTTCTGCAGCTGACTCAGATACGGAGAAACGGCAATGGATTGTGCTGAGTAATTTGTAAGCTTGTTATGAGCCAGAGAAAGAACCAGTAGTTTTTTAAGTTGCGGAGAAATTGCCAGTGCCTCCACTCCCTCATTGCCGAACTCATTTTTATCCAACCACAACTCCTTCACCTTACGAGTTATGTCATAGGACAAAAGGTCTTCGACTTCTTCCATAAGTACTTCTTTGTCACTGAGGTCGAGTTTGTAGATCGCCTTGTCACTGCTTTCAAGCTCGGCGCTAGCCTCAGCTTCACTCCAGACCATGGCACTAGCATCGTCCGGCTCATCAGCCAAAATGGTCAAGCTGTTTTTAATCAGGCTTTCAAAGTAAGGACTCATCATTTCAGCCATCCTTGATCTTTAAAAAAAGAGATTATATCGCTAGACGTTTCTCTGGGTCTTCGGCTCGTGGTATCACAAATAAAATCTGCGGAAGAGTGATATTTCTCATGTCTGTCAGCAAGAATTTTTTTTTGTTCTTCTTCAAAACTGAGGCCTTCTTTTAGGCTCGGTCGATTGCGGTCTTTTTTAATTCTACGAATAATTACAGATAAGCTAGCGGTGAGCAGCACAAATCGGCCTTCTCTTTTCAGTAGGATCATATTATTTTCATCAAGAATCACTCCGCCGCCACAGTCAATAATACTGTCGTGAGCTTCTTCAGTAACCTGACTCACAACTTCACATTCCAACTTACGAAAACCAACCCAGCCATGTTGTTTTACAATTTCCGGTATAGGTTTTCCGGCGGCCTGCACAATCAAATCATCCATACGATAAAGTTTTCTACCCAACTCATCGGAAAGAATTTTTGCAACTATAGTTTTTCCAGTCCCTCTGTATCCCAGCATGACAATATTCAAAGAACTGTATCCCCTATAGATTTATACTTTGCAAACTTCCCTTTATGAATCTTAGTAGAGAATGATTGTTTCAAAGCTTTTGTTTTAAATAATTAAAAAAGAGTAAAGCAATATTTCTTCCGATGCAAACGAAACCTTATGAAATACCGACGAATATCTCATTAAGTATGTTTTCCATTTTACTCAAACTCACTATGATATAATTCGGCTAATCTTAGGGACAAATTTTCACATTCTCTTAGACCAAACACTGAGCAGGAGAGGAACAAATTATGAAAAAAATTATTTCTTTAGCTCTACTAGTATTTTTAATCCAGACATCCGGAGTATGGGCTGGCGATGATCCAGACACCGCAAAAAAAAGAGCTCTATGTGAAAAAGGCAATTCAACAGCATGCTTCAAAATGGGTGAGCGCTATCGCATTATCGAGCGAGACAATAAAATAGCTATAAAGTTTTACGATAAGGCCTGTGATGCGGGTTATATGACCGGGTGTACCAATGGTGGTATTCTCACACTCATGAAAGGAACGCCTTATAGTAAAGAGTTTAAGAAAGCACGAAAAATGTTTACCAAAGCCTGTGACGCAGGAGAGGATCCATCATGCTTTAACTTGGGTACCCTGAACTACAAAGAGGGACGCCAGAAAAAAGCTCTTCAGTTTTACTTAAAAGCTTGTGATATGGGTAACTCTGCAGGTTGCGCCAAACACAAGAGGTTATCGCGCTAAATAATATGCAAGACAAGGTCAAGAATTGGGAAGAACTTTGTAACGATGGAGAAAACTATGGGGGTGAAGGAGAAAACCTTTCCCCTAAGGAAAAAATCCTTTTTGAAAACATTAAAGACAAAAAAGTCCTTAAAATTCAAGATGCTTACCTATTTTCAAAAACTGGGAAAATTGAGGATGACCATGGAAAAAATCTAGCCAAAATGATCGCCAACTTTCCCTTTATCAAAACAATCTCCAGCATGATACTTACTCACAACCAACTAGGACCAGATGGGATGAAAATTCTTGCAGAATCTGCATACCTGCCCAAAATTGTCGATCTGCATTTAGGCTCCAACAATCTAGGGGATGAAGGAGCCATCATAATCGCTCAATCAGAAGTTTTCTCAGAACTAGTAACTCTTAATCTAGAGTGTAACGGTATAACTTCTAAAGGAACCAAAGCCCTAGCCCAATCCTCTGTTTTGAAAAAAGTAGAGTATTTGAACTTGGTAGACAACCGTGCTGGAGATGAAGGTGCCTTTGCCATTGCCAATTCAGACAACCTAGGCAAACTTACCTATCTTCACTTAGGAGGTAACCAGGTCAAATCAGAAGAAGCAAAAACAGCCTTAAAAAATTCTCCAAAACTCACCAAGCTAGAAAAACTTAAAGTTTTCTAATCGTAGTTTCCCGGCTCAAATAGAATTAGGGTCATCAGGGCGAAGTAATTCTGGTCGAGAATAATTTACTAGCCCGGTATCTTCCTCCACACCTTCCTTAAGAACAAGAGTTTGTAAGCTAGTCAGTGTTTTACTTTCGTGGATAGCTTGCGCCCCTTGGTTGCCAAAATAATTTCTTCCAGCATAAAGATGACTCAACCCGGCCAACGAAACAGACTCTCCAAGAGCTTTAGCGCCTTCATCTCCAAACATGTTTTGTGAAAGCCGTAAAACTTTGAGAGCCTTCCATTTTTGAGCTGAAGCAAGAACCTTAACCGCATCATCCTTCAACTTATTGGCAGAAAGATTTAGTTCCTGCAATTGGTCCATAAGATCTCCCTGAACCATTTCTTTCAGTCCCTCAATATCAATATAACTTCGATCTAGGTTCAAATTTCTCAACCCAGAAAAGAACGTTTTCTCCCCAAGCGCTTTGGCCGTTTCATTACCTACTTCATTCCAACCTACATCCAAGCATTCTAAGTTTGGGAAATTTTCAGACCTGATAAAGTCTGCTACAGATATATCAGCCAGTCGATTATCAGAGACAACCAATGTCCTTAAGTTTTTTAGTTTAATTTTTTTAGAACAGGCAATATCAGTCAGCCCTTGGCCCATAAGGAAATTAATTCCCAAATAGAGTTCTTCAAGCTTGCCTAGTTTGTCCGACTCAAAAAGAATCGGCAAAGCTTCGTCACTGATCTGATTATCAGCAAGGTCGAGAACACGGACCTTTTCAATCGCTTGATAATCACAAATGATCTTAATATCATCGTTTGAAATATATTTTCCCGAAAGCTTGAGCAAGCAGGGATCTTCCTCCAATAGGGGTTGAAGAACCTTCTGCCATTCTGCTGATTTCTCCTCAAAAGAAGGATCATGCTCCTCATACTCTGAATCTCCACCACGAATAATGCCCATTTTTATCTCCAGAAGACTGTCAAAAAAACCTGCCTTTACTTATTAGTTAAATATTTTTCATAGTAACAGTTTGTCTTTCAGAAGCTCAACGGAAAATAAGCTGGGGATGTTTCAGCTTATGCGAAGCTATTTCAACAAATCTGCACCAACACCAAGAGACTAACCAACACGTTGAATTTTATAATTTTATCTCTTATTTTAATAGAATTTTTACTGGAAAATTAAAAAACTTTAATTGCGGATTAACCGTTCCTTAATCTTGGTTTTATAGAATTAATATATTAAAAGTGTGTCCAGTCAATTAAATACATTGGCTAAACATAGGAGGGAAACAAATGGAATCTTTTAAAACAATCGATATCAGAGGGCTTTCATTTTTCAACGCCCTACAATTAGCATCAAAAGAGTTCACTCGCATCCAAAAAAACGGAACTCTGGAGCTGATTATCGATAAAAAAAGAAACTTAACGGATGCCTTTTCAAAGTGGGCTAAAAATCAAGGGCATAAAACTTCTGATATAGAAGACAACCCTCAGATGGTTCGCCTCTTTATTCAAAAGGGTGCTCAGGCTATAAAAGCTTGAAAAAATAGTCACTCAAACACAGGTTATTTTAGGTTTGAAAGGTTTAACTCTCCTCCTCTAGATGCAAACCGCAAATCTGGAATAGCCTGTGTTTACATATCTATTTAAGGTTTTCTGTATGATTTCTTTCATAAATAATCCTCAAACCTTCCAAAGTCAGAAACGGGTCTATCATATCAATAACCGTTGTTGTTGAATCCATCCAATCAACAATTCCACCGGTGCCGACTACATGCGTATTTTCTCCTAGTTCACTTTTCATCTGTCGAACCACACCTTCAATCATTCCTGCAAAACCATAAACCGCTCCAGACCGAATACTTTCTGCTGTGGATTTTCCAATAGCGTTATCTGGCACTACCATGTCTATTCGAGGCAGTTTTGCAGTATGCTTGAACAAGGCTTCGAGAGAAATCTGAATCCCTGGAAAAATAGCACCCCCCAAGTACTCTCCTTTTTTGGAAACTGCATCGAATGTTGTAGCGGTACCAAAATCCACAATAATCAATGGTCCACCAAACTTCTCGAATGCTGCCACAGAGTTTACAATCCTGTCAGCACCCACTTCTGCAGGATTACTATATAGAATAGACATTCCTGTTTTAATACCTGGGCCCACTACCAAAGGGTCACATGAAAAATATTTCCTCCCCATATCTTGTAGAATTGGAATCAACGGAGGTACCACACAGGCAACGACAATATCATCAATGGTTTCTGTCTCTACGTTGTTCAATAAAATAAATTCCTTAATCAAAACCCAATACTCATCAGCTGTTCGGTTCCATTCAGTTCGAATTCTCCAGTGAGTGAGGAGCTTCTCATTAGAAAACAAACCGATCACATTATTGGAGTTGCCGACATCAATAACTAATAGCATAATAAAACCTGTACAATGTTTTCAGGGCATCTGCAAAAATAGCAGAGCTCATAAGGGATAACAACCAAGAAAATCGTATGTTTAAAATAACTACCTCTAAGCATAAAGAACCAGCTCAAATGAGCTGCTAAAGTAGAAAATAAATATTATGAGAGATAAGTATAATATCGAAATGGAAGATATTTCGAGTTTTCCTCTGGAACAATCAAAAGATTTTCTTTTATGGGAAGACATTTCTTATCCAGACTTACTTGAACATGTGTTAAAGAATTTAGATGATGATCAAGCTCACATGTTTTGCAGAGTCGTGAGAAGCGGGAGTCCTTTCCAGTTAAGAGAAACTCTCTACCGAATTAAATACAATTAGATTCAGTCCAAACCAGTAAAGACCTCAAGCCAGAAAATGAGAGCCATACCCTCAATCACTACAGTTGTTATTTTCTTAAGCGTATCACATATTGCACATTCAGCAGACCTCCTGATACAACCGCCTCCTCCATCAATGGACAAATTCTATGCAGATCGAGGAAAGACCTCTGAATGGATAGAACAAATGCGAAAAATCAGTAAGGCCTTTAGCACAGCATTTATCAGTATGGATCAAAAAAATTGGAAAGAAGCTCTTAAGAACGCACAAGATTTTGGCACTGCTTACCAGAAAGCATCGAAGATGGTTCCTGAATGGAAAGACCTGTTTGACTTGAAAATCTCACAAAATTTTATTACAAGCATTCAATCGCAAGATAAAGAAAAAATAAAACACTTCTCTACCAAAGTTAAAAAGACATGCTCGCAATGCCATAAAAAACACAATATCAGCGTTTGGACCCGTTACCACTGGCCATCAACACAAACTATAAAAATTCTCGATCCTATTGAAGAACAAGAAATAGATTATGATGAGTTTATGCGCCGCCTCGCATTTTCTCTTAATAGTATTAAGATTCTCTTTGAGCAGGGAGAAACTAACAAGTCTTGGAAGGCTATCGATATATTTTCAAAGCGACTCCGAGGCTTGAGATCGGTCTGCTCTAAATGCCATGTCACAGAATGGAACAAAAAATCGACCACTGTAAAAGATTTCTTTGTTGGCGAAAACATGATAGATTCGCTTCAGGAAATCAAGAAGACTTTCGCATCTGGGACCCCAGATACAAATTTATTTCAGAAGAAGATAGAGTATATCTCCAAGAAGTCCTGCAAAATGTGTCACTTGGTCCACCAACCTACCGCAATAATTCAAAGAGCTTGGCAGGACTAGTTTAGGGATTTTTTTTCTGGCTCCAACCTGTTAGTTTCATGCAACCCAAATATCCAGTATGTTCTCCTTCAAACCCGAATTCACGGCCCTGAATTTTATTACTGAACTTATCCTTTTCTGCCATACATTTTTTAGTGTCTACCAAGAATTCCTGCTCCCCCTTAACATTGTCTGCATGCGTAAATTCTGCAAACTTATGACCTTCGGAACAACCAACCAAAATAATAAATATCAAAACTATTTCTATACGCATTGCTTAACTTCCCTCCAATAATTCCTGAAATATTCATTGCAGTTCATCAAAGCCCTGAATCTTAATCCTGTTTAAAGTTTAAGAATGACGATTTATTTTTACGAAGTTCAAACAGAGCCGGGAGCATGAATAGAGCGCAAATTGTACAAGTTATTATTCCCATCCCAACCACAGAAGCAATAGACCTGATTCCTTCATGATGGGCAATATTCAAGCTGACATAACCCGCAAAACTAGTCAAAGCCGATAATATAATAGCACTCCCCGTTTCCTGCAGTGACTTTAGAGAAGCGCCTTTAGAGTAATCAAGTATATGGTGACTGAGGTATATGCAGTGATCAATCATAATTCCCACGACAGAAGGAAGCATAACAATATTTATAAAATTCAGCTTTACATTAAAAACGGACATCAACGCCCCCGTCAAAGCTAAACCCGTAAACAGGGGAAGAAAAGTAATGACAGCCAATCGAATACTCTGAAGATCCAGCAATAGAATGAAAAAAACCATAGCGAATGCAATAGCCATTGCCATCGGCCCTTTATTCTTAACCCAGTCGAGAATTGTAGCGGCTATAAGGTTTTCATTTAGCACCGAGGTTTTAATATTATTTTCTTTCATCATGTCTTTAAACTCTGCCATTTCCTTTTCCAACTGATAAATATTCTCAACACGAAAAAAATTTTTATCTGCAGGGGAAAGTAACAACACTAAATAATCATCTCCAGCACGAAGTTTCTTTTCCAGGTTTAGAGGTATTTGTTTTTCGTCAAATGGCTCAGCATCAACCAGCCTTTTAAAGTTTTTATACCGGTCTTGCCCTAAAGAAAACTTAATGATATCCGAATTATCCAAAAATATTTTACGTATCCTAGTTATCACATCCACCTTCGACTCATATTCCTCAGGGCTAAACATGTTCAAAGAATACTGGAGCCCTATAATAGTCTGATCTCCATTCTTAATTTTGATTTCATCAAGAGCAGACTGAATTTCAAAAAGGTTCTCCTTTTTAGGTGTTAGGATCAAGGTAGGAGAAAAAGCAAAGCCAAAATCGTCTGTAGTAATCGTCTCATATTCACTGGCGGGGGAATCTCCTCTAAGTTTCTGGAAATCATATTCAAATTTTAGTCCAGGAAGAAAAAACAAACTCACAACCATTAAGCTAAGAAATATTGCCGAAAGGAAGTAAGGAGTGGTGAAGTACAATTTAGAGATTTTAAATGTGAACAACCTAGGCCTAGGTTTTTTCAACCAATGAATTTTGTCATAAAACAACGCCTGAGCCGGAAAAATGAAGTAATAACTCAAAAAAGCACAGACAATACCCAAAGTAGCGATTTTTCCAAACTCCGCAAATCCTTGAAAATCCGAGAAGCTCAAAATTGAAAAAACACTCATAGTAGTAAGCATAGCTATTAGCCCTGAACGCCCTACCTGAGTAACAACCAGTTCTACCGCCTCAGCTATAGATTTATCTTTAAGCAATTCTTGCTTAAAGCGAATATAAAGATGAATGCCATAGTCGATGCCCAAGCCCATCAATATAGCCACAAGAAAACCCGATATTATATTCAAGTGACCAATCAACAAACGTGTCAAAGCAAAGGTATAAGATAACGAAAGTAATAAAGGAAAAATAATAAGTGGTATAGAAAACCAGGATCGGGTATAGATAAGGATGATAAAACTTGCCAACAGGGCCGCAAGCACTGCTGTTTTTTTTAGGTCTTCCTTTATGAATTCGTTCTCTTCGAGCCGTACAATCAGCGAACCGGTAAGCTTGATAATCAGGCCGGGAATCTCCTTCTCAAGTCCGGTCTGGTTAATCGCCTCTT
>Ga0315315_10007542_pt1 | contig 10069 bp, 14 predicted proteins | sample M140m3416metaG_FD_203699 | JGI IMG/M metagenome (GOLD analysis project Ga0315315, IMG submission 203699) | Ammonia-oxidizing marine archaeal communities from Monterey Bay, California, United States - M1 40m 3416 | ecosystem: Environmental > Aquatic > Marine > Intertidal zone | place: USA... | reverse complement strand
AATAAAGCCAGTAAATCTACCCAATGAAAAGGCCCCTGTAGACACCTTGGATGCGATTGTCGCCAAGCTAAAAGCAAAGCAAAAATCCTCACTGTCTTTCAACGCCCAAAAGGCCTTAGCCGATGCAGATATTGTTTACGTTGTACAAATTGCTGCTTTGATCAATAGACGAGACGTCAATCACAAAGTTTTTAGGGGTTTAAGCGGACTTTCGACTGAAAAGTTTAGAGAGTTTCATCGGTATCTCTACCGCCCTAGTGCAAGTTACCAACAGGCTAAAATCGCACAGCGACATGTAATCTCAAAAGGATTTACAAAGGCATTTATCGTGGCTTATGTCAATGGTACGCGCACTTCGGCTTGGGAAATAGCCAAGTTGAACAATCAAAATTAATCTTTACTCTCATTTAAAGTTTTGAGTTGACAGGAAATCCCACACCAAGGATGAAAACGATTTCCCTCTGATTTCATGATCAAACCACCCATGACTCCCATTTTCAACCATATAAAGCATCACTTGAGAGTTATTGATTCCCCCTGAATAGGTATATTGATAAACTGTTTCTTTTTCGAAAGCACAACTGCTTTCCTGTGCAACAGTAGAGGTTTGATTTACGTTAGTCCAAAACGAAACCACCTCGTCTATACTAGCGATATCTGAGGAGCCATAATATGGCAAAAGATCATCATCAGTGCCATGTGCGACAAATATATTGATAGGTGAGGGGGCACAATCTACAAGGTTAAGCTGTGCAGCAGAAACTGCAGCAATACCTGCAATGGGTTCATTAGAAAAGCAGGCCAAGGCGTAACTAAACATCCCTCCAGTTGAAAATCCAGAAGCATAAACACGCTCTGGATCGATTGACAGTTGATCTTGTAGTTTGACGATAAGGGTTTCTATAAAGCTAATATCATTAAAATCTGTTTTATTATCTTCTGCAAATGGTGCTGCATTCCAAACCGAAAAACCAGACAACAGTAAAGCTTGAGGGTAGACCAAAATCACGCCCTCCTGATCAGCGATTTCTTGAAAGTTAGATTCGTATGCAAAATAATCTTTTGCATTTCCTCCAAATCCATGAAAATTTAGTAACACAGGATATGCTGTTCCTTCATTATAGGAACTGGGAAGATACAGTTGGTACTCACGCTCACCTTCGTTGTGAAGGATGTTTTGTGTGATCAGTTCTCCTGGGATCAAAGCAGAATCTTCTGATATGCTTGAGGTCGTTTGGGAGGAATTACAACCAAAAAACAGCGAAATAATTAATAGCAGACTAGCATATAGAAATGTGTTTTTCATTTTATAAATCTAACAAAATAAATATCATTTGTTCATAAAGTCGTTTACTTTCAGAGTTGATATGGAGACGAACAATCAGGATTCACTATATTATGAACATGAAAACACCATACTTTCTGCTTTTGTTCTGTATGGTCCATATTTCCGAAGCCCAAACTTTGGTCGTTTTGGGCACTCTTCAAGACGGTAGTTCACCTCATATGGGTTGTGTGAAAAGTTGCTGCACTACGGAAAGGCCTAACGATTATGTTGTCAGCTTGGGGGTTATCGATGAATCTAAACATTTTCTTTTTGATGCTTCGCCCGATATTGTTTCTCAAACGAATTATTTACAGTCCATATCCCCGGCAAAGAAGCTGGAGATTTTTTTGACGCATGCTCATATGGGACATTATGCAGGTCTTATTCATTTGGGAAGAGAATCGGCAAATACAAAAAAAACACCAGTTTATGCTATGCCCCGAATGGCAAAATTTTTAAGAAATAATGGCCCTTGGAGTCAGTTGATAGGCCTTGAAAACATTTCGATCCAGCCAATACAAAACAAAACCCCTGTTTCAGTATCTCCCCGACTGACAGTCACCCCCCTTGTTGTGCCTCACCGAGATGAATTTTCTGAAACAGTTGGCTACCTAATTGCGGGTCAATCAAAACACGCTCTTTATATTCCTGATATTGATAAGTGGGATTTATGGGATATCGACATCAATGAGTTAATAACTCAGGTTGATTATGCTTTTCTTGATGCTACTTTTTTTGAAGATGGCGAAATTTCCAGACCAATGTCAGAAGTACCACACCCTTTTATAGAGGAGAGTATCAAAAGGTTTAAATCGTTAGCTATCGAAGAAAAAAATAAAATTTATTTCATTCATTTAAATCATACGAATCCAACGAGGGATGCCGATTTTGAAGGGAGAAGGGCTATTGAAGAGGAAGGATATCGCTTTGCAAGTTTTGGGATGCGCTTTTGTTTGAAATGATTCAGGCGCGGTTTTTGGGTTTTTTATCTGGAATACGACCTTGGTTCCCCATCCCATCAATATCAACTTGATCATAAGCATCGGCATGTTCTCTGCGTTGGATGCGATGTTGATTGCCAACAATACGGATTAAGAAATAGACATACACGACAAAAATTGTGAGTCCAACAAAAAACATCACTTGGTTAGTCATCTCGTCTTCTTTGGCGAATTGCTATAGAAAGAGATAAAATAGATGGCACCCAAATACCAACAAAAATGCCTTCTAATTTATTACCCGAAAACCACAGAAATACGGAGTATAAAAAACTGAAAAAAGCTAGTATAATAGGGTAGTATTTTTCTAGAAATCGTATCATAAATCTAATTTACAAATTTTAAAATAAATGGTTATTGCCTTGAACCTAACTTCAAGTCTCTTTGAATATCTTTTTTGACCACACGTAAGTATTTTTCCCGCTTTTTCTGAGAAACAAAAGGCACCGACCAAAACTGTTTGGTTTTAAACCACAACGACCATCTCCATCCGAACACAAAGCTATATACGCCCATAACCAATCGAAGCTTAACGGAATTCAGGTACAACGTACGTACGGGAAGTGAAGGCGCACCATGTGTGATATAGGTTCTAATTTTTTTGTCCTTCAAAAACGGTTTGGGGTAGGCGTATGTTTTGGTGATATTAACAAATTGATAAGCAAAACCAGGGGTCATTACCTCGTCGAAGAAAATTTCGGTACGTGGAGTCAGACGAAACCACCAGACAGGCGAAACAATATAAATCCACTCTGCCCATGTGACGAGCCCTTTGTATTTCTCAATCACGGCGGTTCGTGGACGCGTAAAGCTATCGCGATACAAATCGATGATTTCCAACTCTTGTCCACTGGCTTCAATTTCTGATTTGATGGCTGAAAAGATCCCGTTATAACAGAAGGATTGCTGGTCGGGATGACCGATAACAATTAAATTTTTCATAGCGCATTTTGCACAAAAATAGTAAATAAGTTCTTGGAGAGTGTTATGGTGAAGTTACCTTATTTGGTTTTGGAGATAATTTGGCAGCTCTTGAATCGATGAAATGCAGCCCTCCGGTACGATGTTTGATTCATCGACGAGGGCTTTTCGGTATTTTCCAGTTTGCACCAATACCGCATGCATTCCCATCTGTTGCGCTCCTTTGATATCATTGATAAGATCATCTCCTACCATGATCAGATCCTTTGGTTTGCAACCAAAAGAATGACTAGCTAACTCAAAGAATGTCTGGGTGGGTTTTCCAACGACAATGGCCTGTTTTCCTGTCGCGTGTTCAAGTGCTGCCACAAAGGCGCCATTGTCGAGAACAAGACCGCTCGGACCCTCGTGATAGCGACCTTTATGAAGTGCGATAATTTCAGCTCCCTCCAAGACTTGATTCATTAAGGAATTGAGCAAATCATAATCCCACCGATTGCCGATGTCGCCAATGACAATCGCATCTGGATGTTCCAAGCAATTGGGAGGATAGTCCAGTTGTGCCTCTGGACGAAGAACCAAACGACAGCGTTTAAGATTCCGCTGTGCGAGCAAAAGCACTCCTGCATAGTTGGCACTTACGATATCTTGTTTTGCCACAGGAAGACCCAACCCTTGAAGTTTAGCGACTAAATTTGTTCTGGATAAGGTGGTGTTATTGGTTACAAATCGGTAAGGGATACCTTGCTCACGCAACCAATCCAAGCATGCAATCCCACCAGGAATCAATTGCTGCTCGATATAAAAAACCCCATCTAAATCAAATAAAACCCCTTTCATTTGTTGGCTGTGTTGTCTATGCGATATTCCGTATTTTTGTCGCATCAGTCACAAAGATATGGCGAATCAACCGATGATGGAAGGCATACAAGTCTTTAAAGATAATGGAGTAGCTCGAATTCATTTTGCACACGCCAAGCAAAATGCCTTTCCTGCCACCCATCTCAAGTCCTTACAAGCAGCTTTTGAGAAGGTCTCAAATGACAAGGATGTTCATGTGATTGTGTTGCAGAGTGACCCCGCTAAGGCCTTTTGTGCAGGAGCATCTTTTGATGAGCTATTGGCCGTAAAAACCCCAAAGGAAGGAAAAGAGTTTTTTATGGGCTTTGCCAATGTGATCAATGTGATGCGACGTTGTCCACAACCCATAATTGGACGCATCCACGGCAAAGCTGTGGGCGGCGGTGTTGGGCTGATTGCAGCTTGTGATTATGCCCTTGCCACAACACATACAGAAGTTAAGCTCTCTGAAATCGCAATTGGCATTGGGCCTTTTGTCATCGCACCAGCGGTATTGCGAAAAATTGGTACGGCAGCACTGTCCGAACTATCATTAGCAGCACATACTTGGAAATCGGCAGACTGGGCACATGCCAAAGGATTGCTTTCTGAACTGCATTCCGACTTCGATTCCCTTGAAGAAGCTGTTACGCAACACGCTAACCGCCTTGCGGCATATACACCCCAAGCGGTGGCAGAACTCAAAAAAGCACTTTGGAAAGGAACAGAGGATTGGGACAATCTACTCGAACACAATGCGGCAGTTTCTGGTCGTCTTGTTCTTTCTGAGAGAACACAACAAACGCTACATCAACTTAAATCTAAATCATGACGAAAATCCGCGTAACAAAGAGTTTTGGTTTTGAAACTGGGCATGCTCTATATGGGCACGACGGACTTTGTAAAAATATACACGGACATAGCTACAAGCTCTTTGTTACGGTAATAGGCAAACCCATCATCGATGCGAATCACGCCAAAAACGGCATGGTCATCGATTTTAAAGATCTCAAAACCATTGTCAAATCAGAAATTGTAGATATTTTTGATCATGCCACGGTACTGAACAACAACTCACCTCATTCGGAATTGGCAACAGTTTTGTCGAGCCAAGAGCATAAAGTGATTCGGGTTGACTACCAACCCACAAGTGAAAATATGGTTATTGATTTTGCTAACCGAATTGCCTCCAAGCTACCCGGTCACATCAAATTATTTAAGGTTCGTTTAAATGAAACCGCCACGGCTTATGCCGAATGGTATGCAAGCGATCAAGAATAACTACTTTTGTAACCGATGAAAGGGAAAATCTATTTTGCTTCTGACCATCATTTGGGTGCGCCCGACCGAGAAACGAGTTTGGTGCGTGAGCGTCTTTTTGTCAAATGGCTCGATGAAATCAAGCCTAAAGCAACTGCCCTTTTTATCCTTGGTGACCTCTTTGATGTGTGGTATGAATACAAACACGTCGTTCCGAAGGGTTATGTGCGTGTTTTGGGCAAACTCGCCGAGATTGCCGATGCGGGAATACCCGTTCATTATTTTGTGGGAAACCACGATATGTGGATGATCGATTATCTCAAAAAAGAAATCGGTGCTAAAGTTTATTTTCATCCTAAGGTTATGGAACTGGGAAACAAACGATTCTTTATAGGTCATGGCGATGGTTTGGGGCCTAAAGATAAGGGCTATAAACGTATGAAGAAGGTGTTTCGGAATCCGTTTTTTCAATGGCTTTTCCGTTGGTTACACCCTGATTTTGGCATCCCTTTTGCGCGCTATTTGTCCTTAAAAAACAAATTGATATCTGGCTCGGAAGACTTAAACTATGATGGGCCTGACAGAGAATGGCTTGCCCAGTATGCCAAACGAAAGCTCAAAACGGAACACTACGATTATTTCGTTTTTGGACATCGTCATTTGCCTTTGGAAATCTCCCTCAACGATAGATCGACCTACATCAACCTCGGCGACTGGATTACCCAATATACCTATGGTGTTTTTGATGGAAAAATACTCTCGTTAAAGCACTGGAAGTCTGCCGATGATTGAGCAAAAAGACCTTGCATTTGAAAAAGCCATCCTCATCGGGATTATCAACAAAAACCAACCGGAGGAACGCATACACGAATACCTCGACGAACTTGCATTTTTAACCCATACTGCAGGCGGAACTGTAGCCAAACGCTTTACCCAGCGTATGGAAACCCCGCATCCCAAAACCTTCATCGGATTGGGTAAAATGGAAGAGGTACTGGCCTATGTCAAGACGCATGATATCAGCACCGTAGTTTTTGACGACGAACTCACCCCTGCTCAACAAAGCAATATCGAACAGCTTTTAAAATGTAAAATTTTAGACCGCACAGGACTGATTCTGGATATTTTTGCGCAGCGCGCCAAAACGAGCTATGCCCGCACACAAGTTGAATTAGCGCAGTACCAATATCTCTTACCAAGACTCAAGGGGTTATGGACACACCTCGAACGTCAACGTGGAGGAATTGGGATGCGTGGGCCTGGAGAAACCGAAATCGAAACCGACCGTCGGATTGTTCGAGACAAAATTTCTCTTCTGAAGAAAAAGCTAATCGGCATCGACCGCCAGATGGCGACCCAACGTGGAAACCGTGGGGCACTGGTTCGAGTCGCTTTGGTGGGCTATACCAATGTTGGAAAATCTACCCTGATGAATGTGTTAAGCAAGAGTGAAGTCTTTGCCGAAAACAAACTCTTTGCTACCCTCGATACCACGGTGCGAAAAGTGGTGGTGCGTAACTTGCCCTTTTTGTTGAGTGACACGGTCGGATTTATTCGCAAACTCCCGACCCAACTTGTGGAGTCTTTTAAAAGTACTCTCGATGAGGTCCACGAAGCTGATATGCTGTTGCATGTGGTGGATATTGCCCATCCGAATTTTGAGGAGCATATCGAATCGGTCAATCACTTGCTTAGCGATATCGGAGCTATCGACAAGCCAACGCTGATGATTTTTAATAAAATCGATGCCTATCAAGCTGACGTATTGGATGATGATTTGACAACACCACGAACCACCAAACACTATAGCTTGGAAGAATGGCAACAGTCGTGGATGGCGCGTACACACGGCGATTCCATTTTTATTTCTGCCCAACACAAAACCCATATTGACCAGCTTCGAGAACTCTTATACAGCAAGGTGAGAGACATCCATATCACGCGCTTTCCCTACAACCATTTTTTGTATCCGGAACCTTAAAGGGTCAAACTTACCCCCACTCCAAAGACCTCACGACTTTGTAGGGCTTGGACGGCATTATCATCATACACCAACTGGACTTCCAACTGGGTGCTGATGTACGAATTGACTTTCATAGTGGCAGTTAGGGAGTAGTCAAAGTCGATGTTTTCTGGCTCCCCCAAATAGTCGGTATAGACTGCCAGTCGGTTTTCGATAAATACATTTTCTAGCGCTTTAAACTTGTAAAATCCGCTTATTGAAGCTCCCAACTCAAAGAGGTGATTGTCCCCTTTCGACACCCCAAAATAGGCCTTGTCGTCTGCCAAATCTTGCGTAAACTGTCGGCTAACAAAGGTGATTCGCTGGGTAAAAGGAGCAATATTCACCGACAGATCAGCTGACTTTTTCCAGTACAAGCCCACCCCAAACTGTAGATAAGCAGGAGAAAAAAAATGCGTTTGCAGAATGCGGGTTTCTTCCCCCTCTACATCTGTTCCAAATCGATAGCCACGTGCAATTTGGGACTTAAAATTTAAGATCGTTGAATAGCTCCAGGTGTCTGAAAACTCTTTTCCCAAAAGTGAGTTGATCTCCAAACGATCATTGGTTTTTTTAAGGAATTTATCACCTTCGATATAACTCAGCCCATATGATCCTGAGCTTTTGGTATCCCATGACCAGCCATTTTCTTTGTAATGAATCTCATAATCAACATTGAATCCAAGGGATACATTATTGACCCCACCCGAAGCCCATTTACTAAAAGAAGCTTGGTTAAACAATAAACTTGCTTTTCCAGAATAGGACCATAGGCCACCTACAGGATCTTTTACTTGTGAGTCAGACTCCTGCGCGTACATCGACATCAATCCTAAGCAGAGCAGTAAAATGGGTATTCTTTTCAAAGCAGGTTAATTTCCATCAAAATTATAAAAAGCTAACATTTATACAATGGTACAGATGAACATGCCTCTCCATAAGCGATTCGGTTGGCGTGGGGTTGCAATACTTCCATCAGCCGAACATAGACCCAATCGGGTACCGACCCATCGCTACATCCTTTGATAATGATATTTTTTTGATCGTAGTCCTCAACTTTAAGCTTTGCCAAAGCCGCTTCATAAGCCATATCCAAAGCAGCGGCTTGATCTCCCAAACAAATCCCCAAAGCATAGGGCTGTAAGCAGCTTGTAAGTAGCATTGCGGCCCACTGTGGAACCATTATCTCTTGGTCTATATGTAAAGACACATACTGGCCAGTGTAGTCGGTCCAGTCGTGGGTAGCAATAGCTTGACGAAAGGATTTTTCCCGCAAAATGGGTTCTTCATGGAGAAAGTCCGATATGGAAACCACAGACACTTCCATATTTTGGACTAGGGTAGCGGGATCAAATTGAATCAGACCGCTTTCAGCTACGCGGTTTACAATGCCCATCTTATAAAAATCCGAGTTCGAGTTTGGCTTCTTCACTCATCAAATCGCGTGTCCACGGCGGATCAAAGGTAAGCTCCACTTCGGCTTCATTTACCTCATTGAGTGATTGTACTTTGTCCTTGACCTCTTGTGGGAGCGAGTCTGCAACGGGACAGTTGGGTGTGGTCAGTGTCATCAACACTTTCACATCTTGATCTTCATTGACAAAAACATCATAAATCAGCCCGAGTTCGTAGATATCTACAGGAATTTCTGGATCATATATCGTTTTGAGTACGTCCACAATTTTATCTCCAAGTTCTTGTCCTTCCATCAGTTGAGTTGTGTTTGATACGCCAAGGCGTATAGTTTGAGTTGTTTGATCATCGATACCAAACCATTGGCTCTGGTTGGGGAGAGATGCTCTTTCAGCCCAATTTGGTCGATAAAATCGGTATTTGCATCTAAAATATCTTTTGGCGGTTGGTTGGAAAATGCGCGAATCAAAATGGCGATAATTCCCTTGGTGATTACGGCATCGCTATCGGCTGTAAACACGACTTTTTCATCAATCATATTGGCATGCACCCACACCTTGCTTTGACAGCCTTTGATGATATTATCATCAGTTTTGTGTATTGTCTCGATCAGCGGTAGTGATTTTCCTAGTTCAATCATATACTCATAACGTTGCATCCAGTCGTCAAAGAGTGAAAACTCGTCTATTATTTCGTCTTGTACTTGGTCTACGGTCATATGTCAAAAATACAAATTAGCGCAACATGGCAACGGCTCGTTGTACTCCGTTGACAAAGGAGTCCACTTCGTCTTTGGTGTTATAAAACGCAAAGGAAGCGCGTATGGTACCCGGAATATTGTAGTAATCCATAATCGGTTGGGCACAGTGATGACCGGTTCGCACAGCAATGCCCATCTTGTCGAGTAGGGTACCGACGTCGTAGGGGTGAATCGAATCGATATTGAATGAAATCACGGCAGTTTTTTGTTTGTTGTCACCATAAATGCGCAATCCCTCGATTTGAGTAAGCTGTTCAGTGGCATATTGAAGAAGTTCATCTTCATAGCTTCCAATCGCTTCAAAGCCAATGGCATTCATATAATCTAATGCTGCACCAAAGGCAATTCCTCCGCAGATATTCGGGGTACCTGCTTCAAACTTATGAGGCAAATCCGCATAAGTAGTTTTTTCAAACGTTACTTCGTCGATCATTTCACCGCCACCTTGATATGGTGGGAGTTTGTTGAGCCATTTTTCCTTACCATACAGCATGCCGATTCCTGTTGGACCACAGAGCTTATGCGCCGAAACGGTGTAGAAATCGACG
>Ga0315315_10007541_pt1 | contig 10070 bp, 6 predicted proteins | sample M140m3416metaG_FD_203699 | JGI IMG/M metagenome (GOLD analysis project Ga0315315, IMG submission 203699) | Ammonia-oxidizing marine archaeal communities from Monterey Bay, California, United States - M1 40m 3416 | ecosystem: Environmental > Aquatic > Marine > Intertidal zone | place: USA... | reverse complement strand
TTCTTAAATAAGAATTAGAAATATTAAGTTGTTCACCATTATTTGAGAAATTAAACTTTAAATTTGTATTTAATATTTTAGATTTAATAGTGCCACTTGTAATTTCCTCTTTGTTATTTTTATTAAGACTTAGTTCAGCAAGAATTCCAGAGTTTAATAAATTAAATTTAATTTTTTTAAAATTACTGTCAATTTTTGTTTTAAAGTTTTTTCCGAAAAGTTCTCCTGTGATTAAATTTTTTTTATATCCATAATTTGCATAGTTAATGTTTTTTACTGTCATTATAGATTGATTTTTATCGATGATTTCTAGATTTAAATTATTTAAATATAATTTATTATTTTGATCAAAAATTTTACTAATAAAATACTTTAAGTCTAAGGCTTTCAAAACGATGCTATTATCTTTCAAAATTATTTTTTTTGCCTGAAAATTTTTGTAATTATAAATATTGAAAAGATTTGGATAAATTTTCATCTTTTTCACTTTTAAATTTGAAGATGTTTTTTCAATATCTATTTGTACATTTTCAAACTCTAGCGCTGGTAGTGGTAAAGCTTTATATTTAATTTTTTTATAATCACTTATTCTGAAATTATAATTATCATTCATATGATTTTTAATGACCTGTGCTCTTTTTTCATAATCAAAGAAATTTGGGATAAACAAAAATGAGCTAGTTGAAATAATGAATATTGCAAATAAATATCTAAGAAAAAAAAGAAATTTAAAAAATCTTGAATACTTATTGTTAATTGTTTTATAAATTTTATTTAACATTTTTTTTATTTTTATAACTAGTATATAAATGAAAATTCTCGCTTATGAATAACATAGATAATTTAATTGAAAACCTTAACAAAGAACAAAAAGAAGCTGTGCTTAGTACAGAAGGACCTAATTTGATTGTTGCGGGAGCAGGTTCTGGAAAAACAAGAGTTTTAACCACAAGGTTGATTCATATTATTAATCAAAAAAAAGCTTGGCCAAATCAAATATTATGCGTCACTTTCACTAATAAAGCTGCAAAAGAAATGCAAAACAGGGTTATGCAATACATAAAGGGAGCCTCAAATGCAGTTCCATGGTTAGGAACATTTCATTCTATTAGCGTAAAATTCTTAAGAAGACATGCGGAAGCTTTAGATTACAAAAGTAATTTTACAATTCTAGATACTGATGACCAAAAAAAATTAATTCGGAATATAGTAAAGAGCGAAGATCTAGATGCCAAAAAATTTTCTCCTCAATTAATTTTATATCACATAGATCAATGGAAAAATAAAGGTCTGTTGCCAAAAGATGTAAAATTAAAAAAAACAGGAAGTATCATTAAGTCAGTGTTAAAAGTTTATGAGATATATCAAAACAAAACAAAAGATCTTAATGCATTTGATTTTGGAGATTTAATTTTATTTTGTGTAAAACTTTTTGAAGAACATAAAGATATAAGAGACATTTATCAAAAAAACTTTAAATATATTTTAGTTGATGAATTTCAAGACACTAATTTTATACAAAACAAATGGCTTAATTTACTGGTCAATGAAAGTGAGAATATTTGCTGTGTTGGAGATGATGATCAATCAATTTATAGCTGGAGAGGAGCTGAAATTAAAAATTTTCTAACTTTTGATAAAATTTACAAAAAATGTAAAGTTTTTAAATTAGAGCAGAATTATAGATCTACAAAAAATATATTAGAGACAGCATCTAATTTAATTTCAAATAATTCTAATAGAGTTGGTAAAAAATTATGGTCATCAGCTAATCAAGGTGAGCTAGTTAAACTTAATTGTTACAGAACTGGCAAGGAAGAAGCACAAGGTATCAGCGATATCATTGAGCAAAAAATTAAAAAAAAATATTCTCTTAACGACGTGTCCATACTAGTTAGAGCCATATATCAAACTAGAGAGTTTGAAGAAAGATTTCTACAGGTTGGTATTGGTTATAGAGTATTAGGTGGTATTAAGTTTTATGAGAGAGCTGAAATAAAAGATGCTGTCTCATATCTTAGAATTATCAATCAAAAATTTGATGATTTAGCTTTAGAAAGAGTAATTGGTTCTCCCAAAAGAGGTGTTGGTGAAAGCACTTTAAACCATATTTATACTTTTGGTAAAACTAATAAATTATGTTTGGAAGACTCCATTATAAAAATTATAGAAAAAGGAGAATTTAAACCTAAGATTAAGGTCGCTCTCAGTCAGTTGATAAATATGATACACAAATGGCGAAGAGACTCATTAAATATGAAGCACTTTGATTTATTAAAGTTGGTGTTAGATGAGTCTGGGTACTCTTCGGTACTTAAAGATAAAAAGGATTTAGAAAATGAAAATAGATTAGAAAACCTAAAAGAATTACTTAGAGCTATGCAAGATTATGATAACCTTCAAAATTTCTTAGAACATGTAGCATTAGCTACTTCGATTGATCAAGAGTGGGAAGGAGCAAAAATAAATTTAATGACAATGCATGCAGCAAAAGGTTTAGAGTTTGACGTTGTTTTTCTGCCAGGATGGGAAGAAGGTTTGTTTCCACACCAAAAATCTTTGGAAGAAAAAGGTGACTTTGCACTAGAGGAGGAAAGACGGCTTGCTTACGTAGGTATTACAAGAGCTAAAAAGGAAGCCTATCTATCGTTTGCTATGAAAAGGGCTTACCATGGAGATTGGATGGATGCCTTGCCTTCAAGATTTGTTAATGAAATACCAGATGAAATTGTAGAAAAAAATGAGATTGGTATTAATGAAACAGATGATTTTGAATTCAATCAAGATAATTCAATAGAATTTGATGAAGAATACAGAAGCCCAGGATGGGACAGATATAAAAAGAACAAAATGCTTAAATGGAAAAAATAAAACAGTTAAGAAAACTTTTTTCGAAGGAAAAAATTGACGGATATTTGATTCCAAAAAATGATGAATTTTTTGGAGAGTATATTCCAGATTACAACGATAGACTAAATTTTATCTCAAATTTTAAAGGTTCCTACGGTTTTGCCTTGGTGCTAAAAAAACAAAATTATTTGTTTGTTGACGGAAGGTATACTCTTCAAGCCCATAAACAAAGTGGAAAAAAATTTAAAATAATTACAATTCCTAATAAAATGCCTAATAGCATTTTAAAAAACAAACAACTATCAATTGGTTTTGACTCAAAACTATTTACAAAAAAAACTCTCAATATTTTTTTTGGAGAAAGCAACTGTAAGTTAAAATCTATAAAACAAAATTTAATTGATCAAATTTGGATAAGAAAAATAAAATTTAATAATAATAAATTTTATAAATTACCTAATCATTCTGTTAGTGAAAATTTTAAATCGAAGATAAGTAAAATTGTACTCTATATAAAAAAATCAAAAGCTGAATTTTTATTTGTTACAGCAAGTGAAAATAATGCTTGGTTACTCAATATAAGAGGAAGAGATACAGAATATACGCCCATTCCAAATAGTTACATTTTGATTGATAAAAATAAAAATATTAAATTTTTTTGTGACCTAAAAAAAATATCTTCATCTTTAAAAAGACATTTTAAATCAATTCAGTTTGTAAAAATGAATGCAGTCGATAAATTTCTTTTAAATATTAAAGGTAAAAAATTTATAATCGATAAAAATACTTGCTCACAACACTTTGAAAATATTATTTCAAAAAAAAATAAAATATTAAATTATCAGGATCCTCTTTACTTATTTAAAGCAATAAAAGGTACTAGAGAAATTAATAATATAAAAAAAGCCCATTTACAAGACGGAGCCGCATTAACAAAATATTTATTTTGGGTTAAGAAGAATTTTTATAAAAAAAAAATTACAGAAATTAGTGCTTCAAAAAAATTATTGGAGTTTAGAAAAAAGAACAGTAAATTTAGGTTCTTGAGTTTTCCGACGATTTCAGGATCTGGTCCTAATGGTTCAATAATACATTACAAGGCTACAAGACAAACTAATAGAAAATTAAAAAAAGGTGATATCTATCTTGTCGACTCTGGGGGGCAATATGAATTTGGAACAACTGATGTAACTAGAACTATATCACTAAACAATTCCAATCAAAGAATTAAAGATATATTCACAAGAGTTCTCAAGGGACATATAGCTGTAGCAGATTTTAAATTAAATAGGAAAACAAGTGGCTCAAAAATAGATAATGCAGCTAGAAAATATTTAAAACAAATTGGTTTAGACTATGCGCACGGAACTGGCCATGGTGTTGGATATTTTCTAAATGTTCATGAGGGGCCTCATGCTATTTCAAAGAATAATAAAATAATTTTTAGAACAGGAATGGTTGTTTCTAATGAACCTGGATACTATGAAAAAAATAAGTTTGGAATAAGAATTGAAAACTTAATTTATGTTAAAAAAAATAAACAAAAAAATTATTTCGAAAATTTAACGATGGCTCCAATTGATAAAGACTTAATTAACAGCAATATACTTAATAAAAATGAAAAAAAATGGCTCAATAATTATCATAAAAAAGTTTTTTACAACTTAAAAAGTGCTATGAATGAAGAGGAAATTGTTGCCTTAAAAAAAGCCTGCTCAGCTATCTAAAATTTTATTCCATTCTTTTTCAAAAATAATTTTTACATTTAATTGTTTTGCTTGATCAATTTTCTTTTTTGTTGGCTTAGAGTTGCCAACGACTAAAAAATCAAGTTTTTTAGAAATTGCTCCTAAAACTTTTCCCCCGTTATTTTCTGCAATACTTTTTGCCTCAGATCTACTCATGTTTTGAAAGCCTCCAGTAAACATCAATTTTTTGTTGGAAAACTTTCCATTGTTTTTTTGAGAAGTGTAGTTTTTTATAACCAGTTTACTAATTAAATCTTTGATTATCCTGGTATTAGTTTGATTAAGAAAGAAATTATTTAGTGATTTAATTTGTGTCTCACCTATACCATCTAAATCAGCTAAATTTAATAATATTTTATTTCTAATTTTTAGATCAAATAATTTTGTAAATTCTTTTATTGAGCCAAAAAAATCAGCTAATATTTTTGCATTTTCCTGACCAATATGTCTAATGCCTATTGAAAAAATAAATTTATCTAAAGAGATTGTTTGTGATGTTTTTATAGATTTTTTTAAATTATTAATTGATAACTTTCCCCAACCATCTAATTTAAGTATTTTGTCATAGTCTAGTGCAAAAATACTCGCTGGTTCTTTTATCAAGTCTAAGTTCCAAAATTGCTCTACTACTCTTTTACCTAGACCATCGACATTAAAAGCCTCTTTTGAAACTAGGTGTTTTAGTTTTTCTTTAGCAGTAAATTTACAATCATAGCCTCTAGTACATCTTCTAACTGCATCTTCTTTTTTTGTGCTTTTGCTCAATTCTTTTTTTGTTTTACCGCCACATAAACATTTATCCGGAAATATGTATTTTTTACTATTTTTGTCTCGTTTCGATTTATCTACAGATACAACTTGCGGAATAACATCTCCTGCTCTTTGGATAATAATGGTATCTCCAATTCTTATATCTTTTCTGATAATTTCATCTTCATTATGAAGAGTGGCATTTGAAACAACCACCCCACCTACTGTAACCGGCTCAACCTTTGCCACAGGAGTTATTGCTCCAGTTCTACCAACTTGTATTATGATATCATTAATTTTAGTGATAGCTTTTTCTGCAGAAAATTTATAGGCAATTGCCCAACGAGGTGAATTTGACGTGTTGCCTAATCTTTTTTGTAAGCTAGTGTCGTTAACTTTATATACTAAACCATCAATATCGTAATCAAGCGAAGATCTTAAATGATCTACTTCTTTGTGTTGATTTTCAATTTGTTCAGTATTTGTAACTATTTTTGATAATGGATTTGTTTTAAAATTCCATTTACTTATTTTTTCAAAAAATTCTGATTGATATTTAAATATCATTGGGTGTACAGCTCCAAAGCCATATGCAAAATATTTAAGTGGAATTTTAGATGTTTCTCTTGGATCTTTCTGTCTCAATGATCCTCCTGCTGCATTTCTTGGATTAGCAAAAATGTCTTTAAATTTATTAAAGTCTTTTTTACTAATAAATACTTCGCATCGTATTTCTAATAAATCTGGAACATCTTGAGATTGAATAGATCTAGGAATTTCCTTTATAGTTTTTAAATTTTCTAAAATATCTTCACCAATCAATCCGTCGCCTCTTGAAAGACCTTTTGATAATTTTCCTTTTTCATAAATTAATGACGCTGATATACCGTCTATTTTTGGTTCTGAAAAAAGTTCAATTTCTTTATTTTGGAAATTTAAAAAATTATTAATCTTTTTTAAAAAATCTTTCATGTCTTTCGTATCAAATGCATTTGATAAAGATAACATTGGTACTAAATGTTTTATCTTTGCAAATTTATTAGATGGTGGTGCTCCAACTAGAGAGTCAATATTAACAATTTTTTTTAAAAAGGGATGATCTTTTTGTAGCTTTAAAATATTTTTCTTTAATTTATCGTATTCTGAATCTGAAATTGTGGGTTTATCTTTTGAAAAATAATTCTTGTTGTGTTCTTTAAAAATTTCAACTTTTTTTTTAAATTTTTCAATAATTATATTTTTATTTTCCATAAAAATTATTTAATCATTTTTATGATCTTTTTTAAAAAACTTTTTTCCTCTATCTCTTTTTCGGATTTTTTTCTTTTGATTGTGCTAATTTTATAGTTTTTATTAAAAATTTTATAAGATTTTTCGTACCACATACTAGAGTTATAATTGTACCCAAGAATATTAGCGTACTTTTTCGCCTCATCCTCCAGGCCTAAATGATAATGAATTTCTACTAGGCGATGTAGGGCTTCCTCTACAAAAACAGTCTTATCGTACTTAGTGGTGATTATTTTTAATCTATTAATTGCTGGTACCCATTTTTGAACATTTATATAATATTTCGCAATATACATTTCTTTTGCAGCGAGCTGATTCTGAATTAAATCTTTTTTAAATTTTAAATCAGAAGAGTATTCAGAGTCAGGATATTTTTTTAAAAAAAAATCAATCTGATTATTTGCTTTAATCAAAGGTTGAATATCTTTTTTTTCATCATCAATTTGTTCATAATAAATAATTGCCATCAGATAATTTGCATAAAGAACATATTTATCTGCCGGATAATTTACCAAATATCTTTTTAAGTTTTTTTCTGCTTCACTATAAAAATTAATTCCATAAAGGGAAAAACTTGACATGATCGACGACTTGGCTGCTAACTCAACAGCCTTGAAATTTAGTTCAGCCTCAGAAAACTTTTTATGGGCATAAAAAAAATTATTCTCATCAAATGCTTGGAGACCTTCTTTATAAAGTAAATATGGATCCTTATTACTATCAGGGTTGTAAATAATTTCTTTATTATTTGAACATGAGAGTAACGTTAGAATTATAATTAGTGAAGCTAACCTTAAAAACATATCTAAGATTAATAACAGATTATTGTAAAATTTATATATTAAAAATTAAGCGTTTACGGCAAGCTTTATTGTAGAACTAGAATTATTTTTTTTTGTTGGAATAGCATCCTCTAATTCAATTATTTGATACAAAGATTCATTTTTAAATATTTTTCTAAGAAAAATGTTTGTCAATTCGTGTCCTCCTTGATAGCAGTTTACCTTTCCTAGCACTCTAAATCCTGATAGTAAAAAATCTCCAGCGAGATCAAGAATTTTATGATTAACAAATTCTTTCTCATTTCTTAAACCATCTTTATTTAAAACTTTTTCTTGATCAACTACAATGGCGTTGTCTAGTGAACCGCCTTTTGCTAAACCAGCTTGTTTAATTTTTTCTATATCTTCATACAAACAAAAAGTTCTTGAGTTTGAAACCTCACTTAAATCATCTGTTTTAAAATCAATAACATTTTTTTGTTTTCCTATTATTTTATTTTTGTAGTTTAATTGAAAACCCACTTCTAAAGAATTTTTATTAGGCTCTATCGATATTTTTCTCTCACCATCTAAATGTTCGATTTTATCAATTATTTTTAAATATCTTCTCTTTTTTGAAAGAGTGATTAATTTTGTATCTTTTAGAATATCTAAGAAATCTTTAGCTGAACCATCCATAATTGGAATTTCTTCGCAATTAACTTCGACTAAAGCATTATCAATCCCAATTATATAAAATGCTGCTAGTAAATGTTCTACTGTGGAAACTTTAACACCATGACCATTTTCAAGTGTTGTACATAATTTCGCAGAAGAAACATTATTATAATTTGCTATTACTAGATTATTCTCTTTTAAATCTGTTCTTTTAAAAATAATACCTTGATCTTCATTTCCAGGATTGATTGTAATTATAGAATTTTTTCCTGAATGGAGAGCTACTCCACTGAATGAAATTTTTCTATCTATTGTTTTTTGATAAATATCGTACATTGGTAAGACTTATAAGGTGAATGTAATTTAATTTTAAAACAACTTATATTTCTAAAAATAACAAATAATTACCCAAAGATTGCTTCAAAAAATTTAACTAATATAGATTTTTTAGCCACTGATAGCGGTATTGCTTCCTTTTTCCAACCAAAATGAACTATTTTTTCAGCAGTTTTAAGCATATTTTCATCAGGTAAATTATCTAAAAAAACAAGCTTTGGACCACTTTGTATTGAAAAGGTCAATTCATAAATATTCTTAGTATTATCTTGTTTATAGCTATTATTAATTTCCAGAAAAATATTTCTAGAAATTTTAATGAAGTGTTTAATATTTAAATTTTTAAATAATATTATTTCTGAAATTTCTTTAACTCGAGCTAGAATTATTTCATAAATTAATTTTTTTTTTATTTTTCTATAAGCCTCATCGTTAAAGAGATCTTTTTCAATTAAATCTTCCTCAATTTTTTCATCGTTAAAATTTATATTATCCAGAATTTTTTCAACTGTTTCTGTTTTTAATGACGTTACTTTTGATACATCTTTGATAATAATGTCCGTTCCAAATTGAAATTCTTGTTCAAATTTAAGAGCGCTATTTTCAAAAAAAAAGATTTTTGATTTGTCTTTGTTTAATTTGATTTGAAAAAAAGTTTCTATATCTTTATTTTTATCACAAGTATTGGCTCCTTCAATAAAACTTTTAAGTAAAATCCTTTTAATTTTCAAATTACAATTATTGAAAATATTTTCTAAATTTTTAAAATCGTTTGAATTTATTAATGAAAAAGATAATTCATGAGAATAGAAATCACCAAATAATCCAATAGGTAGATTTTCTATTTTTTTATTATCTAAATTGAATTTTGAATTAAAAATATGGAGAATAGTTTTTTTTGTTTCAATTTCACTCACATATGATTTTATTGAATTTAAAATATAAGTGATATTTTCTCTCAAAATTTGAGTACCATTTAATTTTTTGAAACCAGAAAGATTAATAAATAAGGGATTAAAACTTTCTAAAATTAATATTATTTCTTTAAAAATAAAGTTTAATTTTTGCTCTATTAAATAAATATTTTCTTTCACTAAACTGTGAAATTTATCATAGTCGCAAATTCTATTGTTATCGAGACCTGTTATCGGTATGACTAGCTTATATTCTAGATTAAAATTATCTTGTTTATCTTTTTTAATAACGAAGAAAATGAAATGTGAGTTATTTATTTCCAAATAAAGTTTCAAAGATGTTTTGGTCATTTTCTATTTTAAAATTAATTGATTTTCTATTCTATAATCAAAAACTTTATATTTTTTAAAATTATTTCTATTTATTAAATCTAAGTAATTTTCTAATTTATTAAGGTAATTTTCTGAAGGAAGTTTTATTTCTTTTTTATCAATAGTCTCCAAATCCCATCGATTTGACTCGTAAAGAGTAAATTTTTTTATTTCATTAAAAGGAAATTGAATTGTTTTCAAATCATCGTAAAAAATTTTAAATTTATTTTTATTACCAACCACAATTGGAAGGTCTTGAAATTTTTTAAGTTCATTATATTCAATAAGATCAATTTTATCACTTAAATAAAATCTTTCTTTTTTATTAAATAAAATTGCGATTGGCTTTTTTTCAAAGATTGTGATTTTTA
>Ga0315315_10007540_pt1 | contig 10070 bp, 12 predicted proteins | sample M140m3416metaG_FD_203699 | JGI IMG/M metagenome (GOLD analysis project Ga0315315, IMG submission 203699) | Ammonia-oxidizing marine archaeal communities from Monterey Bay, California, United States - M1 40m 3416 | ecosystem: Environmental > Aquatic > Marine > Intertidal zone | place: USA... | reverse complement strand
ATTTTTACGAAGTCAGCGGTGATATGACCTATGTTGAACTTGATAGTGGAATGGAATATGTTACTAGTGGAGAGACCTGGACAATTGACGATTTAAGTACCGATTCCATCGGTGGCGCTGATGATATGAATATCGTTGGGGTACTGGTTACTCTCTCTTACAATGAAGACGAACAAGCCAACGGATTAGGTTGTGATTTACCAACTGGGGGAGGAACGGCAGCAGATACAATCGGTGGGACTGTAATGCATGGCGAATACAATGCTTCCGCAAGTGGTACTAATGATGATGCTCCAGCATCACATACAGTCAAATCAGTTTGGTATAATGAATCAATGGTTGATGCAATATTGTTTTTATCAGAGTCTGAAATCATTGAAGGTGTTGATGCTGATGGAGCAGGACTTGGCGCATATTCTTTGGACATAACCGTTGATGCTGAAGCAGGAAATGGAGGGCCAGGTTGCCAACGTTCAGATAACGGCGAAGAAGTATCTTACAAGATAGAACTAATCGTTTATGATTATACTATCACATCGGTTCTAGAACCACTTTTTGAATAGAATCATTCTTCTGATTCATTTTCTTTTGTTCTATTACAGGTGTCAGCTTGACATGGCTGATGTGGTTCAGCATTACTTGTTGTAGCAAGAAGAGGAGACATTTGGTCAAATGCTTCTAGTAGACTTGGTCCACTTGCAAGGTAGTAAACTGAGCCTCTACCATCTCTTGAATCAGCAGCAGTCGAGTTGTTATTTGTTGCACAATCACCAGTACAGCCATCAGCAAATGCGACGTATACTCTGCCTTCCCTATCGATGTGTAGGTCATTGAAATCCAGCAGGTTTCTATTAGATCCGCCAATGTCACGACAGTCGCCAGAGTTTAAACAGATTGAACCCATTTGAACGGGGTCATCAGTTACTCTGTATGTGTGGAAAATAGGGTTTTCATCAAGAGCGTTTAGGCTGTATGTGATGTATAGGTGATAAGTTATGTTGTTCACTGCATAGTGAGCATTTCCGTCCCATGAATTACCATCTAGGTCAGGTTGTCCAAGCATTTCTGAATCTTCACTTCCAAGATAGGTAACTGCAATTCTCCCTGGGTCTCCAGCATCGGTTTGTGGGAATACAGTTGAAATTACATTACTTGGTGAGATTCTGATACTTTCTTGTTCCCAAGATTCACCAGAGTCAGTTGAGCGAGACATGTAGACTCCCTCATCGGCACCAGTCCAAACGTGATATGCATTTGACGCAGTATCAGCAGAGACTTCGGAATTCTTTCTAGGGTTTGGAGTCCCTACATCGGACCCCATCGACCTTTCAAACCATGAGAATCCATTGTCTTTCGAGACTATGACAGTAGGTGTTGCTACACGAGGTGTAACATAGACAGTACCGTCGGCAGCGGTAGAAATAGCGCCGTGTAAGCCTCCATTTGTAGTTGCTAATCCGAAAATTTGTCCACCTGTGTCAAAGGTTGCACCGCCATCAAAACTAGTGAAGCAGAAAATTCCGGCCAATTTATTGTAACAGTAGTAAACTGCAGTTTCATATAAATTTGTAGATAGTGAACCAATAGCGGCATAGGGGCCGTTATTTGTCCATGGCCCACTAGCCAGTTTGATGTGGTCATTGATTGGAGTTGTACCTGAATCGTGAGGATTGCCTAACCAACTTTCACCATCATCATCACTCCAACAAATCCACGATGTCTCAAGGCCAATCATTTGAACATTGAAAATTCTATCAGTGATTGGGTCAACCCAGCCATAAGGGTCACTAGTTGTCGGTGAGCATTGAATCGGGTCTTGGGTTTCTTCCCAAGCTTCTCCATAATCACATGAACGCATTACTTTCTCCATTGCGATAAAGAAAACACAACCAGTTGAAGTGATTCCGATACTGGGTTCTTTTCCAGTTTCACCTACATCGCTGAATTGAAATGTCATTTCAATTGGCTCAAGCCCCGTATCATTACCAGTTTTGTCGGTAACAAATACTCTGGGATTTTCGATGACTTCTATTACTGGTTCCTCAATTACTTCATCTTCTCCAAAACAACCGGCTAAGGAAAAGGTAATCATTAGGACAACCATGGAGATAGCCTTGACTCGCATGAATCGACCACTTTGGCGTTGTTCAATTAACTTACTATTGTTATTCATAGTCTCTAAATCGCCTTCAAACAACTTTACAAACGGTTGGCAGAATCAACAAATATGGCTAAAATAGAGGCGGAATCAATTTTGATTTTGATCGTGGCAATTGGAATAATTTTCCTTCTGGTTCGTGAATTGATCAGAAAGGTTGGAGAAATTAATCGTCTCAAATTAGAGCATGAAGGGCACATTAAAGCAGCAAGAAAAGATTCCAATGACCGCCAAAGAAGTACCATTAAGGGCCAGATAAGTGAAACGCTGGCTCCCTGGTCAATGGATGCAGTAAACAGTGTCAAGGAATTGAATTTCCTCGGTAACCCGATCGACTTTTTAGGCTTCAAGGGGCTTGATGGCGAGGGTGAAGTTGAGATAAAATTCATTGAGGTCAAAAGTGGTAAATCAAAACTTAATAAGAATCAAAGAAGAGTTAGGGACGCTGTTAAAGCAAAACGAATCGAATGGGTCGAAGTTAGAATCAATGAAATCCAAATCGAGGAGAAGACACTTTCTTGAGTTTCGATAGAAACAAAAGTACACAACCGTTCGGACAGATATGGTGAAGATTAACCTTCAAGATAAATTTTCTAAATTTTCCGAGCAATGGACTCCAAAGGTCATTGCTGAAATGAATGATTACCAATTCAAGTTAGTTAAAATCGAAGGTGAATTTGTCTGGCATAATCACGATGATACGGATGAGGTTTTCATTGTCATCGAAGGTAAAATGTTCATTGAGTTTGAGGATGAAACCATCGAATTAAATCAAGGTGAAATGTATGTTGTACCCAAAGGAGTACAGCATAAACCCTATGCTGAGCAAGAATGCAAAGTGATGCTTGTCGAGCCTAAAGGTGTAGTCAACACAGGTGAGGCCAGTGGCGACTTGACCGCTCAAAACGATATCTGGATTTAACCACTCATCGATTGATTACCAAAGATTAATCATAGCATTGATTCCAAGGACTGCTCCAACGATTAGAGCAAATACTGGAATGCTCTTTGCCATCATATTGGATGAGTCTTCGATAGGCTCTCCCATCATAGTCATGTTATCTTCCATACCTTCGTCCTTCAAGCGGAAGTAAGCTATCATAGTGAGTAGCATGACTATTGGGCCAACGATTGCATCCATCTTTTGGAAGTCTGAACCATTACGGCCTACACCACTGACAAAACCAACGTACGTTGCGATTACTACAGTTAAGAATGCAAACATCGAAGGGTGCATAATAGTCCACTTTCCAGAAGCACCTTCAGTCAAGACAAGTCCTGCCCATAGAGTATAGATTAGAATTAGACTTCCCGATACTGCAACTGTAGCATCAGAAGGTGTACCCATCCCATCAGCTGAGCCTGCAAGAATCGTATCGAAGTTGTCACCAATTACGCTATCTGGTGTGAAGATCATTCGTAGAGAGTAAAATAGACCAGTAATGACTAGAATTCCCAGCGCCCCTAAAGCAACCTTATCTTTGACTTTTATTCCTGGCTTATAGTCGCTTAGCCCATCGTTTACTCCTTCATCCTTTAGGAAGAAGTAAGCAGCACCATATAGTGCAGTAACTACTGGTGTGACATATTTTGGAGCCTCACTGGCATCCTCAAAGTCGCCATGCATCCAAATTGAAACAGACATTGCTGTGAAACCAATTAGACCAGGAATCATCATTCTCCACATGCCTTTTGCTCCTTCATTTAGAAGTAATAGTGTAGCCAATGTAATACCAAACATTAGGGCGCCGTTAAATCCAGTTTCTGGTCCGCCTCGACCCCATGCTTGAGTATCTTTCGCTGCCTCATTTGACAACAGAGTAAAGCATCCGTCGCCGCCAGTGACATAACAGTCACCAAACAATAGGAAATTCAATGAGTAAATCAAACTGACTAGAGCGGATATGACTAGACAGACTTTCGCAGGCATAGAGTTTATTCTATCAAACATTGATATGGATTTCTCTATTTTATTTATAAGTGTATGCGATTTAAAATTATTAAATGATGGATTTGATGTCATCTGGCGGTCGACCAATTACGGCTTTTCCAGATTTTATAAGAACAGGTCTTTGTAGTAATTTAGGATTATTTTTCAATGATTCTTTTACTAATTTAATATCATTAATGTCAAATCTTTCGGACTTGAATTCTTGTTCATTAGTACGAATTATGCCAGAAAGTGTAGATAAGAGTTCTAAATCCTCTTCTGCAATTCCAAGTTCAAGGTAGCGGTATTCTTCGAAATCCACTCCATTTTCAGTCAAGATGGCGACAGCCTGTCGTGACTTTGAGCAGCGTGGGTTGTGATATAGGCGCATAGTTCCTCGTAGTATTCACAGTTCATCATAGTGATGGTTTCAAATCCTGAAGGGATGAAATGATACGCTCTCCCCTCGTGGATTGGGCGGGGCAGACATGGGAATCTCAGAGAGAATGGGTGATGTACTTGGCCAAGCGGTCGAGTCAAAACTACTCAAAGAGGTCATGGAACACCCGATCAAGGTTGACCATTTAGCAATAATTATGGATGGAAATCGTAGATTTGCTTGGCGTAATAAAATAGCCACAGGAATTGGACATCGTATCGGTAAACAGAAACTTGAAACAGTTCTTGACTGGGTACTTGAATTAGGAATCCCTTGGCTGACCGTATATGCTCTTTCAACAGAGAACCTTAATCGACCAAAAGATGAACTAGACCTTCTTTTCAAACTCTACAATGAAGGTTTAAGAGATATAGCAGATGATGAGAGAATCCACAAAAATAAAGTCAAAGTTCAAGTTATTGGGCGAAGAGAACTACTTCCAAAACTTGTGACAGATGCTATTGATTATGCGGAACAAAAAACTGCCGATTATGATGACTTCGTTTTCACAGTTTGCTTAGCATATGGTAGTAGGGAAGAGATGCTAAATGCGATTCAATCTATTGCAGAAGAACATGCTGCAGGAGACTTACCATTGGATAAGATCGATGAAAAAGCAGTTTCTGAAAGACTTTACACAGGCGAGATGCCAGACCCTGATTTAGTTATTCGAACTAGTGGAGAAGAAAGAATCTCAAATTTCTTACTTTGGCAGATGGCTTATTCTGAACTATATTTCACCGATGTATATTGGCCATCATTTCAAAAGAAAGACTTACTAAAAGCGGTAAGAACTTTCCAAGAAAGAAAGCGAAGATACGGGGAATGATACCTTGACTACATGCGATGAGTGCAATGGTTGGCTTAATCCTGCTTTAGCCGCTGACGCTGCTGTTAAGCGTGGAGAAGACATTCTATTGATTCAGCGGAAGTATCCTCCAATGCAAGGGGCATGGGCTCTTCCAGGCGGGTTTGTAGAGCGTGATGAAGACCCTGAAGTTGCAGCTGTTAGAGAGTTGCTTGAAGAAACGGGCCTTGTGGGTAAAGACCCGGAATTACTGATGGTAATGGGCGAACCTAAGCGTGACCCACGCAAACATATTGTCAGTGTTGTATATTCTATTACGGTTAGTGAAGACCAGCAACCAGTTGCTGGTGATGATGCACAGGACGCTAAGTTCTGGCCACTTGATCATGTTCTTTCCGGCGATTTAGAGTTGGCTGGAGACCATTTGCAAATTATCAAAAATTGGTTCAATCTATGAGTTCCATAGCCAGCCAATCCGCTAATTGTTTTCTTGCATTTGGCCATGTAGAGGTTTCTATTGCATCAGTGAGGTGTAGTCCAGCTAAGAACTGTGCTTGGATATTTTTCCATTCATCGCCTTCGCATTTCTGATGCCAGTGAAATAGCGGATAGCCTTCACTTTCTAGGCGCTTTAGGAATCCACGTTTTGCTCGACTTACAAGTAGCGTTGGAGTGCCCATTAAAGCAGCCTCGCTGGCGAATGTGACCGATTGAGTAATTACTCCATCATGAGCGCCAGCCTCTCTATCAAGAAGCCATGCATTGCCTTTGTACTGGTCTTCATCAGCATGGGAAACGAGTAGGCCATCAAATACCGATTTTGGAATTTCAATAATTTCATCATCATCATGAATTCCACCACCTTTGAGTAATCGAGCCATGATTCTTGGTGGGTCACTAACGCTGGTTGGGCGCATTGAGGGGCGCAGGTGAACATGGCCATGTAATCCATTAAGGCGATGAATAATTTTCCCCTTTATACTGTTAGAAAAACCATCATCTAGGTTTTCATCCCAGTGTGTTGGAAGAACATAGTGAGTCGTATCTTTTCGTGAAAGCCGATGTGCTAGATGATTTACTTCAGTATCGCTGATATACCATCTCTGTGAAATTGATTTGATTTTTCTTTTCAAAATAGGAGAGCGCCAAGCCATCAGTTCGATGGGGGCTCCAATACTTACGATTCTCTCAACAGGTGTAGATGAGTCGCAACAACCAGCAAGAAAACGATGACTTGAGCGCCATCTAGCCAATGCTTTACGCCGCCTCGATTGTCCAACTGGCCTTTCTACCCAATGTATTTGACGACGAGGAATATGTCCATCTCCTTGATCGATTAGATTCTTGACTTCAACTCGGTTTGTTGCAATAATGACATCATTACTTTGGCCTGCTCGCATGAAAGGTGCAAGTAAGCGCACATGAGCAGGATGGTCCAGTACCCAGCATGTGCGCATGTACAAGCCAATGAATTCTCTTCCCTCAAACCATCGGCGCTTCGTCAAGTTGATGGTCTTCCACCCAAACGCCTCTTCATGGACAAGCAAAGTATCGAACTTCCCGGAGCAGCAAAGTATGGGCCGTATTCTGCGGGAGTACAGTCTGGAGATATGTTTTGGTTATCGGGCCAAATTGCGGTGGAATTTGATGATGTTAAAGCACAAACACAGGGTGCTTTGGATAAAATAGACTCCTTACTAGATGCAGCGAATCTTACTCGAGAAAACATTTGCTTTGCTCAAATTCTTCTAGCTGATATAGATGATTTTGCTGCAATGAATGAAGTCTATGGGGCTTGGATTGATTCAGTGAATATCAAACCAGCAAGAGCCGCTTTTGCTGCTGCTGCACTTCCAGCGGGTGCACTGGTTGAAATCGTAGTACAAGGAACAAGATGAGTGATATAATGCCTGGTTCGCCATATTTTGAGGAAATTCCCAAAGGAATTTTGACATGGCCTAAGTTGCTGACTTATTCAACTCCACCACTAATTTTAACTTTATTTTTGGCGGCCAAATCTGAATTATTATTGGAAACTTTTGGAATTCTAGCACTATCTCTAATAGTGATTGGATTAGTAAGAAAATAATTTATTTCATTTCGGATAAATAGAAATGGATTACGCCTTGGCATTAGCATGGACGAGTGGCCACAACAGTGCTTCAAAGCCTACGATATTCGCGGTCTTGCTAATGGTGATGGAACTGGAGAATTAACACCTCAGTTTGCTTATCGATTAGGCCGTGCAATGGCGACTTACCTTGAATGCCAAACTTTTGCAGTCGGTCGTGATATCCGTGAATCAACTCCCGCTTTAGCAGGTGAATTGATGCGCGGTTTAGTTGACTCTGGAGTTCAAGTCTTAGACCTTGGAATTGTTTCTACTGGTTGCGTGTATCACGCCTGCTGGACACTACCAGTGGATGGTGGAGTAATGGTTACAGCAAGCCATTTACCAATGCCAACTCATAATGGATTCAAGATGTGCAGAGGCACTCTTCCATTAGCCGGTGAAGAGATTCAAGAATTGAAACAAGTCTTCCTCGAGGGGAATTTTAGCGAAGGTGAAGGTAAGATAGTTGAGACTCCTCATTTGGATAATTACCTTGAAGCAATAATTCAGTCTACAGGAAAACTATCGCGCAGTGTCAAAGTTGCGGTTGATTGTGGTAATGCCGTTCCAGGTCCAGCAATGAGTAAATTGCTTGACATGCTAGGATGCGAACATATCGATTTGTATTGTGACTGGGATTCAAGTGAACCAAATCATGGAGCAGACCCAACAAGACCGAAGAATATGATAGATCTTGGAAAGGCAGTTGTTGACAATGGCTGTGAATTTGGTCTTGGTGCCGATGGAGATGGTGACCGTTTAGGTGCTGTTGATGAGAACGGAGAGTTCGTTTATCCTGACCGCTTAATCGCTTTACTTGCTGATGATGTAGTTGGTTCCGAGCAAGGAAAGGACTTACTGATCTATGATGTCAAATGTTCAATGAATGTTGAGAAAGCGATTCTTGCAGCAGGCGGCCGCCCTATGATGGCAAAGACTGGCCATTCTTTCATGAAGCGTGTTTTAGCAGAGAATCCCGATGCTTTGATGGCTGCTGAAATGAGCGGTCATATTTTCATGGCCGACCGAGGATGGTATGGATTTGATTGCTCTCTTTACAATGCGGCTAGGATTCTTGAACTTTGGTCTCGTAAAACAGAAAGCAAATTTAGTGATGTTCTAAATCGCTTGGCCCCAAATCTCCCTACTACGGGTGAAGTCAAAGTTCCATGTCCAGAAGAAAAGAAACTCGAGACAGTTGAAGCCATACGTCAAGCTTTTACCGATTTTGAGGCATCAACAATCGATGGTGTGAGGGTTCGGTTCTTAGACGAAGAAAATGTTGAGCAAAAAGGATGGTTCCTTGCAAGGAAGTCTAACACTGAACCGATTCTTGTGATGAGAGTTGAGGCTGTAAATCAATCTGAACTTTCCTCGATTTTGAATTTGATCGAACAAAGAGTTTCACCGATTATTGATATTTCTAAATTATTGCAATAACTTCTTTGATTAGATAATAATCATAAGACACGTAGATTTAACATCCTCATGGAATTATCATCAGCAGCACAATGGGCAGAGGTAATAGGCCTAATTACCATACTTGGAGCAGCAATTTAATCGATGATTGTAGAGAACAATCCGGAGTTGAATCTGATTTCGAATGGTCCCAATGGTTGGCAGAACGAATAATGGAATATGTCGAGGGTAAAAAACCACAACCAGCACATATCGCTTACAAAGATTGGCAACTTCCAATTTAAAATCACTAAATCGCTCTTTTCTAAATACTCTTAAGTTTCCAAACATAATGGATAGTTTATGTTTAAACTGATGGACTCTAGAGATGGTCGTAAGTTAGATGTAATGTTGTGTGGAGATTTACAGTCAAAGATTGGTCTTGTTTGTCATCATGGAACACCAAGCGATGCTACGCTTTGGCAGAGTTGGGGCGAACTAGCAGCGGATAATAATCTGAAACTTATAGCGATCTCGAGACCAGGATACGGTCTTTCTCAACGTAAGCCCAAACGCTCGGTTTCTTGTGTTGCTAATGATGTTGAGGACGTCCTTGATAATTTGAATATTGACAAATTTCTAACTATTGGTTGGTCGGGTGGTGGACCTCATGCTCTTGCATGCGCATCACAGCTCTCATCGCGATGCCTGGGTGTTTCTATTCTGGCCGGAGTAGCGCCTCATGGAGAGCCTGATTTAGATGCAACAATGGAGATGGGGCCAGAAAACATTGAACATAAAAGAATCACATTACAAGGCGAGGTATCATTACGGGAATGGGCTGATGTGCAAACCGTTTCTTGGCGTACCGTTGTTGGTAAAGATTTGGCAAAAGAACTTGGGGGACTTGTCCCAGAAATAGATATTGATTTTCTAAATAATCACGGTCAAGGAGATATTTGGGCAGATAGTATTCGCAGAGCACTACAAAATGGAATAGATGGATATATCGATGATAGTTTGGTATATGTCAAAGACTGGGGTTTTAATCCTAAGGAGATAGAAGTACCAGTCACAATTTGGCAAGGAGATTTGGACTTAATGGTTCCATTTGCACATGGAGAGTGGCTACTAAAGCACCTCCCTAATAGTAGAGATAAACTAATTTTAGGCGAAGGTCATATTTCTTTAGTCGCAAAATACAAGAATGAGATAATTGATGAC
>Ga0315315_10007537_pt1 | contig 10073 bp, 8 predicted proteins | sample M140m3416metaG_FD_203699 | JGI IMG/M metagenome (GOLD analysis project Ga0315315, IMG submission 203699) | Ammonia-oxidizing marine archaeal communities from Monterey Bay, California, United States - M1 40m 3416 | ecosystem: Environmental > Aquatic > Marine > Intertidal zone | place: USA... | reverse complement strand
AGCAGACCAAGAGGAAGGAGACAAGAATGAGTGTATCATTCTATTTGTGCGGACCAATTCTCGAAGGTGATGAGCGTTGGCGTTCAATAGGGTGGCGTGAAGTAGCATATAATATATTGACCGAAAAAGGATTTACAGTATTCAATCCTATGGTTAGTGCTAAAGCAGGTGATGTTCATTATGATGAGACATTCAAAGAATTAATAGTCCCTAGAGATAAATTAATGATAGACCGAAGTGATATTATTATAGTCAATTATGTTCCTAAAGAATTAAGCATAGGTACTTGTATGGAGATTATGTATGCACACATGACCGGCAAGAAGGTTATATGGTTTGCGGAAGACCAAGAACTCTGTTTAGACTTAGAGGATAATCCTTGGGTCATAGCACATAATGATTGGGAGTTTGTTAGACCATTTAGTGCAGAAGTTATGGATGATATAGCGGAATGGTTTAATTGTTTCAAACCACATAACCCCCTAACTATAAGCCGTGATGGATGGCAAGTATTATAACTAAGCGATATAACGGAACACTATGATAGTGGATAAGTTAGGCGGGAAAAGGGTTGCAGTTAGGTATCGTGACCCAGTAACGCTTGACCGAAAGCAAGATATAATAAGCCACATTTACCCTTATGGTTTTATTAGAGATGAAGAAGCAGATTTAGTTTCAGCAATAAGAAAGGAAGAGGGTTTTAGTGGTCTTTATGGTGAATCACTTACTAAGATAACACTTAGCGACCCTTATGAAGTATCACAACTAAAGGATAAGTTTTCACAGACTTGGGAATGTAATATCCCCTTCACTAATAGAGTACTTATGGATAATGGTAAAGAGTACCCATTCTATAAGCATCGTGTATGGTATGTCGACCTTGAATGGAATGAAAGGGAAGAAGTAACGGTTGCGACTGTCTATGATAATTACATGGGGAAATATCTAACGTGGTTTGTATCACCGCCCGGTCAAACTCACCCACCATAAGTTAGGAGATAAAACATTCAATCCCCCACTTAAAGCATTCAAGACCGAAAAGGAATTACTCGATGATTTCTTCCATGTGATGATGAAGAAAGACCCAGATGTATTGACAGGTTGGTTCTTTATGGGTGCTGATATGCGAGTCCTGTTTGATGCTTGTAAGAGACATGGTTGGAATGCAGGTAAAAGAATGAGTCCACATGGTTCTGTTCGTTATCAGTTTGATGATTGGTCACAATGTATCAAAGGCAGAATTACTATTGACCTAATGACTGTATTCTGTAAGTTATGGCGAATAAAGAACGGGCAACTACCTGGTCAAAGCCTAAAAGATGTATCGCAGTTTGTTCTTGAAGATGAAGAAAAGATGGACCTAGCAGACGGGCATGATACATACTATACTGACATTGGTCTATACATTGACTATAACATACAAGACGTAGCATTACTTCCTAAATTAGATAAGATGTTGAATTGTATCGACCACTATATCAACTTACAGCATATTGTTCAGTGTGATTTTACAACAACTCCTTGGGTCACTAGATTAGCAACAGTATTATTTATGCGTGATAAAGAAATTGACTGGAAGATGCCTTCAAGGGCTCAGTTTGGTTATGAAGATTATCAAGGTGCAGATATACAAGAACCGGTAGCAGGGCTATATGAAAATGTTGCCATCATGGATATTAGAGCCATGTACCATAGTAATGTCGTTAAGTATAATATATCTTGGGAAACTTTACTTGATGAGAAGAATGCTGTGTTCGATACAGACGCACCAACAGGTGCATTAGGTCGTGCTATGAACCTACTTACAGATTTAAGAAATGAGTACAAGGCTAATATGAAGGCTTCGACAACCAAAGACGAAAAGACTAAATGGGATTCGGCTCAATTCGCAACAAAGTCCCTAGTGGCTTCGCTGTATGGAGTGTGTGGCGATAGCCGATTCGGTATGTATCACCCTGCGGTAGCGGCGGCCATTACTAGGGAATCAAGAAACACTCTTTTTACGCTTAGGGATAAATGTATTGAATGGGGTTGTGATGTAATTTATGGTCATACTGATTCTGTTTTCGTATGTGTTGAATCCCCCGAAGCGGGTGTGGAGATGGTTGAATGGATTAACAAGGAAATGGCTCCGATAGAAACTGAATATGAAAAGCATTGTGAGCGTATGCTTCTTAAGGCTAAGAATAGATACGCAGGTAAGGTAGTATGGACTGATGGTAAATACCACGAACCCGACTATTATATCAAGGGGATTGAATCTAAGCAAGCAAGGATGCCTCAGATAATGAAGGATGTTATGAATACAACTATAAACTCTATGCTTGATGGTAAAAGTGAAGAAAGTGTTACAGAGAAAGTATGTAATATTATACATGATATGATAGATGGTAGTATATCCCTTGATGACCTAAAACAGAAAGGTAAATTAAAGAAGGACCTAAAAGACTATAAGACAATAGGTGGCTCGGCAGCAGGAGCATTATGGGCGAATACGCACTTAGGAAAACAATATAGAAAAGGTTCATATTTTTGGAATCTGATAGATAATAACGGAAGGTTTATATCTTTTGACAAAGTGGAAGAACTACCAGCAACCATCGGGATAGGGTACGAGATAATGTCTGATAGATATATTTTAGAGAAAGTTAAACCTTTCTATGAAATAGCATCTTGGGATATGTCTCCACTATACGATGCGAAGAAGGGAAGGAAAACAGTAGAGTGGTTATAATGAAAGGACAAAGAACGCCGAAGAAAATGACAGTAAAACAGGTCATGCAACAAGACTTAAGAGAAATGAAAGAAAAAGTGGATTTGATTGAAGAAAAACATAATCAATTAGTGAGTGTTTTTATTGACTTTAGCAAACACGCTGAGAATATGACAACACTTTTACATCTTCATCTATTAGACGCAGGTCTAGCAGTTAAGGAACAATGTAGTGGGTGTGGTATGAATATCATTTATCCTCATGCGTTTGAAGAAATACAGGCTATGCCGGTCTGTCCTAACAGAATAGACAAAGACGGTAAAGAAGTCGAAGAATGTATGACAGGATTTTCTCATATAGACAATCCATTCGCAGAAGAAGAGTGAGTATATGGAGTCATCATATAATCCCTATGAAGTAATAGGTGATGTTAAACTCCGTATAAGCAAATCATCCTTTATGTCAGCAAGGCAGTGTCCTCGTAAGTATTGGTGGAATAAGGTAGCATTACCCGATGTAAGAATACCCGCCACCGAGTTTATGATTAAAGGAACAATAGTGCATGAAGGTGTCGAGAATCTATATACTACTAAAGAACAACATACGGGACTAGAGACTATAAGAGCCCAGTTACCCGTAGCGACAGAGTATGACGACACCTTTGACGAAATCGCAGTTATGGAGACACAACGCTTGGAAGTATGGGGCAACGAGTTCTTCTTGCCGATTGAGGCAGAAGTAAAGAAGGAGGTGTATGACCCTGAATATGATGTTGTTCTTTCGGGTATGTGGGATGGTCTTATGCTACACCCCGATGGTGGTCTTTGTATTATGGAATTGAAAACAGGTGACCTTAGTACCGCTAAGTTAAGCAGGGTACGAAGAGAATTATGTTTCTATACTAGAATGATTAGACTACTAGGTTATGAAGAAAAATATGGTCCTGTGACTCACATGATGCTAATATCCTCTGATTGCACCAACCCTAAAACAGCAGAGACTTTACTAAAAAGTAAAAACAAAGAAGTCTATGTTGGAGATATTAAGGGGATAACTGTAATAGAGAAACTAGGTAAGCGTAGTCACACTGCTTTTGAGAAAGACTATGAAAAAATAGTTAATACTCTTAAGATGAAAGATTGGACTCCTAAGTGGAGCGAATACTTCTGTGCTAATTGGTGTGACTTTTATTTATCATGTGATGAAGAGTTACATGGTGCAGGTCAAGACCCAACGGTGATAGTATGAATACAAAAGATTTACAAAACTTAACGACAATAGAAATGTGTGAAGAATGCGGCAAACTAAAAATGTGGAATATAACACATACATTCGCAGTAGCCATGCAAGAAGGCAAAGGTTTATCAAAGAATCGAATTAGGACTTGTCAAGGGTGTGGTGCAGTTGAAGGATATGATGGACCTACTGACATTTCCTCGTGAGATAGGTTTGAAAAGAAAGATATGTACTAGCGAATATAATTTCAAAGAGTATGTGAGGAAACTCAATGGTAAGGCAGATTTATACACGAGCCTATACTCATTTGGTAACATGGATGATAAAGATAATACAGCCATCATGGATAGAGCATGGTGGGATTTTGATTCTAACGATGACTATACAATAGAGCAAGTCAAAGATGATGTTGCTATGCTTCTATGCAGATTAGAGGGTGATGTAAGATTAGTTGCGACAGGAAGAGGATTTCATGTTCATCAGTTATTTGATATATCGGTAGATTCACGAAGATGGAGACATACTATTGATAGATACCAAAGATTCATGGCTAATGGTCTTTTAACACTAGACGGTGTTGGTTATCCTCGAAAACTATGCAGAATCCCACATACATATAACGCTAAAAGGGGGCGTTTTGCGGTAATGGTGGATGTAAATACTTTCAAGACGACTCCACAGACGACTCTTATAGCAAATAGGCCGAAAGAATCACCCGTTGCACATCTTCATCCGTATTGGGGAGAAAAAAGAAAGGATGGGGGTTTTGATATAAGACAATGGGCTGCGAGTAACCCTGTCGAGTTGATGGGCGATTGGAATAAACAACAAGTAACGGTCATAGAAGGAACACAAGAGGCTATTCCTATGATTCCATGTCTGCAACGAGAAATAGAAGTATCAAATCCCCCACACCATATACGGGTCGCATTAGCACAACATTTATTTGAGCACTTAAGAAACTTCGCAGAACCAACTGCTTTAACATATGAGCAGAAACAGGAAATGATAGATTTAGCGGTCTTATTTATTCAGAAACTAGAGTGGCAAGACTACAATGAACAGGTCACAAGGAAAGCACTAAATAGTCTTGTGTCTTACGGAAGGTCTACGTCTTGTGCGTGGTTCTGCAAGCGTGGCCTTTGTGCGGCTCCGTGTTGGCGAGATGATGGAACTAGGCGTGAATACTGAAAAAGGTTTTTATAGGTCCAGTTCTCCTATAAGTATTATGCACAAAGAACCTTGTGTTCGATGTATGTCGGTTAATATGGTTATGCCTGTGCATGGGTCAAGAAAATGTATTTCATGTTTTCTTAGTGTTGATTCGTGCTCAGAAGGTCATCCTACATACTTGAATTAAGAATGCTTATAAGTAATGACTAAGTCGATTGGTCATGCGTGAACTACCTCGTGGATATCTCATAGTGGATGATAGAGAAAATGATAAAGTAATCCATAAATTATTTATGTCTCTAGGTGATGCTAAAACAGACCCAAATGGTAAAGTATATGTTACTCGTCTTAAGACAGGGGATTATATCATAGATGATTGGATTATAGAGGCTAAAGAAATCAAAGACTTATCTGCATCAATAATAGGGCAGGGGCGGTCTAGAACCATAGCGGCTCAGTTAAGGGATATGAATGAGTATGCTGCTGATAATACAATGACACCATATCTGGTAGTATATGGGGAGACTAAAGACCTCAAACCATTCTTTGCCAAAGGAAAAAAAGGAGGAAAACAAAACGCTGTGATACAAAAAGCGAGAATGAAGAGTAGGATAGCGGCATTCAAAAAGACCTTTCTTTTTCGATTTCCCGCTACACATTTTTTTGAAGTTGAAACGCTAGAAGATTATGTTGCATGGATTATTGAAGCATATACTCAAAAAGTCGTTTTGAATCACGCTCCATCCTCAGAATAACTATCAGCATCACCCGAAGTTTTTCTTAATTTATCACTTGATGCCCTACCGTCTGATTTGTAAATAATATTACCGCTAGAATCGTATGTGCCGCTAGAAGTTTTTGTATTAATAGAATCTTTTGTTCCACTTAAGAATCCTTTTGTATTATCCCCTGTTGTTAATTTGTTCTTAGAAGATAAATTACCTATTGATGCTCTTTCTCTAGTATTAAATATTACATTAACACCTTTTATTAATAATGAACCAAATGGAGAACTATCTTTCCCATCCTTTACAGTAAGTAATGAACCTCCGGGAACTCTTCCAATAGTAATTTTAATTTTATTACCTGCAATATTAGCCCCTAATAATTTATCACCGTTGAATACCATAAGTCTTTGTGTTTCATCAGAAGATTTAATATCAAGAATCTTTTCGCTTACGTGACCACTATCTATACACTCAACAAGACAATTTATAGAGTACGTTTCACCACCACCTGTTTTGGGTGCTAATACATATAACTGTACCATTATTCTATCGTCTATACTATCAATAGGTACTGTTACAGTAACAGAGCCTTCGTGGTAATCTGATTTATCAACAACCCCTGTTTCTGCTATGTGGCTCACTCCGGGTAGTGTAAAGCCTTCGGAAGTTATCATAGCACTACCGCTTTCTATCTTATTAGAATTACCTATTCCTTCAATACCCTTAACTCTTTTTGAGTTAGTATCACCCTTCTTGTCAAATCCTAATAAGCCTGTTTTACCACCAAGTTTCAAATCTAAATCTGTCTTACCTCTAATACTATTTAGAGAACCTCTGCTTAGTCTGTTTATACTTATTTTTGATTTAGTCTTTAGAGAACCTATACTGTCTGTGAATTGGTCAGGCATACCTTCTATGTTACTTTGTTTTATATGTCTTGACGAGTACCCACTAACAACATTATGGTTTTTACCAATACCCCTGCTTGTAATTATAGATGCGTCATAATCTCCATAACCTTCTTTTCTGTCATCATCAACATCAGAACCATGACCTCCTTCATCACCAACTTCATTCCCATCTTGACCGCCTATATCTTGTATAGGTTTAGGTGCAGGTAATAGTGGGTTTAGTAATGATTGCGATTCATTTTTCTGTAATACTAATTTTACCTCGCACTTGTTATATGGTGTTTCATTCCATACTACCCTATTTATCATTAGATTATCACTACTTATGTTTAGGTTAGCATCTGTATATGTTATTGTTCTTGCAGGTCTATACGCAAAGTCATCAACTATTTCAATCCTAGAAGCATAGTATAGAGCTCTTGGTCTAAGATGCCATAGTGGTCCTTGACGGCCTTGTGAATCTTCACTACCTAGTGGTCTGTAATATAGGGATAATCCTAGCGGGAAGGCTGAACCTTCATTAACAGGATTGCCATGCGAAAGGTCTAATACTGATGTTGCCACATCGGGTATTGCTGATATTCTATTACCTTTGTTAGATTTACTCGATATACTATTATTACTTCTATATTTTAGTAAGTCATCACAATATTCTGCGTTAAATGATACTATGATTCTGCTTGTTGAATCGCCCCCGTATGATTGTGGGAATGCCATTTCGTAAAACCCATTACCTTTTACATCAAGATATACAATATTATTAGATGCTAAGGTAGTATTGATAGTTCTCTGTGCATCAAATGGTGCATCTATTAACCATATTCTATAATGTGTTTCGTTAGCAGTATTTGAAGCGTGTGTTATAAATACTCTTAATTCATTACCTGTGCTTGTACTCACTTTAGGAGCATTCTTAGGGATGTGGACTATTTGAAGTGCCTTTTCTATACAATTTATACCGTATGGAGCATATTGTCCTGTGTGATTTGTGTCGTGCATATCATAGACATTACAAGAACCAGAGCCATGATAACCAACACCTTCTTCTAAATATTCCCAATCCCTTTTACTTCCTATGTATATTTCATCCCAAGCATCTCCATGTGTATTTGTTTGGTTACTTGTTCCTTGTGATTGTGTTCTGCCGGAATATATTATACCATCGAGGTTACCATCCATAGCATTTTGTCTCCCACCTATAATCGCACCACCTAAATTACTATGTGGGAATAATGTCGAGTAAGTATGTAATCCATCGGGCATTGATTGTATTAGTGGTGTGGATATGTAACCAAACCTACCGCCGGAAGTCATAGGGTTATGTGAACCTGTTGTTCCTATTATAGTCGCATCAACAGTATAGTTTTTCTCTTTATTTTTGTTGTATTCTGATTTAGCCATGACTAATGCTTGGTTAGGGGATGAAATACTCCATGCTTGTATAGTTTTCCATCTTAAGTTATTGTTTGCTCCTGAAAGTGGTTTAGGATAATCCACAAACGATGCACCACCATTATACACAACCCTTACGTTAGTTATCTGTCCTGTACCTTCTACAGTTACATTTGACTTTATAAAATTACTTCTTGTTAGTGCAGTTGATTGTTTGTATGACGGTCTAAACTCAAACCTATTATCTTTACCTACCATATAGAAGAATGTTGTTGTATTACCTGCCGAGCCGGGTCCGGATTGCTTACTTGCTGCTTGGATAATACTTAAGGATGTTTTACCCCTTGCGTCTAAAGCATCACCGTAATTATCAAGGGTAGTACCACCTAATTGTGTACTATCCATTCTATAAGTTATAGGTACGTTATTAATATCGTAATTAAAAGGCATATTATTTCCTTTCAACCAAGTTTTTGTTCTGCTCATTTGCCAAAGAAGTCTCATTTTATCATGTTCCCATTTAGTATTATTACCTGCTGTTTCGACAAATCCATCTACTGTCATTAGGGCAAATAAACCATATAGTGATGACCAATTACTATATACTGAATGTTCGTTATCTTTATTTAACTCAGGGATTGAGTTATTGCCTATAATAGTATTTTCAAACGAAACTCCAAATGTTTCATCATTAACAATATCAACTTTTCTTGAACCAAAATGAGTATATAGTCTTGAAGCGTCTGATGCGGATATTTCATCATAGTCTGTAACAAACGACCCTCCTGTTTTGTAAGTATAGTAAGAAACATCATCCCCATCAGTTTCTTTATACTCTATAACACCATAATTAGAATAGTCGGGGAATGTATTACCTTTGTAATAGTTTGAAGAATCTAATATTAGTACGGGCTTATCTGTAATAGTAGGTAATGTCATTTTAGTCTGATAATTTATGAAGAATCTCCAATTTGGTTCGTACTGTATTCTATATTTAGCATTGTAAGGGTGCGGTGGGGCTTCCCACCAATAACTATCCATAAGTGCTGGCTCACCTGCTGATTCTAACATAGTTTCCCCAATATCTTTTAAGCCACCAGAGGTATCTCCTATTTTCCCGTTGTTAGCATAGGTGTTAAGATTGAAAAACTTACTTGAATCAACAACCATAGGTGCTCCTGCTTTAGTCTCCCAATTATGTAGGTGAGATACTATATCACCTGTAATGGTATTTGTATAGTTATCCGACCAAACTGCACTTGTGAATGGGTCTGTTTTACCTAATTCCCATAAATCAATGTCTGCTCCTATTTTTAGTGATATTAATTCTTCTTGTGAATCAGATGATAGTATAGTAACATCGTAATTATCCTCTGTTGGGTACAGTAATCCCCAAGAATCTTGTCTATAACCTCCATCTGCGTCTGCTGAGCCATCATTTCTCATGTCAGCCCAATTTAACCAAATGTGTTTGAAATCATTCTTAATTCTTCTAAATCTCCCTACCGTACCTGCTGTATGGGGTTTAGTTAAATGCTTTACTCCACTTATTGTAATATCACCTGCATATACTTTGCATATATTCCCACCTTGCGCATCTAGTGGGTATTGGTTGTAAGCGAGGGTATTAGGACCGGAATTAGTATGACCATCATAGTTTAATATATTATTCTTGAATTGGTTTTCACCTGCAACAGCAACATTTGCTCTTTGTAATTGGTTATGCCAACCACTAACAGAATCGCTAGTTACACCCGTACTTCCCCTAATCTCTCCCGGAATATCACCAGTAGCAGTTACGCCTACATTATAGTGATACCACCTAGAGCCACTATGCTTCCATTTATGGTGTATATCTTCTTCTACTGTCATCTTACCAACAGGGTGAGCATGGGGATATATTAGGTTAGTCAAACCTCT
>Ga0315315_10007533_pt1 | contig 10079 bp, 12 predicted proteins | sample M140m3416metaG_FD_203699 | JGI IMG/M metagenome (GOLD analysis project Ga0315315, IMG submission 203699) | Ammonia-oxidizing marine archaeal communities from Monterey Bay, California, United States - M1 40m 3416 | ecosystem: Environmental > Aquatic > Marine > Intertidal zone | place: USA... | reverse complement strand
AGCGAGTAAATAATTCCAAAATTCGTATGGATTATTAGCAGAATGCCAAGGCTTGCTCCAATGCTCCAATGCGACAGCCCATATCGGTAGCATAAGACCAGAGGGACAATCCACCAGTCGAGTCTAAAAGGTGTAACCTGAACAGCTAGAGTCGGATCATAATGGGAAGCGTAGATTCGAATAAATACAATCGTTAGAACAAATGGAACAGCCAGATCTGAAACAACAAAGAACCGTGTTGCGAAGATAAATGAAATAAGAAATAGAAGCCATAATGAAAACTGCAAAACTAATTGGAAGAAATTGGGATCAACATTTGATAACAAAAACGGTGTTGCCAGTAATGATAAAACTAAATCATATTGGAAATAGATCTCTGACAAAGGAAACCCGTTGATTAACTTTAAAGCAGGCGCAAAAACATATGTATAGTCCTCCGTCGATATTGATGCTGTGGAAATAAAACATACCGGCACCAAAAAAATGGTCGCCAAAATCAGCGTTAATTTGCGTGATTGATGGTTTGATACTACAAATATTAGAAGTATCACCGATGCAAGTAATACACTCAGCACGCTTGAAAAAGAGAGGTTCGCGAATAGCGGATAGGCGTGAACACCGAATTCCCCGAGACCAAATGCGAGATTTAAACTGTCTAGGGTTTGAAAGTTGGAAAACGGTGGATTTAATCCAACTCCTAAGAAGTAAGCAGCAGGAATAGAAAGCAGCGCCGTTTTTGCCAATTTGGGTACAGTTTGGAAAACGTGGTTTAGGGGTTTGCTGGCAACATTTACAATTCCAACCGAAATTGCGATTAGTAGAAGAGTCGTAACGTAGACAACCGTCATCTCGCTTCCATCGCCATAGGAGGGGTTCTCAATGTTTTTCAATATCCAACGACGCATTTCGGGAGCGAACTCAGAGGGATCCCGAGAAGTGTTAATGCCCCAAATTAATGGTGACGCCAAGTAAAAAATTGCGTAAGCAAGCAGACTCCAAAGTGTTGCAAAAGATAGTGACACTAGCAATGAGCGATTATTGTTAGTTGTCAGTAAAAAAGCGACCAACAAAAAGAAAAAAATTAAAACTACTGTATGCATTGCTAAGCAAGAAATGCCTAGCAAAATAAACGCGTACGGTAAGGGGTCAGAGTAATTAAAAGATTTTTTATTAAGCATTATGGGATAAAAAAGGCTATTCCAAGTGTTGAAGTGCTTGATGTCATCGGTTTAGGTGCTATTGCATCTTTGCTTGTGAATTCATTTATCTTCAATTACGTCGATGCTGAAGTCAAAACCGTTTTTATTAACTCCTTTGAGGGCATCAATATTCTCATATCCTTATCCCCTGAGGACAGTTTGACTTCAGGACTCGACGAGCCCATCGCAAAAAATCGTGAGATCGCCTCATGACGTAAGTCATGGAAGTTAAGGTCGTCTAATCTACCATTTCATCCCAACTGCCTCACCAAACTCTCTGCTCTAAGATACATCTAGCGCATTAAATCCCCCTTCGTGTGACTGTTAACTTCCATTCCATCAAAGCCAGCCTGCTCTTTGAGTATTTATCGCAGTATGTTCTTAGGTCTTTGTCTGCACTAACTCAGACCAGGCTGTATTAGCCGCTTCCGTACAGCGCTAAAAACACCTTTTCCCCTCATTCTCTCAACTCTCTTGATCACTTCATGCTCTCGACCTGTTTTCAGTGGCGGTGTTCAGGTGTACAGGACTAGCAGAGTATTTCCATTTGGCGATTGCCTTGTTCCTGGTTATGGGGCTTATCCATCGTCTACCCTACTCAAGCCACTTGGAACTTCAGGCAACGACTGCGGGTTCTAAACAGGAGAATCCCATGTCCGACTTCCAATCCTTCCGTAAAGCTGTTCTTGAAGATGACGATCTTCAAGAGCAAGTCATCTCCATCATCAATACCGCAACAGCCAATGGGTCAGGACTGGGAGATGGCATAGCAACCCTTGCCAAGACACATGGCTTTACGATTACTTCAGATGAGGACTACGATCATCAGGACTTTCTGGGGCAAGATGGTGACTTGACGGACTTTGAACTGGAGTTAATTAGTAGTGGCCAAACCAGCTTGTGATAACATTTCATATGACGCTATTTCTATCAATAAGATAACTGATGAATAAACTAAACTTTATCATTCCAGCTCGAATGGAATCGAGCCGTTTACCAGGTAAAGTTCTGGAAAAAATAGGGGATAAATCTATGCTCGATTGGGTTTATCGTAATTGTGCTCAAAGCGCGCACGCTAGCGATGTTATCGTCGGCACCGACTCCGCCGAAATAGAGCAACACTGTCACGAGCGAGGTTTTAAGGTGACTATGACCGGAGCTCATAACTGCTGCTCGAATCGGTCCGCCGAGGTCGCTGATTCTCTCGATTCCGAGTGGATCGTGGAAGTTCAGAGCGATGAACCGTTTCTTTGGGCGTCTATTGTTGATCAGTGGCTAGATCGCGCGCTCGCAGCGGTCCGTTTAAATGAAAATGTGGATGTAGTGCTCTCCCGCGCCAGAATACCCAGTAACGTTGCCCACATGTCTAAATTTGTGAAAATGGTTATTTCTCCGACTGGAGCACCAATGTGGGCATCTCGTTCCCGAATTCCATCTGACTATAAAATTCCTGTTCCAGTAATCTGGGGTCATATGGGACTTTACCTCTGGCGTCGAAAGAGTCTTATTAAATTTGCCTCCATAGAGCCGGGCCCAATTGAAAAAAGCGAAGACACGCATGCGCTTCGCATATGGGAATCTGGCATGCAGCCGTTAGCAATAGAGATCGAGAAGACACAGGGCGTTGACGTGCCCGAAGACCTTGAGATGGCCCGTCTTTATGCTGTTGAAAATAAGGTTGAAATTGCGAAGCGTTTCACGATCTCTGGCGATTCTCAATGATTTACGAATTAAGGACGTACACAGTATTTCCCGATAAGATGCAGAAGCTTCTAAATTTATGGGAAACAATCGGGAAGCCTGTTATTGATCGACATATGGAATGCGTTTTAGTAACAACTTCTGAGTCAGGCGCACTTAATCAAATTATTCATCTTTATCGTTGGGATAGTTATCAAAGTCGCGATGAAATTCGGAAGAACTTCTATCATGACCCTGATGCCCAAGCTTACGTGAAACAAGTAAAACCAATGTATCAAAGACAAGAATCAATCATCCTATCACCAACGGCGTTTAGTCCGAATATCACCAAAGAGTAAACAAATGACAACACAAGAGAAGGGAGATACTGAGGCAGATATCCGCGTTATCCACAAGACTGATGGTTTTAAAGCAGTGGACCTTGGAGGGGAGAACCTTTCCCATTATTCTCACAAGAAATTGATGGAAGGTATGGGCCCAGCGCCCTGGATGAAGAGGATTATTTACACTAAGGATTACAGCGGGCATCTGCTCTGCCAGACTCCGGGAACAGGAAATCGAACGCACTGTCATGCGGAAGATGATGAATGGTGGGTTGTACTTAAAGGGGTAATCAAGTGGTGGATTCAGGATGAGGGGGTAATAACTGCAGAGCGGGGTGATGTAGTCTTCGTTCCGAAAGGACGCATGCATAAAATTCGCACAATAGGAGAAGAAGACTCTCTTCGGCTTGCGATTTGCATTCCAGATATTCCACATTTTCATCCTGATGAAGATCCCGCTCCCGAGGATTTCTAGTCGCATGCCTGCATAAGAAATTGGAATCTAACAGGAAAAATAAGGTTGCCGTTGTAACTGGATCTGGTCGGGGCGTGGGTTTTGCTTGTGCTCAGGCTCTCGTTGGGCGGGGGATTCACGTTGTTATGGTTGGTCGTTCGCCCAAAGTTAATTCGGCTGCCAAGCGCCTTCTCTCTAAGGGCTTTAATTGCGCCCCATTTCAGGCGGATTGTTCGACAGAGGAAGGGTCTTCAGCATTAACAGAGTTTTGCCAGAAGAACTATGGGCGGGTAGATTTTCTAATCAACAATGCTGGAGTTCCCGGGGTAGGGAAGATTAGAGATTTGACAGTTGAGGATTGGGACTATGTTCTAAAAAATAATCTCACTAGCGCTTTTCTTTGCTCTCGAAATTTACTTCCCCTTCTTTTAAAGAGGCGCGGCGGAGCAATTGTTAATGTGGCTTCCGTTGCCGCGCGTTCTTACAGTCTCGTCGCTGGAGTTCATTACACTGCCAGTAAGGCTGGTATGATTGGCCTAACGCGGCAGCTTGCAGCAGAGACAGGACCTCTCGGGCTTCGGGTGAATGCGGTCGCACCATCTCAAACTAAAACAGAAATGCTCCAGAAAGGCTTGCGTCTCAGCGGTGTCTCGATAAAATCATTAGAAGAGAAAAATCCGATGAAAACTCTTGCTTCGCCAAAACAAGTGGCATCAGTGTGTGTATTCCTCTGTACATCTGAGGCGAGCTATATTAACGGAGCAGTTCTTGATGTGAATGGAGGAATGATTTGATCGTGCGGGTAATGAGGGTATCCACTCATGTGAGATTAGCGCTTTTAGATTATGCCTCTGGGACCTAGTTGAGACCTACTTTTGCAGATAAGTGGTTGGATAATCAGAATTAAAAATTTTTCCGACCACCTTCGCTCATGGGCAGCATACCCAACAATTTTTTTACGTTGCCATAATTAACACAGCTGTTGCGCAGTTGCATCTCGCAAATGATAATTTAGAGATATGTTTTGAGATCATCTCATTCTGTTAAATCAGATCCCATCGAGGCCGCAAGTGTGACTGTCATCGCGCACATGAACGAGGATCATTCTGACGCGAATCTTGACTATGCTCGTGGTCCTGGCGGCTGTCCAGAGGCTATATCAGCGATGCTCCTAAAGATAAATCGTTTGGGAATTGTTCTTCAGGTAACGACTCCAGATGATGTCAAAACAATTCCTGTTAAATTTCCAGAACCGCTGGAATCGCAGGACCAAATACGACCCGCGTTGATCAATCTTCTGACCGATGCGCGAAAGTCTCTCGATCCTGCAAATCAATCTCCCCATCAGGAAACATCAGACTGAATGATATGTTGTGCGAATGTGCAGATGTGAATCATGGGCCAATTGATCGTCCGGTAGATCGAGTTCTCGCCGGTCAACCTACATCAGACGGGGCAGGGGTTCGCCTGACCCGGTACATTGGATCACAATTGCTGTCCGAGCTTGATCCATTTTTGTTGCTTGATTTTTTTGAGTCAGATAATCCGGATGACTATATCGCGGGCTTTCCTTCTCATCCGCATCGCGGATTTGAAACTGTAACTTATCTCCTTGCGGGGAAGATGCGTCATGGTGATAGTGCCGGCCATAGCGGCGTAATTGAAGCAGGCGGTATTCAGTGGATGACGGCAGGGCGTGGCATTATTCACTCAGAAATGCCTGAGCAGGCAAACGGTCGATTAGCCGGGTTTCAGCTTTGGGTCAATTTGCCCTCGGAAAAGAAACTTTGCGAGCCGGCGTATCATGAGTATCCCAAAGAAGAGATTCCGGTTGAAAGCCGGTTATCGGGCACCGAAGTCCGTGTAATTGCCGGTGTGACTTCAGAAGGAACGAAAGGGCCCGTGAGCGATGTGGTCACGAGTCCGTTATATCTTGATATTGATCTTCCTGCGAATACGCTTTTTGAGGAGGTGACGCCACAGGGGCATAGCTGTTTTGTGTTTGTGATTGATGGGGCGCTTGAAGTTTTGGATCGCGATAGTCGTGAGACTGTGAGCGCCCGCCAGCTAGCGGTTTTGGGTGCTGGTAGTCGGGTCCGTATAAATGCGGGACCGAGCGGTGCCAGATTGCTGTTTGTTTGCGCCCAAGCTTTGCAAGAGCCAGTGGCACGCTATGGACCTTTTGTGATGAATACCCGTGAAGAGATAGAAAAAGCGGTCGAAGATTTCAATTCTGGTCAATTCTAGGCACTCTCATTACCGGTTTTTGTCTGAAATTGAAATGATTACCAATCCACGCGCTGTTGATCGAATCGCGATTCGCGATTCGCTTGGTTATCCGGCGATCACGTTGCTAGCGAGCATGATTGGTTTCGGGTCTCTTGTGAACGAAAGTGGTCTTCCACTTGGTTTGGCAATTGCCGGCACGCTTGGAATTTGGGGATTGCCCGGGCAACTCACATTAGTCGAGATGCATGCGGCAGGCGCCTCTGCTTTTTTTGTGATTCTTGGTGTTGCGCTCGCGAATGCTCGATTCTTGCCGATGGCCGTTTCGTTTATGCCTCTGATGCCAAGCCGCCGCAAAGGAATAGCTTCAGATTTTGCATTGGTTCAAATGCTTTCGATTAACTCGTGGGCTGCCGGTTTAAAACGCTTCCCAGAGATTGCGCTTGAACTTAGGCGACGCTACTACGTTGTGTTTGGTGCGATTTGCATGACCGCTGGCTTGATCGGCACGATCATCGGCTATCTTGGTGTTGAGATGATGCCAAGAGAGATTGCGCTTGGCCTTATTTTTATGAACCCGCTTTTTTTCGCCGTTCTCCTGGCCGGCGTCAATAATCGTCCCTCGCTCATTGCGCTGCTTATCGGGGCGCCTCTTGGACTATTTTTTCATTTAGCGTTGCCTGATTTTGATCTTCTGCTAACCGGAATTATCGGCGGTAGCCTTGCGTTCTGGATAGCCCAGCGTTGGCCGCGACCGGACAATTCCCCATGACAACAGTTTCGTACTTTGGGCTAACGTTGCTCACGCTTGGCGCGATATTAGGCACCTATTTCTGGAGGGGAATGGGTGTATTGTTTGCCTCCCGAGTAAATAGTGCCGGGGCTGTATTTCAATGGGTGACGTTTGTGTCTTACGCGATGCTCGGTGGCCTGATTGCCCGTATGGTGGTTCTGCCGATTGGACCATTAGAAGAAACATCTTTGCTCATTCGCAGCCTGGCGTTCGCGACAGGCGTGACCGTATTCCTGCTTCTCGGTCGACGGGTGTTGCCAGCCGTTCTGATCGGCGTGGGATCGTTTATTACGATGATGTTTTTTAGCTCGTTTAATGTCGCTGTACCATAAAAGTATTGACTCGCAATCGGAACGATAACTCAGACCCTTTTGGGGAGGATGTAGTATTACCGGAGGTATTAATTATCCTTCCAGATTATCGAGATCATTATGCAACTTAAAGTGCTCGCGCTCGGGGGAGACGGTATCGGGCCAGAGGTGGTTGATGCAGGTCTTAAGGTGCTGGAATGCGCTGCAAAATCAATTGATCTTGTTCTTGATATCAGTGAAGACCTTTTGCATGGCGCGGCGTGGGAAAGGTATGGCACCTTCATAAGAGATAAGACGCTTGAAAAAGCGCGAGCGTCAAATGCCGTTCTGGTTGGTGCGGTCGGTGGTCGAAAGTGGGAGCATATTGTTAGAGATGGCGGCCCCGAAGAGCAGGATGGCCTGATGAAGTTGCGACATCACCTTAAAACTTTTGCTTGCCTGCGTCACGCGAGAGTTCATCGCGCGTTGCTCGACAGGACCGCATTTAAGCCGGCCATTCTCAAAGGGGCCGATATTATGGTCATGAGAGAGCTTTGTGGTGGTGCAATGTTTACCACGACACGGGGCATCACGACTGGCAGCGACGGCATTCGGCGTGGGTTTGATCTCAATGAGTACCGAGAATCTGAAATTGCTCGCTTCGCTCGTGTTGGATTCGAGGTCGCTCGTCGTCGACGTAATCGTCTTTTGTCTGTAGATAAGTCAAATGTCTTTATGGCCGGTAAACTGTGGCGCGAGATTGTCAGTGATCTCGGTCGTGAAGAGTTTGCTGATGTCGAGCTTACCCACTTCTTTGCTGATAACGCCGCGTATCAACTTTCCCGCCGTCCCGCGGATTTCGATGTCATTCTCGCGGATAATTTATTTGGGGATATTCTTTCTGATCAAGCCGGCGCTATCGCAGGCTCACTTGGTATGCTGCCTTCAGCCTGTCTCGCTGGATCGCCCCCAAAACAGATCTCGGAATGTCCAGCGATCTATGAGCCGGTCCATGGGAGTGCGCCAGATATTGCAGGCCAAGGTATTGCGAACCCTATCGGTACAATTTTATCGGTCGGGATGCTGTTGGAATACAGTGCTGGTCAGCCGGATTGCGCGCGTCGTGTTGATCGAGCGGTGGATGCGGCGCTTACGGCAGGTTTTGCGACGCCAGATCTTGGTGGTGACCACACGACGAGCCAGCTTACTGACGCGGTGATTCGGTGCTTCAGGAAAGTCTGATATCGGCCATAATGTCATATGTTTTGGTTTCGCTTTTAAGGTGCCAACTTCTTCAGCGAGGGTGGCGATGTGTCCGCCATATTCCGGCATGGTTTAAGAGTGGTAAAGAGCGTGTGCTTTTTTGTACGCAAGTCAAATTGATACAGGTTACAACCCGTTTACATTTAATTAATTTTTATTTGGACGAATCCATGTAATGAATCACGTCGTTAATTCAAAACTGACTCTAGATGAACCGCGTATTGAAATAGAAGCAGTAGATGCAAAATCAGTATTGGATGAAATTTTTACCGCGGTGGGCTGTGTCCGCAGTGTGTCAAATATTGTTGCGGAACACCTTGTAGATACGAGTCTGTGCGGAATGGAAAGTCACGGTGTCATGCGCGCGCTCCAATATGTTGAACAATTCCAGGACGGCTACATGATGGCTCGATCTGAGCCCCAGATTGTGACTGATGATCGGGGCGCAATTGAGATCAACGGTAATGGTGGGATCGGCATACCAGCGATGCAACTCGCGTATGAAAAAGGAACTGAAGTCGCTAGGTTATCGGGAATTTCTGCGTTGGCTGTCCGCAATGTGGGTCATACAGGTCGCCATGGCGCATTTGCTGATCTAGCGGCAGAAGACGGTTTTCTCACTATATGTGTCGGCGGTGGAAATCGAGAAATTTGGCGCCAGGTCGCACCGTATGGCGGTACAAAACCGATGCTTCCCACTAACCCTTGGTGCGTTGGTATACCGGGCGGCGTAAGGGGTCCGGTTGTACTGGACTTTGCGACTTCCAAAATTGCAGGCGGATGGATTTATGCTGCAAAGAGCGCCGGCGCTTTGTTGCCCGAAGATTCCGTGATTGATTCCAGCGGTAATCCGACCCGTGATCCAAACGACTACTTTGATGGCGGCGCGATTTTGCCCTTTGGAGGCCATAAAGGATATGCGTTGGCGTTGGTAGGCGAGATCATTGGAGAAGCAATGCTGGGTCCCGTAAAAACCGAGTGTAATTGGCTACTGATCACTCTGGATTCAGAACGGTTTCGCGAGACTTCGACGGCAGGGGAGATTGCTGAGGAGATTCTCTCCGAGCTCCGGGACTGTCCACCTGCACCTGGTTTCAGCAAAGTAGAGATTCCCGGTGAGCGTGAGCGAGCGCATCGAACCAATTCGTGTGGGGTCGTTTCAATTCCATCCGAGACATGGAAGCAAGTTCTCGAGTTACACAAGAGTCTTATTTAACGCCATTGATGGAAAGCCCAACATAATAAAAGAGGATAAATTGGGGAACATGAATTTTAATGTCGGGGGCTTGCTATTACTACGATGGTGTCTTCTGTTTTGAGTCGTGATTTGACAGGCCAAAGAGTGGTGATCGCAAACACCCAGTGCTTTGCTTCGATTTTTTTATGGGCGAGTGGTTTTGTTGCGCTCGAATTTCTGGTTGATGATTGGGGTGCGCTCTCGCTCAACGCGATTAGACTCGGGGTTTCGGCTTTGTTTCTGATGCTCTGGTGGATTTTGAGAGACGGTCTTAGTGTCATTACTCAGGCACCATGGTCGAAAGGGTTAACGGTGGGTGGACTGGGTTGGGGGATTGGCTCGCTATTGCTTTTTTTAGGGCAGCGCATGTCAGATCCCGTTACAACGACAATCGTTGTCGCGATGATGCCGCTAGCTGGCGCAGCGATTGAGATGATCTTTGAAAAGAGAAGGCTTCTATGGGGAGAGTATCTCGGGATTGGACTCGCCCTTTCCGGCGGGTATCTGGCGACAGGCGTCTCACTCGCAAAAAGTGAAGTTGGGATCGGGGTAGTGCTCTGTTTCTTGGCAATTTTTCTTTTTGCGTGGGCAAC
>Ga0315315_10007532_pt1 | contig 10080 bp, 4 predicted proteins | sample M140m3416metaG_FD_203699 | JGI IMG/M metagenome (GOLD analysis project Ga0315315, IMG submission 203699) | Ammonia-oxidizing marine archaeal communities from Monterey Bay, California, United States - M1 40m 3416 | ecosystem: Environmental > Aquatic > Marine > Intertidal zone | place: USA... | reverse complement strand
ATGTTGTCTTTCGGATCAATTCCCGAGGCGATATAAGCGGCCGTGACTTCCCGCGTGCTCTGACGCAGCTCCGCCGGATCTTGCCACTGCGTAATGGCGTGCAGATCGACCACGCAAAAAATACACTCGTAATCACCCTGTAGACGCACCCAGTTACGCATGGCGCCTAAATAATTGCCGAGATGCAAGTTACCAGTAGGCTGGATACCAGAAAATATTCTGTTCATAATTCCATCGCTTTGGACACGGGGAGAAAGGCGCGGAGTTATCGCCGGTGAGATCGAACAGGTCAAGGCAGTCGCCGCGTTAGGATGAGGGCGGTCGCCTTAACATTGAGCGCAACTCGGAAACGCGCACGGCTCGGAAGAGGTGCGCCGCAAAGGCATAAACCCCAAGCCCCAGCGCCACGAGACCGCAGAGCGCCAAAATTTTTTCTAGACTTGTTCCTCCGAGATAGGGTCCAAGCGCAGCTTCCGCAAATACCAGCGACACCGTCATAAGAATGGCCCCCGCCAGTGCCCGCGGCGCGTTGCGACGCAAGCGGGGGTCGATCCTCAATTGGTTCCGGCGATGGAGAATAAAGCCGAGGGCAAGCGCATTGATCCAGGCCGAGCACGCCGTCGCCAATGCAATTCCCACATGGGCCATCACCTGCATCAAGGTCACCGCCAACACAACATTCAAGACCATTGCGAATACCGCTACCTTCACCGGCGTCGCCGTATCCTGGCGGGCGAAAAAGCCCGGTGTCAGTGCCTTAATTAAAACATAGGCAGGCAGACCTGCCGCAAACGCGGCCACCGCGGCGGCGGTCTTGGTGGCGGCGACGGCATCAAAAGCACCGCGCTCGAATAGCACTGAGACAATCGGTCCAGCGATGGTTACCAATGCGGCGGCGGCCGGAAGCGTCAGAAACAAGGCAAATTCGATGGCACGATTTTGGCTGTCGTTCGCCGCCGCGTCGTCGCCATCCGCTAATTGGCGCGTGAGAAGCGGCAGTAAGGCGACACCGACCGCAACGCCAACAACACCGAGGGGAAGTTGATTGATCCGGTCGGCGAAATACAAATACGAGACCGACCCTTCCAACAGCGTCGACGCCAAAATAACGTCCACCACGAGATTGATCTGCACCACCCCAGCTCCGATTAAGCCCGGCGCCATCAAGGCGAGCAGACGCCGGACACCGGTTGTCAGGCGTGGGCGTGGCAGCCGGATCATGATATCCGACCGAGCACAGGCAGCAGCGATCCAGATCAATTGACCAATCCCAGCCGCCGTCACGGCCCATGCTAGTCCGAAACCGGGATGGGGTATGTAGCCAAGACCGATTAAGATCAACGCCGAAATCAACACAATGTTCAGCAAAACCGGGGCGGCGGCGGTTGCGGCAAACCGCTGCATCGTATTCAGCATCCCGCCAAGCAAGGCGATCAGCGCCATGAACATGAGATAAGGAAAGGTGATCCGCGTCAGCTCAATAGTCAGCCCGAACTTCTCCGGTTGATCCGCAAACCCGGGCGCAATCGCGTACATCAACCACGGCATCAACAGCACCACCGAGAACGTAAACAGTATCAATGCGGAAACCAGCACGGCCGCCGCTTCCGCCGCAAACGCCCGGGCGGACTCCTTGCCCTCGGTCATCAAGCGTTCGCCGAATAGCGGAACGAAGGCTGCGTTGAAGGCACCTTCGGCAAACAGACGGCGGAAAAAATTGGGAAACTTGAAAGCAACGAAAAAGGCATCGGCGATCAATCCGGCACCAAGCGTACCCGCCATGAGAATGTCTCGGACAAACCCGAGAATTCGGCTCCCCATGGTCCAACCGCCAACCGTCGCAATGGATCGAAATAAAGACATCGTTCGTGTTTAACCGCCGGTTACGGCGAAATTACGGCGAGCATTCGGCACGTTACGCGCCCTATTCCGCGGCTACCGCTGCCTTGGCCCGGCGCGGTTTTGCCGCACGCGGTTCGCACGACCCCTCCTGCAACGCTTTCAACAAAGCCACGCGAGTCGCTTTCAGTTTGCCTTCATGCTCAACCTTCATGCCGAAGATGTCCTTTAAATAAAATACGTCAACAACTTCTTCCCCGAACGTCGAGATTTTCGCGGAGCCGATCCGCAGCCCCAGTTCCGACAAAGCCCGCGTCAGGTCATACAGCAATCCGGGCCGATCGCGCCCATTTACCTCGATCACGGTCCGGGTATTCGACGCTTTGTTGTCGATCAACACGCGAGGCGAGACGGTGAAAACTTTCGTGCGGCTCGGCAAGCCCTTCATTTTTTTGAGTTCGATACCTGCTCGTATTTCACCGACAATCGATTTCTCGACAATCTTCAGGACACGATCTAATTTTGCCGATTGGTCCGGCGCCGCCGCATCGCGGTCCTGAATCCAGAAACTATCGAGCGCCATGCCATTGTTTAGGGTGTTAATCCGCGCGTCGACGATATTGACGCCAGCGACCGCCAGACCACCGGCAATCGAACTGAACAAACCCGGATGATCGGCGGCTAGGACAGTAATTTCCGTCACCGCCTTGTAGGTATCGACGCGTCGGTCGAAAGCAACAGCGAGACTCTGTTTATTCGCGTCGCGCACGAAGATCCCTTGGCGCGCCAGGGTCTCAATATCGAAAGACAGCCAATAACTGGGCGGGCCCAAGGACTGGAACATCTCGAACTCCTCATCGCTCCAATCGGAAAGCGCCTCGCGGACCCGCTCTTGCGCATCCATCACCGCGCGATCACGCCGATCAGCCGCAAGGCCGCCGGTTAGGACGTCTTCCGTGCGATAGTATAATTCGCGCAGCAACGCCGCCTTCCACCCGTTCCAACGACCGGGCCCAACCGCTCTAATGTCAGCGACGGTCAGGCATAGAAGCAACCGGAGGCGTTCCGGCGACTGCACAAATTTGGAAAAATCGGCGATGGTTTTAGGGTCTGACAGATCGCGTTTAAAGGCGGTGTTGCTCATAACCAAATGGTGTTCGACAAGCCACGACACGGTCTGAGTCTGCTCGGCAGTCAGCCCCAATCTCGGGCAAAGCTTCAGCGCCACCTTCGCACCCAGAACCGAATGATCGCCGCCTCGCCCTTTCGCGATGTCATGCAGCAAAACCGAGACGTAAAGAACCTCGCGAGACAGAACCTTGTGAATGATTTCGCTCGCCAATGGGTGATCATCGACCAGACAACCGTGTTCGATGTGGCTTAAAATTCCGATTGCTCGGATCGTATGCTCATCCGTCGTATAGACGTGATACATATCGTACTGCATCTGCGCCACGACACGCCCGAAATCATTAATGAACTTACCTAAAACCCCCGCCTCGTTCATACGGCGGAGGGTGACCTCCGGGCCTTTTTTCGAGATCAACATTCGCATGAACAGCTCATTCGCGTCGGTGTGGTATTGGACCGCACGAGTCAGGCGTTTCAGATTGCGCGTGATTAAATGTAATGCGTTTGGGTGGATATCGAACTCATGACGTTGCGCGACTTCGAAAATGCGCAACATCTCGGCGGCATCCGTCTTAAAATGATCTTTCACCTCCACGTTCAAGCGACCGGCTTCGACCTTGAACCCTTCGACCTCGCGGGTGAAGAGACTCATGCCCGGCAACCGCGACGCCCAACTCCGCTGCTGGCGCGCCTCCAGCGACGCACAGAAGATGCGCGTCAAATCGCCGACATCCTTGGCGACCAGAAAGTAATGTTTCATGAAGCGCTCGACGCCGGACACGCCTTCGCGATCGACATAGCCTATCTCGCGCGCGAGTTCCGGCTGCATATCGAAGGTCAGACGTTCCTCTGCCCTCCCACTGATATAGTGAAGATGGCAGCGCACCGTCCACAGGAATTTTTGCGCCTTATCGAAGCGCGCGAGTTCAGCTTGCGAGAATACCCCTTCCTCACGCAACTGACCGATGGTTTCGCAGCGATAAAGGTATTTCGCGATCCAGAACAACGTGTGTAGATCGCGCAAGCCACCTTTACCTTCCTTAATGTTCGGCTCCAGGACATAACGTGTATCGCCCATGCGATCGTGCCGCTCGTCTCGCTCTTCCAACTTCGCTTCGACAAAGTGACCTTTGCCCTTCACCACTTCCTCAAAGAAGCGGTGGCGCAGCTCGCTGTGAAGTTTTTGGACGCCCCAAATGTATCGTGATTCGAGCAAACCGGTCCGAATAACCATGTCGTCATGAGCTTGCCGGATACAATCATCCACAGACCGGGTAGCGTGCCCCACCTTCAACCCCAAATCCCAGAGCGTATAAAGAATGTGCTCGATGACCTGCTCGTTTCGCGGCGTTGGTTTATACGGCAGCAAGAACAACAGGTCGATGTCGGAGCGGGGAGCTAATTCACCCCGGCCATAACCGCCATAGGCGACGATGCAGAGTTGGTCGGCGGAGGTCGGATTAGCGGCCCTGTATAACCAATTGGCCGCAATGTCGTGCATGACGCGAATTAATTGGTCGATCAGGAAACAATGACCCTCGACCGCGAACTCACCGTGTTGGTCTTCCTCAAACCGGCGTCGAATTTCAACGTTACCTGCCGCGAGCGCCGCGCGATAGACATCCAACACGGCGGTGGCACTATCAGATTTCGACAAATCGCTATCCAACACCGCTTCGACCTGTTCCTGCAGATCAATACGGTCGACAATCGCGCGCTTGTTTCTCAACTGCTCCATATTATTGAGCTTCGCGCGGAGCCAATCGAAAAGCAAGCGAACGGTCTCACTCCTTCAAAAGGCCCTTGAGTCGGTAGAGCGCATCGAGTGCCTCGCGCGGCGTGAGGTCGTCTGGATTGAAGTTGCGGAGCGCCAGTTCCGCCTCCGACGGGCCGGCCACCAAGGCAGGGGCCACATCATTCGCTAAGCTCGCAAATAGCGGCAGATCTTCGGCCAGACGCGTAATAGCACCCGATTGCTCACCCTGCTCCAAAGTTTCCAGCACCTGTTCGGCCCGCAGGATGACCGGTGGCGGCAATCCCGCCAAGCGCGCCACATGAATGCCGTATGATCGGTCCGCGGCACCCGGCGCCACTTCGTGCAAGAAGATCACATCACCTTGCCACTCCTTCACCCGCATCGTGTAGGGCGCGCAGGCCTCAAGCAGCGCCGTCAGCGCGACGAGCTCGTGATAATGGGTGGCGAACAACGCGCGGCACCGGTTGCTCTCGTGCAAATGCTCGACCGTCGCCCAAGCGATGGACAACCCGTCATAGGTCGCGGTCCCCCGACCAATTTCGTCCAGGATCACAAGCGAGCGCTCGGTCGCCTGATTCACGATGGCCGCGGTCTCGACCATTTCCACCATGAAAGTGGAGCGCCCTCGGGCCAAATCGTCGGCGGCGCCGACGCGGCTGAACAGACGGTCAATAACTCCGATGTGCGCGCTGTCGGCGGGCACGTAACTGCCCATCTGCGCCAGAACTGCGATGAGAGCGTTTTGGCGCAGGAACGTGCTCTTACCCGCCATGTTCGGGCCGGTGACGATCCAAAGCCGTTGGTCTTGCGACAAGTCGCAATCATTGGCGACGAAACCGCTGTTGCCTTGCGCTTCGAGCGCTGCCGCCACGATCGGGTGCCGCCCACCCTCGATGATGAAGGTCTGTGAACCGTCCAATCGCGGTCGTGTATAACGTTGCTCGACAGCCAAGAACGCGAGGGCGGAGACGAAATCGAGACGCGCCATTGCCGCCGCCGCCACGGCAATGTTCCCAGATTCCCCAAGAATATCCCCCACCAGGCCTTCGAACAGATCCATCTCGACCGCCAAGGATTTGTCCGCTGCTTCCGAGATCGACCGCGCGAGATCGCCGAGCTCCGCTGTCGTAAACCGCATCGCATTCGCCATCGATTGGCGGTGGATGAACGGCTCACCCATTTTGTCTGCGTTGCGCGCCGTCACTTCGATGAAATAACCCAACACGTTATTGTGTTTGATTTTCAGGTTCTCGACACCGGACTCCTCCCGATAGCGCGCCTCGAGTCCTGCGATCAATCGTCGGCTTTGGTCCCGCAGCTCGCGCAACTCGTCGAGAGAGGGTTCGAACTCCGCCCGGATGAATCCACCATCCCGCGCCATCAACGGCAAATCATCTGCCAAGGCGCGGCGCAAGGTATCGATCAAAGGCTCGTGAGCTCCGAAATCCCGGTGAATTTCCTCAATCCCGAATGGCTGGTTCTCGCTACCGCCGACGGCTGCCTGAAGTGCTGCGGCTTGCACCAGCCCGTCGCGGATCGACGCCATATCGCGAGGTCCACCACGACCGAGACTGAGCCGCGACAAAGCGCGCTCTAGATCAGGTGCAACCTTCAGAAGTGCGCGAATCTTTTCACGCAGCTCCGGTGCTTCGATCAGAAACTGTACTTGGTTTAATCGGCCGTCTATGGCCGCTGGGTCCGTCAACGGCGCGGAGAGCCGGGTCGCGAGCAGGCGGGCGCCTGGCCCGGTCACGGTCCGGTCCACCGCATGCAACAAGCTGCCCGGCCGACCGCCGGTCAAAGTCCGCGTCAGTTCCAGGCTACGGCGCGTCGATGCGTCAATTTCCAATAATGCGCCACCGCCGATATGGCGCGGCAGCCCAAGGCGCGGCAGTTTGCCGACCTGGGTCAATTCGACATAGTCGATCAAGGCACCGGCGGCGGCCAACTCGGCGCGGTCGAAATCACCAAAAGCATCGAGCGCCGCCACATCGTAGACCGCTTCCAGACGCCGCCGGGCATTGTCGGAATTAAACCGCGCATTGGGGATAGGCGTCAGATGGCTCCGCCAATCTTCCAACAAGCTCGCCAGCTCCGGCCTCTCGTAAAGTTTCTCTGGCATCAACAATTCACCAGGCGACACCCGCGAGACGGCCGCCGGTAAATCTGCAAGGTTCAACGGCTGGACCGTGAAGTCACCGGTCGACATATCGAGCCAGGCCAGACCACATTTGTCGGAGACTTCGGTTACCGCCGCCAGGTAATTGTGCGAGCGCGCATCAAGGAGCGTTTCCTCGGTCAGCGTGCCCGGGGTGACCAGGCGGGTGACATCGCGCCGCACCACCGCTTTCGAGCCACCGCGGCGTTTCGCCTCTGCCGGGTCTTCCATCTGCTCACAAATAGCCACCCGGAAGCCCTTGCGGATTAATCGTTCCAGATAGCCATCGAGCGCATGCACCGGAACCCCGCACATCGGGATGTCCTCACCCTTGTGGCTTCCCCGTTTGGTCAGCGCGATATCGAGCGCCCCCGCCGCCGCGACCGCATCATCGAAAAACATTTCGTAGAAATCACCCATACGGAAAAACAACAAGGCGTCCGGATAGGCTTCCTTGTTCTGGAAGAATTGCACCATCATCGGCGTCATGGCTCGGGGTGCATTTTTTTTGGCGGGTTCGGACATCACGTCGAAAAATAGCATGCGGCTCCGGAATTGACACAACGCGACAAGGAAATTTACCAACCTCTCATTGCGCAATGAGTTGAAAAAGCCCCGGCGATGCGGAATGCTGTTGTCTAAATCATTCAAATAGGAAGAAAATTTGATGGCCGACCAGTCCACGCTCCGGGAAGACGCCCTCCAATTTCACGTCGGCGGACGCCGCCAGGGCAAGATCGAAGTCAACGCCACTAAACCATTGACGACGCAACGGGACTTGGCGCTCGCCTATTCTCCGGGGGTGGCCTATCCGTGCCTAGAAATCGAAAAAGATGCAGCGACAGCATACGATTACACCGCGAAAGGCAATTTCGTCGCCGTCATCTCGAACGGCACGGCGGTGTTAGGGCTCGGCAATATCGGCGCGCTTGCGTCCAAGCCGGTGATGGAAGGAAAAGCGGTCCTCTTCAAGCGCTTCGCCGATGTCGACGGGATCGATATCGAGGTCGCGACCGAGGATGTCGACGAATTCGTCAATTGCGTGAAGCTGATTGGTAATAATTACGGCGGCATCAATCTCGAAGATATCAAGGCGCCAGAGTGTTTCTTAATCGAGGAGCAGTTGAAGGAAATCCTCGATGTGCCGGTCTTCCATGACGACCAGCACGGCACAGCCATTATTACGACGGCGGGTTTCATCAACGCATTGCATCTGACCGGCCGCGAGTACACAGACACCAAGCTGGTAGTGAATGGTGCCGGGGCTTCGGCCATCGCCTGCGCCGAGCTGATCAAAAGCATGGGCGTGCCGAACGAGAACGTCATCATGTGTGATAGCAAGGGCGTCATCTATCGCGGCCGCGAAGCGGGCATGAACCAATGGAAATCAGCGCATGCCGCGGAGACCGATGCCCGCGACCTGGCGCAAGCGCTGGTCGGCGCGGATGTCTTCATCGGTCTCTCAACCAAGGACGTGGTTACTAAGGACATGGTGATGTCCATGGCCGATAAGCCGATCATATTCGCAATGGCTAATCCCGACCCTGAGATCACGCCGGAAGACGTTAAATCCGTGCGCACTGACGCCATCGTCGCCACCGGTCGCTCGGACTATCCGAACCAGGTGAACAACGTGCTTGGTTTCCCCTATATTTTCCGGGGCGCGCTTGATGTTCACGCCTCGCGTATCAACGAGGAAATGAAAATCGCTGCGGCCGAAGCACTGGCGGCGCTCGCTCGCCAGGACGTGCCCGAAGAAGTGGCCGCCGCCTATGGCGGACAACAATTGCAATACGGCAACGATTATATCATCCCGGTGCCGTTCGATCCGCGCCTGATCGCCGCGATCCCCGCCGCCGTGGCGCAGGCCGCGATGGATACCGGCGTCGCCCAAAAGCCGGTAGAGGATATGGACGCCTATCGCCGCGAGCTGTCGGCCCGGCTCGATCCGACGTCGAGTTCGTTGCAATTGATCCTGGATAAAGTCCGCGCGAACCCCCGACGCGTCGTTTTCGCCGAGGGGGAGGACGACCGCGTCATTCGCGCGGCGGTGCAATTCAAGAATGCCGGTTACGGCGAGCCGATCCTGATTGGTCGGGAAGAGGAAGTCGGCCGCATGATGGAGGAGCTTGGGTTTGGCAATACGAAACTGGAGATCCACAACGCCCGGCTCAGCGATAAGAACAAAGCCTATACCGACTATCTTTATAAGCGCCTTCAGCGCCAGGGTTTCTTGGCCCGCGATTGCCAACGGCTGGTAAATCAAGACCGTAACGTTTTCGGCGCGTGCATGGTCGCGCTTGGTGATGCGGACGCGATGGTGACCGGTGTCACGCGTGTCTTCAGCGTGGCATTCGATGAAATCAGCCGCGTCGTCGACCCACTCCCGGACCAGCGCCTGATGGGTATTTCCCTTGTTGTAGGCTCGGACCGTTCGCTGTTCATCGCCGACACTCGAATACATGAAGTGCCGAATGCAGAAGAACTCGCTAACATTGCCATCGAGGCGGCGCAGTATGCTCGCAAATTCGGTCATGAACCTCGTGTCGCGCTGCTCTCCTACTCGAATTTCGGCCAACCCATGCGCCCTCATATGGAACGCATCCGCGAGGCGGTCAGGATCTTAGAAGCGCGTAAGGTAGACTTTGAATTTGACGGTGACATGCAAGCCGGCGTCGCGCTCAATTACGAGCTAATGCAGGATGTGTATCCGTTCTGTCGCCTTTCGGGTCCGGCGAACGTCCTGGTGATGCCGGCCCTTCACAGCGCCAGCATTACGTCCGGCATGTTAGGGGCGATGGGAGGCGGCACGGTCATCGGTCCCATCCTGGTCGGACTTTCAAAGCCGATCCAGATCGTCCCGCTCGGCTCCACCGTCAACGATCTGGTGCATATCGCCGCTTTCGCCGCGCATGACGCCATCGTGGCGGACACACAAAAGGCCCTATCGGGCGTTTAGCAGCGCGCCGCGACTTCCGCTTCGACGGCACCGGTAACCTCTGCGCCGAAGCAGCAGAAGACGACTTCGGCGATTTGCCGATCCGCCGCGAGAAATTCAACCACTGTTGCGACAGCGATGGCAGAAGCACGGGGCACCGGAAAACAATAGACGCCGGTCGAGATTGCCGGAAACGCAATGCTCTTGATTTCGTGTGCGACCGCGAGCTCCATTGATCGGCGGTAACAACTAGCCAAG
>Ga0315315_10007528_pt1 | contig 10083 bp, 8 predicted proteins | sample M140m3416metaG_FD_203699 | JGI IMG/M metagenome (GOLD analysis project Ga0315315, IMG submission 203699) | Ammonia-oxidizing marine archaeal communities from Monterey Bay, California, United States - M1 40m 3416 | ecosystem: Environmental > Aquatic > Marine > Intertidal zone | place: USA... | reverse complement strand
TACCTGAAGCATCAGTAGCTGTATAAGTGATTGTATAAGTACCTGGAGTTGAGGTATCGACAGTTCCACTTGAAGTCACAGTTGCTGAACCAGATGCATCAGAAGCTGTAGCACCAGCATCGGTATAGGTCTGATATTGTTCAATACTTACTGGATTGTCCCCAGCAATAGTAATTGTTGGTTCAGTGGTATCTTCAACAATAACAGTCCTAGTTGCAGTCGAAGTGTTACCTGAAGCATCAGTAGCTGTATAGGTGATTGTGTAAGTACCAACTGAATTTATATCTACTGTTCCAGTAGTTATAACTGATACAGTTCCAGATAAATCTGTTGCTGTAGCGCCAGCATCAGCATAAGATCCACCAAGCTCAACTGTAACAGTAGTATCACCAGTTACAGTAATAACTGGAGCTGTTGTATCAACAACATTAACTATTCTTCTTGCTGTGGTTGAATTTCCAGCCGCATCTGTAGCTGTATAAGTGATTGTGTAAGTACCAACAATTGAAGTATTAACTGCTCCTGAGACTGTAACAGTTTCACCACCATCAGCTGTAGCGCCAGCATCGGTATATGTAGATCCCAGTTCTACAGTAGCTGGGTTATCACCAGCTATGGTAATTATTGGGCCAGTAGTATCTGAATCAGAAGAACCTCCACCTCCACCTGAGGCACCAAGAGCTAGAAGTGGCAGTAAAAGGAGTCTATTATCTCTTGCAAGTGCTTGTTCTATTTTATGCTGCTCAGCCTTGGCAAGCGTTATTTGGGAAGATATTAATTTATTTCTTGAAGGATTTTGAGTTTCAGCTTGTTCCTTGCTAAGAGCTTCTATTTCTAGAGTCAAAAATGCATATCTTTCTGCAAGTTCATCGGGTGTCAAAGACTTTATTCTATTTTCAATGGAAGTCATTTCATCTTGTGAAATGTTGAGTTCTTCAGCTGTATTAGCAAAAGAAAAGCTACTAAAAATAATTACTAAAGATAAAAATCTTGATATTTTCATATCTTCTACTCCCAAAAGAAAATATATAATGTAAAGCTACTTAAATCATAACAAAATAATAGATATTTAAAAGATTATTTAGTATAAAAATAATACATAATACGTTATTAATTTTTTAATAATTATATGGCCTAAACTTAATTAAAAGATCATGTAGGGTATGTTTTCTATTTAATTTTGCGCCTGGATCCTTTGTTAGCGGCCTCCATGAGTAATTTATAAAATTTCCATAAACAGGTATATTAAAAAAGATACCTTTATCAAATGTCCCTTCTCCAAATTGCTCAGATGATACATCTGTAAAAGATGCAAATACTCCAAACTTAGTTCCATTTAAAAATGCCCTCGACAATTCAAAAGTTACGCCTTCGTCTCCAGCAAGATATTCGCCATAAGATACCTTTGCATCAAAGGGAATAATGTTGTAGTTTCGATAATAAAAGTTTGCAGAACCTGTAACATTTTTATAATCTAAAGTTCCAAAGCGCATTTTGTAATCTCTTTTCGTAACATCAAAAATTTCAAAACCAAAAGCGTAGTTCGAATCTTGTTTAAAATACAAATATTCAAAACCAAAACCGTTAAACATTTCTTCTAAAATACCTGCAGATACCATTATATGGTGGTTCTTTTTTGGTGTGAGGTGATAATCAAACTGAGCTCTTCCAATAAATATACCATCGCCAAAGCCTCTAAGATAATCTTTAATATCTGATCTAACTTGGGCTGGATATGTGTTTACAGGGGGGATAGTTAAGTCTTCAAAATTATCAGCAATAGAATATTTTAAGTTAGTTGAGAAAAAGAAATTATCTTTGATTATTAATTCACTATTATTTTCTATTAGAAGGGCTCCCTTAAAAAATTCTTCTCGTGAAGCTAAGTAAGGTCTGAAAGTAAAATTTGTCTTAGTATTAAAACCTCTTTCAATATTTCTCTTATAAATTAGTAAAGAATTTTCCTCAAATTCTTTATTATATTCTGATAGCCCTTGAAGATTAGATACCCTTAGCTCCTTTTTTATAGGCTTATCAATACCTGCATCATATGAGGCACTTTTTATTATTTCTTCTATTATATCTAGATTAGGATGAGAAAATTGTGTAAGTTCTATTCCAATCTCATTTGTTGTCTCTATAATTTTAGTAACTCCAATATCATTAGCCTCAATACTTTTAATTAATTTAGTATATTTATCATCACCCTCTTCCAACTTAGCCTTTCGGTATTTATATTTGGGTTTAGAAAAATTAGGGTTATTTTTGAGCACAAATTTTAGAGAAGTATGCGTCCCTCTTTCATTTGATAGGCCAATATTAAATTTATTACTGCCTATATATTCTATTGCATAAGAGTATTCGTTTTTTTTATTTTGATATCCTACTGTGCCCGGTGTTAAAGTGGAATCATATTCAAATTTAAAGACTATATTTTTGTTTAAAGCATACGATAAACCAAAAAAAGGTGATACTGATTCACCTGAGAAATATCGACTTGGTTGAAATTGACCTCCATTATCTTCAAAATCATTAGGTCTGTCATTAAACCCATCGTATAAATATGTTAATGGGTTTTTAACTTTTTCTGATGCTCCATTAAGAACGCCCCATCCAAGACCTAAACTTAAATCAACTTTATTTATGCCATAACTTGCAACAATATACTCGGAACTATAATATCCTGTACCAGCAATATCACTTATACCTATAGCTATTGCCGGCCAGGCATCTTCATCTTTTAACCTTAATCTAAAATTAAAACCCTTATCTTTGTAGTCTTGATTGCATGCCCTATCGGAAGACCATCCACAGTATGGCTTATCTTGAATATTGGTATAAAAAAAAGAAGCCTCAAACCAGTTATATGGAAAAGAGGTCATAGTTATTTTTTGATCTGGGGTTCCGTCATAGACTGTAATTCCGTAAGAGGCTTCTGGATAAAATCTTGCTGTGGGTGTGTTTATTAACCCAATTATCCCATGATTGTTCAGAGTATTATATTTAAACGAATCTGCAGATAGTATTTGGAATATATTTAAAGCAATAAGGATGAAGAAGAAATGATGGTTCTTCATTTATTTTGCATTATTAATTATTTCTTAAATTATCAATTGCAGCAGCAGAGAAAGCCATATCTGAAAGAATCTGGGTTAATGGAAGAAGAGCTTCAACGCCCTGCCCATTCGCAATAAGTCTCCTTGGAACAATAATCGTATCACCAGGTTGTAATTTTATATTCTTTACAAAAATATTTCTTGGTGCTCTTTTGATCATGCCGTTGGCCTTAATTACATAAACTCTTGATTTATCAGCAGACTGTTTATATCCTCCAGATTGATTAATAGCAGAAGATAAGCTTATTCCCTTTTTATATTCAAAGGCTATAGGATTTAAAACCTCGCCAAGAACGTTTACAACATATGGATTTACTGGCACAAATATAGAATCACCGTCATAAAGAGTGGTATTTAGTGATGAAGTCGATCCTTTTGAAAAATCACCAGCAATTCTTCCTAAATTCTCTGGATTTATGCTTCTAGAAACTTCTCTTAAAGATTGGAGATTCATTATTGATTCTCCTCTTTCAGTTCTTAGCAAGATAGCTTCTTCAAGATCTTCTTTAGATCTATTAATTGACTCTAATTGTCTATCTCTTATGCTTTCTCTTGTAAAAACTATGCCATCTTGAAATGATTCGTTTTTAAATTGCCCTACCAAATTATATAGCTCTTCGAGCTTTGTATTTGGCTGAAGAGTATATGTTCCTGGATAATCAATAGCGCCATAAATTCTTACAGAAATTAAGTCATATATTGGGGATCTAAACGAAACAGTATTATATTTTGTGGCTATAAACTCCATATTTTTATAATTATCTACGATGATCCTACTTTCTAGTGGGCTTATGTATGTTGCATCCTCTTCAACATCGCTCATATCCAGACCAAGAAGATCGATAAATGAATCTAGCTTATACCTTCCAAAAACAGGAACTTCATATGTATTATCTTTATGATTAATTTTGAGCTTATAGTCATTTAACAGTTGCAAAGAAGAAGAAGAAATATCGAACTCTCTATTATATAAATTGGCAAAATATATTTTTGAATTTGGAAGAAGTTTTATGTCTTTATATGTCGTTGGATCATTTAAATTAAAAAGTGTGGTTTGTTTGATTAAATTATTGTCGTCAAATTGCTCTAATACTCCCAACCATGGATAAACATCAACAAATTTTATATTGTCAATTAAGTTTTCTAAGGTAATATTATTTTCGACCCCATAGTATCCAGGCTCTTTAATAGCTCCGCTGACATAAATACCACTAGTATCTTTATTTACGTATGAAAAAACTCCAACCGAAAGTACATTTTTAAGAATATGATTTAGTGATTTAACATTTTTTTGTTTAATTGTTGATGATTCTGTATCCAAAATATTTAATGAAATATTATTTTTATTAGCCTGATCAGAAAAGCCTAATGAAAAATCAATTAGGTCTTCTAAATTTTCATTAGATAAGATTTCATATATCCCCGGCCTCTTTACTGAACCTAATATTTCAATAAATTGATTTGCTGGCTCAATTAATAGCACGTCTCCAGCTTCAATATTTATGTCTTTTTCTCTATTACCTTTTATCAACAAATCATAAAGGTCAAAAAAATAAACCTTTCCATCTAGCCTAATTAATTTTATTTCTCGAAGAGTGCCCATTTCTGAAATTCCACCCGAGTATGCTAGCGCACTTGATATAGTGCTAAATGGATTCACTAAATATGTCCCTGGGGTTTTTACTGCTCCAACTATGGTAATTTTCTTTGCGCTCAGGTTTTTTATAGAAAGATCAATATCTACGCCACTATAAGATTGTAAAATTAAGTTTTTTAATTTTGTTTTAACTTCTCCGAAAGTATCACCGACAACTGATATTGAACCTAATTCAGGAAATAAAATAGTGCCATCAAGTTTTACATTCATATCAAATATAGCATCTTTTGATCCTGACAATATCACTGTAAATTGATCTCGCAATGAAATCTTATAGTCATTTGGTAAAGGTAAATCTCCAGTTGCAGAAATTGATGTTGGCATTGAAGAAATAAACCCATAACCAAACTTTTCTCCATCGATCTTATTGCTATCAGACACACCGGGGGCAATATTAGATTTCACTGATTCGTTAATGATAGGCATTTCTAGGACATCCACATCAGAAGCATTCATCTGATAGTATTGGTTTCTCAGAGCAACAATCTGGTCTTGTGATAATTGAGATAATAGCGATGGGTCAATTTCTTGAGACAAAGCAGTATTACAATAGAGGACGATAAATAAAGTTATAATTTTATGCTTGAAGAAATTTTTCATACTTTTTTAATCAATTTAGGTATTTTTATTATACTTTATTTGCCAATAAAACCTATATTTATAGATGCATACCTGGTATTTTTACGCCATCAATTTTTAGAATCGGATTAAGAATCTCATCAATACTGTGTGATACATCTTCATCAGAAAGTGTCTTGGTTTTTGATTGAAATATAAATCTATATCCAATCTTGACTTCATTCGATTTTTTGTTGATAAAAAAATCAAACATAAATGAATTTTTCAAGTTATTTGCTTTTGCATTCATTAAACTATCTAAAACATAATCAACTTTTGATAAATCTGTTACTGAAAATGAGAAATCTCTTGAGCTTGAGGGAAATTCAGAAACTGGATTATATTCGATAAATTTTATATCTGGTTTTTTAATGTTATTTTTTGCTATGAGAGATTCTTCTTCATTAGAAATTTCAAACTCAATGTAATAAATTTTATTATTGTTCTTTGTATTAAGATTTTTTCGATCAATCTCAGTTACTTCAAAATCAAATTTTCCTGATAAAAAATCACAAACTTTATTAATATACTTATTGTTAATTTTTTGTGAATACTCTATGTAATTATGTCCAATCCTTCCACTTGCAATAATACCTATCATTCTTTTTTGCTCAATAATGTTATCTTTATTTGAATACAAATCAGATATTTCAAAAAGCTTAATCGAATCTTTTTGTCTTCTTTCGTTATATAGAAGATTATCAATCAATGAATCTTTTAAAGTTGTTCTTATTTTATTCTTATTAATATCAAGAGGGTTGTCTATTTTAATAGTGTTTGTTTTATCTGAAGAACAAAATGGAAAATTAATAACTTCTGAAAATCCACTATTAATTAATTCTAACTTTATGGTTTCTTCGTTACTAATAATATGAGCAGGAATTATACTTTCTAGATTTATTGGAGAACTTGGTATATTGTTATAACCAATCACTCTTGCGATCTCCTCGGCTACATCATTGAGATTAAATATGTCATGGCGATGATCTGGAACTTTTATGTTGCCATCTTCTATAACAAAAGATAGATTATCTAGAATATTTATTATTTCTCTTTTTTCAAGCTTTGTGCCAAGTATTTTGTTGATTTTATCAGTATTAATAGGTAGAGAAATTTTATTATGGTTACCGTACTCGCAAGTCTTAAGTTTTATGCTTAAAATTTTTGCATGATCTTCTACGATCTTTATAAATCTTTTTAAGGTTCTAATTTGAATTGATGGATCTACACCTCTTTCAAATTTATGGGCAGCATCAGAATTAATATTGTATTTAACTGACTTTCCAAGAATTGATTCGGGCTTGAAAAAAGCACACTCTATTAAAACCTTTCTTGTATCAGTTGTGCAAGATAGCTTTTTACCTCCCATAACACCGGCGAGATTGATTATTTCGCCATCTTGGATAAATAAACAATTTTTACCATTTAGGCTTACTTCAGTATCAAAAAGAGTTTGAAAGGTTGAATTTACAACTTTATTATCAAAAATTATTTGATTTTTTATCCCCATTGCGTCATAACAATGAGTTGGCTGTCCTAATTCATAGGAAACATAATTTGATATATCTGTGAAGAAATTTACTTTATTATTGCCTAGGGTTTTAAAGTAGTTTTCTAAATATGGTTTATAAGGCATATTTAATTCTGAAACCTCAAGCTCTAAAAATGAAATTTTTGGACAATCTTCAGGTGAAAGATTTTTGAAATCCAAATCGAGTTCTTCAAAACTTCCTTCGTATAATTCTGGTAACTTTACTTCTCCAAAGAAGGGTTTGAGATCTCTCGCAATTCCTGCCAGTGATATACAATCACCTCTATTTGGTGTTAAGTCTAAATCAATTATATTATTATGAATTTCATGTTCATGACCAAGTTGGAATAACTTAGAGGAGAGGTCTTTTATCGTAGGCTTTGTTTGTAACAGGTTGACTAGGTCTTGATAAATAACTTTCATTTAAATTGACTCAAAAAATCTAGGTTAGATTTATAAAATTCTCGAATATCATTAACACCATATTTCAGCATTGAAATCCTTTCCACCCCAAGACCGAAAGCTAGACCGCTATATATATTTGAATCAATACTGCAATTCTCCAATACAACAGGATTGACAATACCACAACCAAGAATCTCAAGCCATTTTTTATCTTTAGATAATATATCAACCTCCGCAGACGGCTCTGTAAAAGGAAAATATGAAGGTCTGAACCTTATTTCAACATCATTTCCAAATAATTGATATAGAATCTTATTTATAAGATCTTTCAAGTTGGCAAACGTAACATCTTTTGAAATATAAATACCCTCAATCTGGTGAAACATTGGTAGGTGAGTAGCATCATCATCTTTTCTGTAAACTTTTCCTGCTGAAGTTATAGCTAATGGTGGATTGGTTTCAAGCATACTTCTTATTTGAACAGGAGATGTGTGTGTTCTTAAGACATTTTTCTTCCCTTCTACATAAAAAGTGTCATGCATTTGCCTTGCAGGATGTGACTTTTTGATATTTAACATATCAAAATTAAACTCTTCCGTTTCAATTTCAGGTCCATGCACTTCCCTGAAACCCATTTCAGCAAGAACTTTTATAAGGTAATCTTTTGTTTGGTTTATTGGATGAAGGGTTCCAAATTCCTTAAGAATTTTTGGAGGTTGTAAACTGTCTATATCAGACATTATAGGTTTAATTTACTGCGGTTTTAACAATCTTCTCAAAAGTTGGAGTGTCACTTATCGCAAGATCAGATAATATCTTTCTATCTAACAAAATATTGTTTTTAGACAAGCCATTAATCAAAGCTGAATAAGAAATTCCAATTGCCCTAGATCCTGCATTTATTCGCGCGATCCATAAAGCTCTAAACTCTCTTTTTCTATTTTTTCTATCTCTAAAAGCATATTGAAGTGATTTAATATTTGATTGTTTAGCGGTCTTAAAAAGCCTACTTCTGGCACCATAGTGACCTTTGGTGGCACTTAGGACTTTTTTATGTTTTGCTTTCGCTGTTACTGACTTTGTTACTCTTGGCATGTTATCTATTAATAAGTTTCGATGCCATCTTAAGAACGGTACCTTTAAGCTTATTTAATCCTCGGTTATGTCTTTTTCGTTTTGTAGACTGTTTGGTAAGAATATGATTTCTGTGAGCGCTTTTACTTTTTACAGAAGATCCTGTCTTCTTAAAGCGCTTGGCTGCTCCAGAATGTGTTTTTAATTTATATCCCATTTTTTTACTCTAACAATTTAATTATTTATTCTTTTTCAAAGGTGATAAAACCATTAGTAACTGCCTACCCTCCAATGATGGCTCTTGATCAACTTGAGCAATATCTACTAGCTCATCCTTAAGTTTAGTTAAAAGCTCAAGACCAAGATTACTATTAAGAATTTCTCTTCCTCTAAATCGGACGCTTATTTTAGTCTTATCTCCACCAAGAATAAAGCTTTTTATTTTTTTTAATTTAATATTGTAATCACCTATGTCAGTAGAGGGCCTAAACTTTATTTCTTTAACAGAAGTTCTTTTAACTTTAGCCTTTGAAGATGAAATACTTTTTTTCTTAGCAAACACATGTTTGCCATAATCCATGAGCTTACAAACAATAGGATCTGATTCAATTGGTGATACCTGAACTAAGTCTAATTCAGATTGTTGGGCTTTATTTAAAGCTTCACCAAGATCTATCAAGCCATACTTTTCCCCTTTTTGATCAATGAGCATAACTTTGTCTGCTCTAATTTTTTGATTAATAGGGACTACGTTTTTTTTATTTATAGCTATGATTATTACCTTTTAATTAAATTATTACTTTTACTTATAACCATTAATTCTTATTGATTTAGAAAATAATTATTCGATTGATTGCGTGATTCTATAACAAATTTAGATTTTTTATAAGTTTTTTATGGTTGAAGTATCTTTTTATGCCATTTTTTCTTATTTAGGTTGTATTCCTCTCTATAATTAAGTCTATTTTCATGGCCTTTCCAGAATTCAAATTTATATGGAGTTATCTTAAATCCTCCCCAATAATCAGGGCATTGGTCTAGATCTTCATTTTTTGAAATTTGATCATAATTTCTAATCATTTCTTCATATGAAGAAATTTCTTGAGACTGATCTGATGCAATAGCAAGAATATTTTTCTTCAATGCTCTATTTTTAAAATAATTAAGATTGTACTTCTTCGAGGTTTTTCTTATGGTGCCTTGTATCCTTATTTGCGTATTAGACTTGCTCCAAAAAAAAGTTACTCCAACCTGACCATGCTCTTCAAATTGTTGTGATTTAGGCGAATTGTAATTAGTAAAAAAAATTAAATTGTTTCCTTCTATATGTTTTATATTAACAAACCTAATATCAACCTCATCAAGGGACTTTGAGAATGATGCAATTGCAGCAGCTTGAATAACGTCTTGATTGAGAGATAACGCTTCATCATATTTCTGTTTGAAGACTGCAATAGGCCCTGCACTATCGTTATTCTTACCAAATTTAATCATAATTTTTAGTTAATTCCATATTTTATTTACGAAGATTGTCTTTGATTAATTTTAACATTGATGCAGCAAGTAAATTTCTATTATATTTCTTAGAAGTTTTTATACAATTTTCTGAATAAACCAAAAGCCTTGAGGTATCATTTTTAAGATTTAGGATTTTATTAGCAAGTTGTTGAGGATCTTCTGGT
>Ga0315315_10007527_pt1 | contig 10083 bp, 10 predicted proteins | sample M140m3416metaG_FD_203699 | JGI IMG/M metagenome (GOLD analysis project Ga0315315, IMG submission 203699) | Ammonia-oxidizing marine archaeal communities from Monterey Bay, California, United States - M1 40m 3416 | ecosystem: Environmental > Aquatic > Marine > Intertidal zone | place: USA... | reverse complement strand
CTCGATAGGAGCAGCCGTTCTCTAGACCTATCTTGTAGGCAAGAAGTAGCATAGCAAGCATCTGATTTGTTACTGCTTTGGTCGAGGCTACAGAGACCTCCTTACCTGCGCGAATGTGAATGCCGCAGTCGGTCATCTGGTAGATGGTTGAGTTTGGAGTGTTCACAACCCCAAGAACACTTGCACCTTTTGCTTTCATGTTCTTTATGCAACCGATTACATCGGCGGTCTCACCTGATTGAGAGACTGTTACAAGCCAAGACTTTTCGTTTACGAGGGCATCTCTGTATTTTAACTCTCCTGCTGGCATGTTGCGGGTCATTAGTTTGCCGATCTCTTCCATAGCAAGAGCGCCCACTCGGGCAGCATTATTAGCAGATCCACAACCTGTGTAGATTACTTGATTGCTCTCAGAGAAGCTCTCTATGCAGTCCTGCAAGCCACCCAACACAATCTCTGTGTCCTTGATTCTTCCCATGAGCGCAGACATCACATAATCAAACTGCTCATAGATTTCCTTCTGCATGTAGTGATCATGTTTTCCGAGACAATAGGTGTCTGCTGAAACATCCTTCTCTTCAAAGATTAAGGTCAGCTTGGTTCCGTTTAGATCCTGAACATCAACTGAATCTTTGCGAATAATAAGGATCTTGCTATCATCGATAGATGAGAAAGCCTTCACTTCTTCGGGGAACGAGTAGGCGTCAGAACAAACATAGACAGCATCATCAGCACGACCGACATACATCGGCGAGCCTAGTTTCATAAGATTCATCTGGTTTGGATGATCGGCATGGATAAAGATTACACCAAACGCACCCTCAACTTGTCTTGCTGTATGTCGCATAGCTGCGCGAAGATCGTCTCCTTGCGAGAGATAATACTGAATAAGATTAGGGAGAACTTCGGTATCCGTCTGAGAATAGAAAGTAAAGCCTTTCTCTTCTAGAAACCTCTTAACCTCAACGTAGTTCTCAATGATGCCATTGTGAACAAGGCTAATCTTGTTGTCGTTAGAGGTGTAGGGGTGTGAGTTGTCCTTAGTCGGAGGAGAGTGGGTTGCCCAGCGGTTATGTCCAATGGCGACCGTGCCGAAGGTTTCGAGATCTGGAAGAAACTTGGGGTGACCTTCTGTTCTTTCAATCACGATGCCTTTGGCGGTTGCTACGGCAATGCCCGCTGAGTCATACCCACGATAAGCAAGGTTTTTGAGACCCTGTTTAACTGTGTTGTATTCTACTTTGTCGGCTACTGAGCCAAAGATTCCACACATTTTTTCACCATTTAAAATTGTTTTTATAATAAGATACGATTTTTTCAATCTCTTGATCAAATATTTTAGTTGGCTTCCAACCTAAACATTTTAATTTCGAGTCATCTAAGGAATATCTAATATCTTGCCCCACTCTCTTGTGTTGCAGATTAAAGAACTGTGCTGCTTCGCATGAAGAAAGGTCTTTTTGGTAAAAAACTTCTAGTATTCTCAATGCTGTATCATAATTTCTTCTTTCTATGTTTCCAGAAACATTATAAATCTCATTAATTTTTCCAGAATCAATAATCTTTATTACTGATTCGGCAGTATCTTCAGCATGAAGCCAAGTTCTGACAGGGTTTCCCTCATCATGGAGATTGATTTTTCTATTAATGCTCAATAACTTTACAGATAAAGGGATTAATTTTTCACAGTGTTGCCCTATGCCATAATTATTTGTTGGACGTAATATTACATACTCTATATCATAAGTTCTAGACCAAGCCAATATCAACATATCTGCTGCTGCTTTAGATGCTGAATATGGATTGCTTGGCTTTAAAATGTCGGTCTCGATATGAGAGCCACTTTTAATGTCGCCATAGACCTCATCTGTACTAAAGTGAAAAAACACTGGTCTCTTAAAAACATTGTTATGTTTATTTTTGATGATATTTAGTAAATTTTTTACACCTAAAATATTTGTTTTCATAAACACGTCTGATTCTATAATTGAATTTTCTACATGAGATTCTGCCGCGATGTTAATAACATAATCGCAGTCTGGAATACTTTCTAAATCGCAAATATCTTTTTCTACAAAAGTAAAATTTTGGTGATTTAAAAATTCTTTTAGTGCCCACTCGTTGGCGGCATAAGTTTTTTTGTCGATACCATATACTTTCCAACCTTGCTTCAAGCATCTTCTGGTGACGTAGTTACCTATTAAGCCCAAACACCCTGTTATAACAACCAGCTTCATTTGACCTCCTCAATATCTTTAAATAATTTAAAATCTCTCAAATCACGGTAAAAAGGCTCTTCTGGTAAGTCTTCGGTATGTTCTGGGTAGTTTTGCATCAACATTAAGCCTCTAGCTGCTTGCTCTGGGGTCATGTAGGCATTCCACCCATTTATCTCAATATTATCTTCATGATACATAACTTCGCCTCGTCCTTCATATCTTCCTTTTCTAAACCAAGCAGCAGCTTCGGCATCATCAGTCAAAATCATTCCGCCTTTACCAATTTTAAGATGTTTTTTTATATGAAAAGATAGACACATAAAAGAACCGGGAATATACATGTTACTTGTGAATCTCTTAGCAGCGTCCCAAATGGGATAGGGTTCAAGCTGGTAAACACCCTTCCATCTGTAATCTTTAAATTTTACAGTACCGCCAGCGTGCATAACAGATTGTGGAACTGATAAATAAGTTCTAGCTGGGATTGTCACATCTTTGACTTGCAGATATTCACAGCAAAGTAGAATAGCATCAGTACAATTATCAGTGGAAACTGCGTATTTAGAACCGCAATAATCGGCTACTGTCTCTTCAAACATTTTTACAATCTGATATGGATTGTGTCTCATTCAAACTCCTTTGGCCAAGCCAAACCCTTCAAGACCATAGCGGTTGCCATTATAAAGAATATAGGTTTCAGCTTTGTGTTCAAAAACATATGGATAGCATACCATATCACTATCCCAACCGTTTACTGAAACGTTTAGATTACTTTTTTTTACTTTCCAATCATTTCCAGTTCTACTATAAGCATAGCCAATTCTGTAAGGTGTCCCAATCCCATCTCTATATGAATACCACATTCGATAACCATCTTTATTTTTTAAAACACAAGGCTTTGAAAAAGCTTGGGCTACACCTATTTCATGAGGTATTATACAACCTTTGTGATCCCAAGTTTTCATATTTGTTGTTGTAGCTTCTTTAATAATGTGAATCATTTCTCCATTTGGAGAATCCCAACTTATAGTTGAGCCATACCACATTCTATAAATCCCGTTTTCATACGAGATGTGCGGATAGGAAAGACTAATTGGTTCTTCTTCACTAGTGCCCATCAACAAGGTTATTTTTCCAGTGTTTAAGTTAAATTTACCAATGTCTCCTCTCCAGTGGCATCCTTCTTTTTGTTGCCACCCCATAAAGCCAACAAAAATTTCGTTATTTTCATACCAATAATTGCCTATCGTTATACCATGAGAGTAAAAAGTATTAATCTTTGGAGATATAATTGGAATCCTGTGATCGTATACAATTTCTTCCTTTAGTAAATCATAATCTAAATAAGATACTGATGAACGATTATCTGCATCTCTCCCGGAGTAAAAGATCCTATACACATCATCGTTTAAGTGAAGTGCCAAGGGGTTTGAGGCATGAGTAAGCAAAAAACTATTGCTATTACTGACTTGATAAATTAAGCCTTTTTTGTTCCATTGAAATTCTTTCATAATTATAATTTAAAAGTATTGCTCTTTCTTTCAAGCTTGACGCTTTTTGCCGGTACATATACAGAGCCGGGTTCTGTGTTTTTTGTTATTGTTGAGCCTGCTCCCACAAGAGTCTCACTACCTATTATAACCTCGTGCCCAATAGTGCTATTAACACCGATAAAACAATTTGATTCAACTGTGCATTGCCCTGAAACAACAACATGAGAACTAATAAAATTGTGTGATTTAACTACACTATGGTGTCCTATATGGTTGCCGCTCCACAATATCACGTTATCCTCAATCTTTACGAATGGCTGTATAGTATTATCTTCAAAAATGAAACAATTTTCGCCAATAGGATATTTTGTTAGTATATTGCACCTTGAGCTTATATAGGATGGTAAATTATATCCTTTCTTCTTTGCTTCATGAAAGATTCTTTCTCTCAAATGATTCAGTTCGGTGTAACTCACAGCAACATGCATATCAAATTGATCTGGTGGGTGACTATCTTCTATTTTTGAGAACCCAATCATTGGAAGACCAAGATGGGTATCTGAATCTATGTAATCATCGTCTTTAGTAAAACACACAACTTCGTACTCAGAGTCATCAGTAAAATATTGATACGCAATTTCGGTGTAAGCGCTTTCTCCAAAAATAATTAATTTTTTCATTTTTTTACCATAATAGTGAATTCATAAAGTGGATAACTATGAACCAAAGTTACCTTACTTGAAATGTTATTTTTGCAAAATCTAAACATTTCTTCTGGGTTTGCATAGAACAGGTAATCTTTAGATTTTTCTGGATCAGAGTAGGTTGTTAGTAAGTTAAAAGCGAATCCTTGTTCAGATAGATTGTTAAATTCTATTATTGAGTTAAAAATGTATTCTTTCCACCTATCTTCATCTTCATCTAGCATTACATTAAACAAGCCGGAAGCGAATACATAATCGTATTTATTATTATTTGACAAAACAGAATACCATTTTTCATTTTTATATTTTTTTTCACACTCTTTTATCATTTCTTTTGAGATATCAAATCCAGTGAAATTGTTTTTAATTTTTTTTTGTTTTAGAAAACTATAAAACGCCCCATAGCCACACCCATAATCTAAAATGGATGGATTGTTTTTCTCTATTAATGCCGATAAAATTTCAAATCTTAAAAATTGTGATTCTTGCCCATTCCAATCAACTCCCCTTGGTATTGGTCCATGCTCCAAAATCTTGTTCGTATAGTATTTTTCTACAGATGATAGAAGATTGTCATTCATTTTTTCCTTTACCTCTAATTAAAATAATTTTTTGATTCAAAACCTAGATTGAAAAACATGTCCAAGATACTGACTTTATGTTCAAAGTCATCCCATTGTTGTTCATAGCTAGGAAAACCATCTAAATCATAATAACTTAATTTGATACCGTTGTTAAGGAATAAATCTTCTTCAATGTAATTCTTGGCTGCGGAGCCTGTAAAGTATTCATCAGCTTCCAAATCTTTACACACATTAATGAGTTTTTCAGTTTTCCCCCCTCTCAGATTAAAATCTCTAGAATCCATAATTTTGATTTCTATTTCCAGCAATTCAATACATTTTTCTAAAATTGTTCTATTAATATCAGTGAGGCTTTCTATATGCCTCAATTTATCCAAGTACAGTTCTTCAAAATGGCTTGATATCTGCTTGAAGCATGGAGCCTTTTTGTAATTCTGATAGATTTTGTTCCAATGATCTGTGGTCCAATTAGGATCGCTGATCTTGGCTTCATTTATTTTTTGATGATATTTCCCCTTAACATCTACTGGTATGGAAAGCCATTTTAAACCATTGGGTGTAACTATTTTATTTCTGTTTCTCCAATCTCTTTTTGTATATTGAGCATCATCATAAATAATAAAATGAGATGCTTTTCTCATTGTAGTGAAGTATCCCTTCCAAGGAATATAATTTGATTGAGTTATAATAACTTTATTGTTCATTTAAAATTCTCTTTAGGCGATAATTTCTAAAATCTTTAACATCAAAAAATTCTTTACTTTTAAATCCCAAAATTTGATTTAATTTTTGATCATTTGTGGGATCTAAAATATTTGAATAATTTACCTGCTGCTTAATAAAGGGCAATGTAAACATGTTATTTATTCCAAATCGATCACTCGAAGATGTATTGCTGCCTGCCTTGTGGAACACCATAGAATTAAATAAAATAATAGAACCTGACTTGACTCTTGGTATTACTTGTTCTGCTTCATTGATAAAATAATCTTTTTTGTGACTGCCAATCATAAAAGTTGTTCCTCCATTACTGCTATCATAATCATCTAAACAGTAATAGATGTTAATAGAAATTGGCTTAGAAGTGGTAAAATTTTGATAAATTAAATCTCTATGAAAAAATGATTGATGATGCTCAGTGTTGCTTCTTAAAACTATACCATTCTGTAAACTAAGGATTGCAAACTTTCCTAGAATATTTGTTACAAGATTGCTTACAAAATCATTATAAAATATATTAATAAATGAAGAGTCATATAAGAAAGGAGATCTTACCATATTTTCTTCATTTATCAAGCTTAAATTATCAAGTCCAAATTCGTCAATTTGCTGATCATAAACTTTAGATAAGCGCTCTTTATAAAATTTTATCTCTTCTTCTGTTAAGACATTTTCGAAAATTTCAAATCCCAAATTATAAAAAGAGTCATACATATTATTTTCTAAAAATTATATTCCACTTCAGGTTCACGAATCCAAGATAGTAATGAATCATCCTATATGGTGCTTTTGGGTTTTTGCTTAAACCAATCTCCAAATAACTTTTATAGCCCATTTTTTCGATAACGTTCTTTATAAATGTCCCTCTGCATTGTATCATCACCACCTCTCTCCTTCTGATAGCCTGACTACCAAATTATAAATTTTTTCAAAATTAGTATCTAAATCCCAAATCTGTTTTGCCGATTCTCTAACTTCTTCTGGGTTTAAGCTTTTTTTATTCAACAGAGAGCAAAACTCAGATAACTCTGTTATATTATTTGCTATAAATCCCGTCTTGCCATGTATAACATTGCACTGTGCGCCGCTGCTATTTGTTGTAAGAACGGGGGTTCCCAAAGCTGATGCTTCCCAAATGCCCATACCTCCTGCATCACTTCGACTGGGATAAAAAAGAGCTTTTGATTTTCCAACAAAATTACAAAAAACATTGTGGTCTCTAATTTCTCCTATCCACTCTGGAAGACTGTTTGCTTGACCGGAGGCATCTGGTCCTGCAAAAACTGTTCTTACCTTAGACATCTTAGACGCATCTAAAGCAATATCAAAGCCCTTCCTCATTTCTATTTTTCCACAAAAACTAAAATAATCGTCTCTTTGCTCAAGGCTAAATAAAGGATAATTTTTAAATCTTATACCAGTTGTCAACACTATCCCTTGAGGATACTTTAATTTTTGCATCTTGTTGCCAAGCAGTGTGTTGGGTGGCATATAAGGACACTCTTCATCATGAATAAAATTTAAAATTGGTAAATTTAGTTCAGACTCAAAACTTAATCTTTTATGATGAGTGTTATCAATTATAACATCAAATTTTTTTTCTCTAATAAAATCTAAAATCTGCGGGATTGTAGAGTGTTCATTATTAAAGCCAAATAGCTTGACGTTTTCCCATTCAAAATTTGATTCGGGGTGGGCTATAACGCTAACTTCACATTTTTTTTCAACAAACTTTGAAATAAAATCATATACGTGCCTCCCAAGACCATTGGAGCCTATGTTCAATGTTGGGGCGCGGGGAGTGCTAATAAACAATACTTTCATTTTTTATTTTCTTTTTTCAAATCACTGTCATACATCATGGCAGCTAGTTCTTTAAATGAAACTTTCGGCTCCCATCCAAGAACTCTCTTAACCTTTGAGTGATCTCCCCAGAGTTTTGGAACCTCACAAGGTCTATAAAATTTTGGATCTATTCTAACGTGATTTTCCACTTCCAGCCCAGCATAATCGAAAACATACTTTAGAAAATCTTGGACTGAATTTGTTTCCCCAGTAGCTACAACATAATCATCTGGAACATCATGTTGCAGCATTAGTCTCATTGCCTCAACATAGTCTCCAGCAAATCCCCAATCTCTTTGCGCTTCAAGATTACCAAGTTTCAATTCATCTTGCAAGCCAAGTTTAATTCTTGCTGCTGCCTTAGTGATCTTTCTAGTTACAAAGTTTTCGCCTCGGCGGGGAGACTCGTGATTAAATAAAATCCCAGAGCAAGCAAAGATTCCATATGACTTTCTGTAGGTTCCTACCATATGGTGTGCTGCCAATTTAGCACAAGCATAGGGAGACACAGGTGAAAATACTGTATTTTCGTTTTGGGGGCACTTTGTATTATCTCCAAACATTTCAGATGTAGAAGCTTGATAAAACTTTGTAGAAGGGGAAATATTTCGTATCGCTTCTAGAAAGTTTAATGTGCCTAAAAGATTAATCTCTGTTGTGCTAACGGGGGCGCGGAAACTAGTCCCAACGTGAGATTGGGCAGCAAGATTGTAGATTTCTACTGGCTTATAATGGGACACAATTCTTTGGATACTGGAACCATCGGTTATGTCTGAGTCTTCTAGAATCAACTTTTTGTTTTCGACAAGATGGCTTATGTTGGCTCTTTTTGCATCTAACTCACACACTGTTCTTCGTTCAAGACCCACGACAGTATAATCTCTATTCAAAAGAGATTCGGCAAGATAACTCCCATCTTGTCCAGTTACGCCAGAAATTAATGCTATTTTTTCCATTTTTATAATTCCAATGCTTTTCTAAATAATTTAATATTTGATTCTAAAGATAAATATTCTTCTGAATATGAGCCGCAATTTGCTCCTATAGAATTATAGGATAATTTATCTTTTTTGTAAAGTTCGTAAACTTCTCTCATCTTTTTCATAGCTGAAGAAAGGCTAACCTCAACCAAATTCATATCAGAAGAATAAAGTGGACTGGAACAATTCTCAAATGGCTCAAACGTACTATCAATGAAGAAATTATCTTTTGAGCAAAAATCAAGATGCCCGCCCTTGTTAGGAACAATAACTGGTTTTTTGAGACTCAGAAACTCTGCTAACGGGAGACCGAAGCCCTCTCCTCTCGTGCAGCTTACCATACAATCAGAAGCCATGTAAAGAGAATTAATTTGATTTGAATTTAATATTGAATTAACAACTATAATAGAACAATTTCCTTCATAAGCATTTGCATTAAAAGATAGTTTGCTTTTTTCTTTCTCTATCATTTGTGAAACTATTTTTGTTTCGTCTTTATTATTAATTGCTCTATTAAGATAGGTTTTTAAGATTAAATTCACCGGGTCGTTTCTAAATTCTAATAAAAAAGCCTTAATAAGTTTATCAAACCCCTTACGATAACTCCACTGAGATAAAGATACAAAAGTAAATTTATCTTGCTTTATATTTTCTATCTTATCAAAAAACCTGAAATCATGCTCTTCTGACTTTTGGATAGAATACGGAATCGTAGTTGCATTAAAACCTGTTTGCTTTGAAAAAACTTCTTCATTCCAACTACATGCACAAAGAAGACATTCTATTTTATCTGAGAATCTGTTGTATGCATTTGAAAAGGCTTCTGGCACTTTATCTGTTTCCCAAACAACACACGGGTAAATCTTTGTTGCTCTTTGACACAAAAGATTTAAATTGATAATTTTTCTTTTGTTTAGATTACCAAGAAGAACTTCTTTGCTATTTTGTCCCATCAACATGCTGTTATTGGTGAGGAAAAATATAAGTTCGTATTCTTCTTCTAAAAGAGAAGCATAACCTTGTTGTTTAACAATAAGTTCTTCTATATCTGAATCTAAAGATACCTGCACATTCTCATAAGAATTATTAATCAATCTTAGATCGATTTGCTTCTGCTTATGAAGATAAATCAGACTTTTTAAATAAGATCTAGCAGCATTTCCATAACCAGAAATATCAGTAATCTGTCCTACAAAAACTATATTTTTCATAGAACTATGATTCCGTCTTTATTTGATTGCTCTGTTTCCATAGCACTCACAAACTTCTCATACATCTTCTCAGCAGAGAAACGCGCAGGCAAGCGAGTATTGTTCCACATTATTGTGTCAGCCTTGATGTTTTCATAACAAAGGCGCATCTTCTCCTTTGCGGAAGTCTCACGGGCATAAGCCCACATAGAGTCAGGGACAATAACCCCATCCCAAACAACCTCTTTCTGGACTTGTTGTAGGTCGAAGGCGACGTTGTAAAATTGTTCTTGACCTTCGCTATCAACAAGAAAATCTAGCTGTCCAGACCAGCCTGTGGAGACCACA
>Ga0315315_10007526_pt1 | contig 10083 bp, 5 predicted proteins | sample M140m3416metaG_FD_203699 | JGI IMG/M metagenome (GOLD analysis project Ga0315315, IMG submission 203699) | Ammonia-oxidizing marine archaeal communities from Monterey Bay, California, United States - M1 40m 3416 | ecosystem: Environmental > Aquatic > Marine > Intertidal zone | place: USA... | reverse complement strand
GTAGCAGTTGTGGCCACAAAATCTGGCGCCGACAAATCCCTAATCGCATCTAGCACTGGTTCCATTGTGACAAAAACTGCTGAAGAGCCTTTCTCCGCCACTGTTTCAGCAGCTTCCGATTATCGCACGAAAAAAAGGCCTGAGGCAAAAATTGTTTCTGCCCCTGCTGCGGAATCCAGTAGTGCAGTCAGTCATGGTAGGCAGGAAAGATCCGAGTCAAAAGTCGTAGACGAAGAGCTTCTAGATGAAACAGCCTTGAAATTTAGAACAAGCAAAGGTAATTTGGCACAAGATCTGGACCAATCATGGTTGGACAGAGGCATCACGTCCATGTTGGAGGGACTTGAGAGCATGTTTCGCATTCCGCGCATTATTCGAGGAAAGCAAACATAGGCTGATTTGGATAAAAGTGGGGGACCACGCATACTAACTGTTGGTCGATTGGGGTGGCATCAATCTGAGGACGACTCCATTGTCGATCAGACGAATGATGGCATGTGAAATAAGCTAGGAATATTCAACACCCCTTACCAGGTATATGCACTTTCAGTGCTTGCAGGCCTCGTCGTGATCCTACTCTAGAGTATGCATACTAGCAGTAGTGGTATTAGCACTAATACTACTAAACATATTTTTTTAAGTGTCTGCTTACGTGAGTCCTTCGTAAATAATGTACATCACAACCCATATTAGTAATATACTAGTAGAGTAGCTGTAGATGTACTACTACTAGAGTAGCTACGCTCGTAGTAGCAGACTTTCGTCGATGCCTGACATGACTGCCAGTATGCATACTAGCTAGAGTACCATTAGGTACATTTATTGATAAGTAGTTCACGTAGGACGAGTTGAAGATTTTGGGTGTTGAAGATGTCACAAACAAACAAATAAATTCATAAATTTTTTTGCTTTTATTTATCCATGCAATGACGACCATGGCGACTAATACAAAGGTTGCGGCCACATTTGGCGGTATCATATACCTCGCCCTCAAGCTCTCAGTCACAGCCTTCGTCTTTCCCCCCCAGGGTGGCGTTGATTCGAGTTCCTCATTCGTCTCAGGAGCAAAAAATCTCAAGCATGGCTCCTCATCTTCTTCGTCGCTTCAAATGGCGGACGTTTCCCTTCTTAACCAGCTGGCCTCCCTCGCCCCCGAACAAATTGCAGCCGCAGCTGGATTAGCCGGCTCAGCTGTCGGTTGGAGCACACGCTCTGCCGAGGTTTCGACCCTACAGAAAGAGAATGTCAAAACAACCAAAGCGCTTGACGAAACGATCAAAGAGCTTGACGAAACGAAGCAAGAATATGACGACAAGATGGAAAAATACGAAACGACAATATTCGAGATGGACAAGGAGTTTGAAGGCCAGACAGATAAGATCCGCCTCGAATTTGAGGCTAGGCTTGATACTGCCGAAAAGGGTTATAAGAAAAAATATAAGACAAAGCTCGACAAAGCTCGACGAGAATTGGAGAATGAGTCCGACCTAAAATTGATCAAGCAGGGCGGAAAGCTACGGCAAGAATTCCTAGAGGAAAGACTGGCATACGAGAACGAATTCAGCAATAAGAGTCAAAAAGAGGTGATGCAGGCGCTTGGTGCGCAGAGCAAGCTTGTGAGTGAGAACAACGAATTGAAAGATAGCTTGGACCAGATCAAAAGAGATCTGGAGGAGATAAATCGCATGACGGGGAGAATGTAAAAGATTCCAACGCCATGAATAAATTTATGCATAGTATTGATAGCAAGAGGCAAACAGGTGCTACAATAAGAATAAATACTTATGGTATAACAAGTTGTCGACTTTGTTCCATAATATAATTTATAATAATATAGTAACACTTGAACGCTCTGGCGCCATCACATTATTATTATGCATACATATTTTTCGTTTACGATGTTTCTTTTAAATTTATTTCATTTCCGGGTTTCTTGTGTCCTCGAGTGACTCATTGGCATGGGACCCTCTCCTTCATCAGAATATCAGAACGATGGTGTGTCCATAAAAGCAACGACAATGATCATCCCAAGAGCATCTCTCCTGGCATTGGCTGCCGCTTCGGCCGCTGACGCGCTCTCTACTACCGTTGCTCCACTTCCCCCTATCGACGTCGGCAACCGCTCTGTGCCGAGACTTGATAATGGCATGGACTACGTGAGGCTCGGTTCTTCCGATCTCGTCGTATCCAAGGTGTGCCTCGGAACGATGACGTTCGGGAAACAAAATACCCTGGAAGAGGGCGTCGAACAACTCAACCTAGCATTTGACGAATACGGAGTGAATTTTCTCGACACAGCAGAGATGTATCCTGTCCCAACAGAGGCATCTACGCAAGGAAAGACGGATGAAACTGTGGCCGCATTCCTCAAGGGACGCAAAAGGGAGGATGTCGTCTTGGCGACCAAGGTTTCCGGCAGGAGTGAACGGATAGACTGGTTGCGCAAGGATGGAAGCTGCGCAGAAGTAAATCGGAAGCAGATTCTTGAATCGGTTGATTCGTCCCTTCAGAGGCTAAACACTGACTACATTGACCTACTGCAGATACACTGGCCTGACAGATACACTGGGGGCCTGTTTGGACAGCCTGATTTTTCCCCATCCAATGAGAAGGAATCGAATTCGTTCGAGGAGCAACTGTCGGCATTGAACGAAGTCGTTCAGAGCGGAAAGGTTCGTTACATTGGAGTTAGCAACGAAACTCCGTTTGGCGTCTGCTCGATGGTTGAGATGGCGAAGAGGGCACCGGAATTGTATCCTCGAATTGCCTCGATTCAGAATAGCTATTCGCTTGTCGTTCGTAAGGACTATGAGGCTGGACTTGCCGAAGCTTGCTATCACCACGACGTTGGGCTACTGCCGTACTCTCCCCTTGCTGGAGGGATATTAACGGGCAAATACGCCGATCCTGATAATGTTCCTGCGGGAGCTCGTCTCAATCTGTTCCCTGGATTCATGGATCGTTATCGTGGTAGTCAGACCGAGGCAGCAGCGTCTTCCTACGCAAAAATTGCCAAGGGAGCTGGCATGTCCCCCACCGAGTTAGCATTGGCGTGGTGCTACCACCGTGAGCATGTGTGCAGCACAATTATTGGTGCAACAACGATCCCGCAGCTTGAGGAGAACATCAAAGCATACGATATACAGCTAGACGATATCCAGATGGATGAAATCACAAATGTATACAAGAAGTATACCGACCCAACCAAGGGTTACAACGCTTAGAATAATGAGAGAGAACAGAGACAGAAACAAATAGAGCCCCTGGCTAGAGAAGAGGAAGCAACTTCCGATTTTTTCTTATAGATAGCACCTTCTTCCTTCAAAGTAGCTAGGTATTCTTCTACTGTTCTATCGATAGCAGCTCAACTATACCACCAATCATCCTATCTGCATTGGTATTCTTGGCGCCAGCATTTTCTATCATTTCTTTCAAAATCCCTTCGATTTCATGTCTCAACTCTCGAAATGCAACTCCAGTCTGCGCTGCAATCTTCAGCTCGATCCAATCATCAACGACAACCTTACGCTCCAAATGACGAACTATAATGGACTTCCCAAACAGCATAAGGCCAAAGGGCTTAACGAAGCTTGTCGCCGAAATGTAGACTCGACTTGTAGCAAACTTTTCAAAGAATGCAATCCATTCTGACCTGAGGTGAAGAACATTATGGTTGACAGAAGAACTGTGAAAGTGTATCCTTTCCTTCTTGTGCCAAAGCGCCGGTGCATCCCTTACAACCAAATGCCTTTCCACACGCGCAACATTGGGATATAGACCGGCAAGAATGACTGCGTCGACGACACCGCTGGTGTCGTTATGGACATTATAACTACTCGCATCCTCCATTTCTGCTCTGGGCAAAAATCCAATTTGTCGCAGCAACCCAAAAAATTGGTCCCTCATATCACTTATTTCCATAAGTGCAGCGTGGTTGAGATAGTTTCGATCGCAGAACTTCCGTCCATAGGAGTAGTTTTCGGATGAAGCCGCCTTGTAGGCTTTCCAAACGTTGCATATTGTTAGGAAATCAGAGGATTCGTGTGCAAAACCTCGATGCGCTGCGGCTGCCAGCTGACTGTTGAAGATATTTGATGAAAATGGAGACTTGGTCGAAAGGCTCGCAGCGACAGTCAAAGTATTGTCTACGCACTTAAATAATGCTCCAAAAATCAACATCTTCCCCAAACGAACGTGCACAGGAAGTTTCGCCAAATGATGGCCCAAGGGAGTCAACTGCTCGATATTTTTCGATGTAAACACACGAGAATCGCCGTTGGCCGGTTCATTTAACGGTTCGATGGCCCCAACTTCTTGCAACAGTGTCAAAGCATTCTCTACTGACTCTTGTGATGGCGGTTGCGGAGCTTGCAACAGAAATTCCATACAATTATTTCCCAGTTTCCCAGAAAGTATGCTCAAGCATACTTCCTCCAAGGGCACCCGCTGCAACTCGGGCATCGGTTGCTCATGCATTAATTTCTTTGATGTTCTTGATGAAAAGAGCTTACAACACATGCCGCTTTGAACGCGGCCCGCTCTTCCTGATCGCTGTTTGGCACTGGCCCTTGAGCATAGGTCAGTTACGAGCATAGGTGTTCCAGACTTAGTGTCTTGGCGTACTTCTCGAACCAGCCCGGAATCGATGACGAGAACTACATCGGGTATTGTAATCGAGGTTTCGCAAATATTTGTGCTCAGTATGATCTTCTGGCCTGACTTTGGCTTAACAAACGCGCGTCTTTGGTCTGATGGACTGAGGGTTGAATGCATGGCAATAATTTCAAATTGATTGCGGTCGCCAAAGCGGCGACTACCCTTCAGCCTCTCGCTCAGAGACCGAATTTCTCCCATTCCTGGCAAAAAAATCAAAACGGCTCCTTTTCTTAGTGAGTTCTGATCTGCTCCTTCTGGAAGAAGCAATGAATTATTGTCTTGAAAATTTATAAGCAGCAAACTCAAAAGGTCTTCGATCAGATCGTAGTTGATGGTTTGCTCGTCGACGCGATCCATGGATCTCCTTGTTGACATTTTGTAGCCTGAAAATTCATCAGATACGGCGCTTGGTTGGGTATCATCATCAAGGGAAACAACCTTTCTGTGTCTCTCGCCGCCCCTGCCTGTTACCCATAGCTGTGCCGTTTCGGAATTTGATCGATACCCCCGGATGGCGTAACGAGACCCTTCTTCGATGATATGGTCTGTTGCATCCAAAAGATCTTCAAGGAAATACTCGGCGACGGGAAAGGTGCGCCCAGGCACCTCAAGGAACGGGGCACCGGGGAAGAATGAGCAAAATACCTTGGCATCAATAGTTGCACTCATCAAAACTACCTTCAGATCCTTCCTTCTTGAGTTGATTAGTTGCCGAAGGGCGATGAGGAGAAAATCAATCTGCCAAGAACGTTCGTGTACTTCGTCCAGAATAATGTGAGTTACACCTTTGAGCTCTGGGTCATCCTGTAATCTTCTCAAAACAACCCCGGTCGTGCAGAATTGCAGTCTTGTCTTCTTGCTTTTCTTCGATTCCAATCTGATGTGATATCCTACGATCCCTCCAATGCGTTCGCACATTTCGTCCGCGACGCGTTCGGCAACCGATATTGCCGATATCCGCCTGGGTTGAGTACAAATGATGTTAAACTTGTCACCATAGCCTGTTAACAGAGCATCCTCGAGCAAAAACAGTGGAGCATTGGTGCTCTTGCCAGCGCCTGTGCTCGCGCAAAGAATTGTTACAGCATTTTCGCGGACCGCACGAAGAAAAGATTCCCGATGCGCAAATATTGGCAATGCTGAGCGTTCTTTTAGCATGTTCTCATATTTACTTGTTTGCATTTTGTGCTGGAAGTCCTTCTGCAATGTTTTGCCCAAGCGCGATGGTACTCTCCTTTCCACTGCCGCGGGCACAGGAGCTGAAATTCGCATCGGAACGTGATCTTCCTCCACGAAGCTTGCAGATGAAGTCGACTGGTTCTCCCAGTCATCGACTACGGAATCCATTTCTTTCTCTAAAGTGTCAGACATTGCCAAGCGCTCATTATCGACCTGCCTCGCCGGCACCTTTGTCTCTTTCCACGCCGAAAAAATTAACTTTGCGAGAGATTCCATCTTTGCCTTCTTATGCTCGTCCTCCTCAGCTACCGCCGAGTCTACTTCTAACCGTTTTTCTTCTAGCCAAGCTTTCCAATTGTCGCTGAAAGTTGAAGGGAGTAGCCGATATAGTTGTAGGGTCGGGTTCAGGTCATACAGAGCTTCGGTTGCGAGATATTCCTGCGAATCTTTGAAGCTATAAAAAGGGCCTGGGTGTTCAAGTACATAGGCACCGGTTGCGTCGACCCTGTCAATGTCCATACTTCCTTTCCCCTTGTTAATTATCATCTTACACCCATTGCAAGTCGATGCCAGTTTCGAGAACTTGGGCAGTTTGAGCTTTCGTTTGCGGCAATTTTCTTCTAGCAACACCTTTGGCGTTTTTCCAGTCCAATCTTTTGGTATGGATGGAGAAAACGAATGAACAGTCATGTGTTTCCGTCCAAGGTATCTAAACATTGGTGAATCCTTCTTCTCCAAATCGTTTTCGATGATCTTACCTTTTCTTTCAGCCCCATCTTCTGCATTTCCAAAGAGGGATAGGATTCCACTGCCCACATCTCCCTCTCCTGTTTCCATGTTGCTTTCCGTTTTCTGCTCCTCTTCTTTTTTCCTCGTTGCCTTGATCTTGGCAATTTTTGCTCGCATTCCTCTGGCCTGGCCCTCGAGTATCTTCAGCTTCTTCTTGAGGTCAATAATTTCGTATTTACTCCTCATATAGTTTGCGGCATCATCGTTCAGAGAATCTTTTTCTTCCCGGATTTGCACCTCTAGCTCTTCAAGGCGTATTTCCTCCGGCATTCTTTCCACAACAACAACTTCTTCCTCGCCGCTTATATCACTGCAGTCTACGTTCAAATCGTCGGTTACTTCACTTTTTACGCCAGAATCTTCTTCGTCGGAATCTTCTTCGTATTGATATTGTGCCAGCAATAGAGCTCGCTTTGCCTTTTCGTCGGCGGTACTTGGACCGAGCCCACCAAAATCGTCTCCCAGTCTTTTGTCTTTACTGGGTCTGGCGACATCCATTATACCCATGAGATCATTAGCTGGGTCTCGGTCGTCAACATTCTGCTCTTTCTCTTGCGAATGAGGAGCATTATCGACCTCGCGCCCGACCGCATCTTCGTGAGAAGGGACAGCATGGACGCTGATTCCGCCTTCAAGCATTGCTGTCGCCTTGACTTCTACCTCCACAAAGAGAGGAGGCAGCTCCTCGGATGGCAGATGCAGGCAGAGCCAGTCGAGCACCGTATCAAGGACTAGGTTTGAACCATGCAAGAGGCCCTCTGCACACAGGGCCGATTCAATGTGCCCATCGGTAAAGTGAAGGTTCGTCAGGGTGTCGTGGATGGCTTCGACCTTTTTGAGAAACCGTCTGTCCTTAGGATCGATCGGGTTACTAACGGCGGCGTCAATGGCGTCGGTTCCAGAACCGGGAGCAACCACCGACGCCCGACCAAGTTTCAGATCCTCCAACAAAGCAGTGAGACCCTCGTGCGATCTAGCCGATACCTCGACCGACCCTCGAGAGGACGAGCCCCCGACAGAGGCAGTCGTAGCGGTTGGGGCGCCACCTCCAGACGGGTCGATCATGACGCTGCCCGCGGCGTTGCTGGTGGCGGTTGTAGCATAACCCCTGCCATCCCTGGCGCGCTTAGCCGCGGCCTTACTCTTCTTCTTCCCCATGGACGGGGTACGCTGACAGTAAGAAAGGCTAGCAAGCCTTCGTCGGCTGGTATGTACCTTTTCGTCGGGATCGAGGAGGTCGAGAAATCCTATCTGCTCTTTTTTTCCTTTTTTTCCCTCTGCGTTCACTCATTGGCGCAGGCGCTCGTCATTTTATAATTTATATCTATATATATGTATCATTTAAAATTATAAAAATCTTATATCTTATATATTTTATACGTCATTATATAATATACATACATATTTTTTGACGCGTTCAAATTTCTACCATGTCGATTATTCTGGCGTCGGTAGCGAACTAGGAGAGGTACTACTACTATTACTAGCTAGTAGAATACGTACGACAAGCAAGAGTATCAATACTACTTTGTTCTATGCATGGTAGATCTAATTAATCATTCGTTCGGTTCAAACTAACACTAGCTAGAGTATATCTATCATAAGTCGAACAAGAGAACGTGGATCAAGAGATTTAAGAGCTCACTCAAAGTCCAAAGAGGCCGCCGTCCGGCAGATAATCATATCCACCGCTATAGTGATACGACTATAGCACATACCAGTATCGGGCGTACGCCAGGCAAGCAGGAACAGATATCATGGCGAAAAAGAAGGATTCAATGAGCGCTTCCTCGGGTGTCAGCCGCAGCGGCAAAACCTCTTCTCCACCGAAGAAGAGGTCGCTCGGCCGCCCTCCTAAGGCGGGGCCTCGGCCATTCGCGTGCCGGGTCAAGGGTTGTGGCCTGACCTACTCCGCCCGCATCGGGCTGCACCAGCACAGGAGGGCGAAGCATCCCGAGCTCATCACCCCCCGGGGCAGCGCGTCAACGGTGTACGGTAACGATGGCTCGGCTCGTCGGTTCCGCTGCCTTGTCTCTGGGTGCAATAAGGGGTACAGCACCTCAGCCGGGTTGTACCAGCACAAGAACCATAAGCATCCCGAACTAATTAAGAGGAGGAGGTGCCTTCCTGCCAAGTAGGTGCCAAACAAGGTACCCACCAGTATATTGCACTGCGGTAATTTTTTTCAGGAATTCACTCCAGCGGGGGTACCGACCCCCACCCCTTTTGTTAATCCAGCGGGGGTACCCATTTTGACGCGTTCCTACAGTAATATGCATACGTATATTATTTTAGCATGGGCCGCGTACTACGGACGACTCGTAGGAGAGGTACGAGTAGTACTGTAGTGATAGCTAGTATGTATAGTACTCGTACTTGGTACTAACTAGCACTCGTAATACTTGATTTAAGTGCTCGTATATGCATACGATCGTACAACATATTATGCCTACTACGAGTCGTAGAAGTAGTAGATCAAATTAGTCATTGAATAAAAAATACGTTCTGTCCATACTACATTATCTTTCACAAGTCGAACAAGAAAACGTGGATCAAGAGCTTACTAAAGTTCAAAGAGGCTGGCACCCGGCAGATCAGCATATCCACCGCTATAGTGATACGACTATAGCACATACCAGTATCGGGCGTACGCCAGGCAATCAGGAACGGATATCATGGTGGCGTCGAAAAAGAAGGATTCAATGAGCGCTTCCTCGGGTGTCAGCAGCGGCAAAACCTCTTCTCCACCGAAGAAGAGGTCGCTCGGCCGCCCTCCTAAGGCGGGGCCTCGGCCACACGCGTGCCGGGTCAAGGGTTGTGACCGGGACTACCCCACCCGGCACGGGTTGCACCAGCACAGGAGGGCGAAGCATCCCGAGCTCATCATCCCCCGGGGCAGCGTGTCAACGGTGTACGGTAATGATGGCTCGGCTCGGCGGTTCCACTGCAATGCAATGGGGTGCAATAAGGGGTACAGCACCTCAGCCGGGTTGTACCAGCACAAGAACCATAAGCATCCCGAACTAGTTAAGAGGAGGAATTAGGGGACAGGCGTCCATCTTGTCCAGTAGGTGCCAAACAGGCAACCTGTGTATTGCCGCATGCCTGCAGTCCCTGTTTTTGAAATACATAATATATATGTTTATAATACAATGTCTTACGAATCTATTTTTTTTGCTACTTTCGCCAAAGTGGGACCAACCTCGCCTTGAGGACATTGTTCTGGACTTGGGCGTGATCTCCCAACAGACGATCAAGCGAGGTGGTTAAGTCCATGGAGATGCTTGGCGTTGGTGGGGAATCGGGGACAGGTTCGCCAATCGTCAATTGGGCCTAATCTGTTCCCGTATTCGATAGTCATTGCCCTTAAGCGGTTCACGGGGTATAGTTGTTCCGATAGAAGCGGTAAAATAAAAAATAAAAAAAAAATGGGTTATGGGCTTCCCTTACTCCTAGCTT
>Ga0315315_10007525_pt1 | contig 10084 bp, 14 predicted proteins | sample M140m3416metaG_FD_203699 | JGI IMG/M metagenome (GOLD analysis project Ga0315315, IMG submission 203699) | Ammonia-oxidizing marine archaeal communities from Monterey Bay, California, United States - M1 40m 3416 | ecosystem: Environmental > Aquatic > Marine > Intertidal zone | place: USA... | reverse complement strand
ACTGGTGATAATTTTGTTAGTGATACTTCCGTATTGGATATTGTCGCGGATGTGGTAGACATGGAGGCTTATGCTATTGCTAAGGCTTGCCAATACCACAATGTAAACTTTAAATGTTTTAAATATATAAGTGATAGTGCAGATGAAAATGCAAGTAAAGAGTGGAAAGAAACTGTAGCAGACGGAGAACCTTATTACATGGAGATACTAGGTGCCTAAAAAACCTCAAATACCATTAGCAGAAGTAATGAAGGCTATCGATAAAAAGGATAGAGGTTGGTATAACAAGTTAAGTGCTGAACAAAAGAAGGCATTTAGTGCCTGGATGATGATGAGGTATGCTAGTAGTGTGCAAGGCAGTTCAGCACCTGATTATATTTGGATGGTAAATGAATTAGTAAATCATAAATTTACTGATGTGAGTAAACATCCTGAATTACAATGGTTATTAATGACAGCGGCTGGTAGTGGAAAGGTACAACATCATCCTTATATCAAACCACCCAATAGTAGAAAAAAGAAAAGTAAAAGAGGAGAGTTTGTAAGTAACGTACTTCCACACCTAAAAGCAGATGAGATTGAATTGTTTTTAAGTTTAAATAATGATGACTCATTAAAAGAACTTGCACTTGCAAATGGTTATGAGGATAAAGAAATAAAGGACATATTTAAGAAATGAGTTTGGATTGTAAATGGTGCGGTAAAAGTTTTATGAGTGAAAGAACACTTGCGGCCCATATGTGTGTAAAGAAAAGACGTTGGGCAGACAGAGAAATGAGCCACATACGTTTAGCACATAGAGCCTTTCAAATGTTTTATGAAATAAACACTACTGCAAAACAACCAAAGTCAATGGAAGACTTTATTAGAAGTCAATATTATGAAGCATTTGTAAAATATGGCAGAGCATGTCAAGTAAATGAATGGCTTGAACCAGAACGTTACACAGAACATTTGATTAAAACAGGTGTAAAATTAAAACAATGGGCATCAGACAAACAATATGACAAGTATCTTAAAGAGTATGTTAGAAAAGAACCAGGTTTAAAAGCATTAGAAAGAACTGTGATATATCTTGCAGGTTGGGGAAAAGATAATGAAACTGATTGGCAGAACTATTTTATAGAAGTATCACCAGCAAGGGCAGTACATGATTTTAGAAGTGCAAAAGTTAGTCCTTGGATATTATATCTAAGTGAAACTGGTAATGAATTACTAGAGAGATTTAGTAGTGAGCAAGTTAAAATGATAGAAGATATTATTGAACCGTCTTTTTGGATGAAACTGTTTACTGCAAATAAAGAAGAAGTAAATGAAATTAAACTAGCATGTAAGGATGCAAAAATATGAAAATAAAATTAATTAGTCATTCACAAGCACCAGACTTTAACGAGTCAGCATTAGACTTAGTGGCATATTGTGCCAGAGTAAGTAATCCAGACAATCAAAACAATAAAGAAACGAGTGAAAAACTTGTAAAGTATTTGATGAAGCATAAACACTGGTCGCCATTAGAAATGGTATCAGCATGTTTGGAAATAGAAACTACCAGAGATATTGCTAGACAAATATTAAGACATAGAAGTTTTAGTTTTCAAGAGTTTAGTCAACGTTATGCAGATCCTACAAAGGACTTGGATTTTGAAATTAGAGATGCAAGACTACAAGATCCTAAAAATAGACAGAATAGTATCCAGACTGATGACACTCAGTTACAAGCACTATGGGAAGACAAGCAGAGAGATGTTATAAATGCTTCACTAGACGCATACAGTTGGGCTATAAGCAACGGTATTGCCAAAGAACAAGCAAGAGCAGTACTGCCAGAAGGAAATACTGTAAGCCGTATGTATGTAAATGGTACATTGCGTAGTTGGATTCATTATATAGAATTACGTGGTGCAAATGGAACACAACAAGAACACATGGATATAGCACATGCCGTAGCAGATGTTATTTCTAAGATATTTCCACTTGCAGAACAATTTAAACATAAAGAGATATGAACAAACAAGAAGAGATGTTAGTTATCACTATGGAAGAGTGCGGAGAATTAATTCAAGCATGTAGTAAAGTAATTCGTAGTGATGGCAAAACAAAATATCTGCGTAATTTACAAGATGAAATCGGTGATGTAATGTGCATGATTGAGATTATTAAAATGAGTGGCATTGTTACTGATGAACAAATAGCAGATAGAATGGAAGAAAAGAAACAGAAACTTAAAAAATGGAGCAAACTTTTCGATGACAAATATGAATGATACATCTATAATATCTTTAGACGGAACAGATACTATAACTATTACTAATGACTATGTTCAAGATAGTTTTGATTTTACTTTTACTGATAACTTGACAATTACAACAGAAGTTGAACAAGTATCGCTTACACAAGAAAAATTAAAAAAGTTGAATGCATTATTAAAAGTCATAGAAGATTTAGAAGATGACAATCCTATAAAAGAATGTTACAATGCACAAATAATGTTAGATAAAATTAAAGGGGTATAATGGACAATCGAGTAAAAGCAATTCTTGATAAAGAAGTTAATAGACAAGATAATACTATTGAACTTATAGCAAGTGAAAATTATGCTAGTGAGTCAGTAATGGCTTTAAGCGGAAGTATATTTACAAATAAGTATGCTGAAGGTTATCCAAGCAAACGTTATTATAACGGTTGTACTAATATGGATGATATTGAAAACTTGGCAATTGACGAAGTTACTAAATTATTCGATAGTAATTTTGCTAATGTGCAACCACATTGTGGTGCAAATGCCAATACCGCAGTATTTCAAGCATTTTTAAAACCAGGCGATAGAATACTAGGTATGGATTTAGCAAGTGGAGGTCATCTTAGTCATGGTAGTACTCCAAACATATCAGGCAAAGTTTATGATGCATATCATTATGGTGTTGATAGCAAAGGTATGTTAGATTATGATGCTATACTAGAACAAGCAAAAAACGTTATGCCTAAAATGATAATTGCGGGAGCAAGTGCATATCCAAGACAAATAGATTGGGGTAAGTTTAGGATTATAGCAGATGAAGTAGGAGCATATTTACTTTGTGATATGGCTCACTATAGCGGTCTCATAGCAGGTAAATGCTACGATAATCCTATTCATTATGCTGATGTAGTAACAAGTACAACACACAAGACTTTACGCGGTCCTAGGGGCGGTATTATATTGTGGAATAAAGAAGAATACAGTAGAAAAATTAATAGTGCTATTTTTCCAGGTACACAAGGTGGACCTTTAATGAATCAAATTGCGGCAAAGGCACAATGTTTTATAGAAGCAAATACAGTAGAGTTTGAAAACTATGCAAATGATGTATTAGTAAATGCTAAAGCATTCGCAGACCAACTTACAGCAAATGGTTTTGAATGCTTGACAGGAGGAACAGATTCGCATATAATACTTTTAGATTTAACTAATAAAAATATTAGCGGACGTGAAGCCGCAGACTTGTTAGAAGAAAATGGTATTACTGTAAATAAAAATGGTATTCCAAATGACCCAAGAAGTTTTACTGAAACTTCTGGTATTAGAGTTGGAACAGCGGCAGAAACAACTAAAGGACACGATGCTAATTGGTTTAGAAATCTAGCAGATAAGATTGCAGAAATTATATGAAAATAAACTTTGATGTAGATATTGATATGGCAGATAGAGATAAGTTCTTAGAACTTGTTGACCATATCCCTGCCAGCATAAAAAGAGAAGACTCATTTGAAAAACACAATACAGGTGTTTACTTTCAACCTATTCCAAGTTTTCCTTTAGAAGAATTCAGCACCATTGACCATAAAGATGCAGAAGAATTCGGTTACTTTAAAGTTGACTTTCTTAACAATAATGTTTATGCAGACATAGAAAGTGAAGCACATTTAGACAGGCTACTTGCAACTGAACCTATGTGGGAACTGTTAGAGCACAAAGAAGTAGTTGAAAAATTATTCCACATTGGTAATCATTATGAAATCATAAAACAACATCCACCTAAAACTGTAGAACAATTAGCAATGATACTTGCAATGATTAGACCAGGTAAACGTTATCTAGTTGGAAACAGTTGGGAAGTAATTGAAAAAGAAGTTTGGGAAAAGACAGATGATTACTTCTTTAAAAGAAGTCATGCAATAGGCTATGCAATGGTTATTCTAGTACAATTGAATCTTTTGGTTGATAAGGTTTAGTCTGCCTTTTTGACCAACTGGATACTTCTTCTTTTTATTCTCTTTTTAAGTATATTTTGCATACTTGTTACAGGACCAAACATTACTTCTGTTTCTTTTAGCATAAAAGTTCTTAAAGTATATTGTAAATCTTGCATCTCATGATATAAAAAAATGTCAATAGGTAATTGTCTGTTACTTTCCCACCACCATAAATCGCCATACTCTAGCATTAATTTTTTGTGTTCTTCCGATTTACAGCCTTCTATATCATAAAAACTTATGATTTGTTTGTCTTGATTTTGAACTATTCCTACAAATTCTTTTTCGCCAAACAACAATCCAGTTAAAAATGGAAACTTCTCTTGGAGTTCTTCTTCTTTAGTCATCTATGATATTTATAGTTCATATAGATAAATACTGTAATAATAATGGTATAGAATATGTCAGGAAACGCACATACAATTTATAATTTAGGAAACCAGACCGTCGATTTGGTATTAAGTTCGGACGGTATAAACGTGGATAATAGACCAATGAATCAAACAAAATTAGTTGTACATAAAGGATTAACAAATCAATTGAACTTTTATGTAAGAAATAGAGATAGAGTTCTGCAAAACATCAGTACTAAAACACTTTATGCAAGTATTATTAATCCTAATACAAGCAGAAGAGTTGTTTTTAAACCACTTAGTTTAGTAAACAGTGGCACAAACGGTGAAGCAAGATTGGATTTAACTGTTGGAGATTTAACAGATTTGAATCCTGGATTTTATCACATATCAATTACAGAAAGTGCTGATAGTGGAGTTTCACAAAATCCTTTGTATGCAAATCAAAATGATAGAATTATCACAGATTTAGAAGTCAGAAGCAGTTTAGAGTATGAACCTATTGCATCACAGAGTGCAGTTACATTTACTCAAACAGGAAACACAGAATTAGGAGATCCTGCAAATACATTTGTATCATCATCAATGTACGGAAACCAAGATAAAAACTTTAGGCACAGTAGACATACTGTAGCATTTTATATGACGGATTTCGTAGGCAATGTAACTGTTCAAGGTAGTGCATTAGAATCAGCACCTACACAAGAAACAGATTGGTATGATATTAATGTGCAAGGTGATGTTGGAGATCCTGCAGTTCCTTATGGTTCTGCTTACAACGGTATAGATCCTTTTAACTTTGTAATCAATACAAATTGGTTAAGAGTGAAGTTCAATAAAACTTCAGGATCTGTTGATAAAGTTCTACTCAGAAACTAGTTGACTTTTATGTCCAAGATGTTATAATAGTTTTATGCATCATCATGAATTAGTTGACCAGGTACATAGATTACTTATAGACAATTTACCAATAAACAGTGGTAAAACTCCTAGCGGTTGGACTACATTTAATTGTCCTATGTGTGGCGACAAACGTAAACGTGGTGGTGTAATACAAACAAACAGTAAAATAAGTTATCATTGTTTTAATTGTAACTATACAACAGGATGGTCTCCAAGTCCTAGACTAGGACAAAAATACAAAGCATTAGCAGAAGCATTAGGTGTTGGCGCAAAAGATATACACAAAGTTGTTCTTAATCTAATGAAGCATGGAGAAGAATTAGAAATAGAAGATGATTTAGATGATTATGTTTATAGTGCGGCAGAATTTAAACAAGTAGAATTACCAGATGATGTTAGTTTAGTAGAAGACCTAGATGACAGTCATAAAGTAAAACAGTATGCAATACAACGTGGACTATTAGGAAAGTTTCCTTTAATGCATTTTGGAGACAGTATGTATAATGCTAGATTAGTAGTGCCGTTTTTGTACAACAATAAACTTGTCGGTTGGACAGGTAGACATGTTAATCCGCCAAATAAAGAAACTGCAAAGTATTTAAAAAATCAGCAAAGTGGCTATGTGTTTAATATAGATAGATTTGTAAACAGTGAACGAGATTTTGTTATTGTTACAGAAGGTGTTTTTGATGCAATACTTGTTGATGGTGTTAGTGTATTAGGTAATGCAGTTACATCAGAACAAGCACACCTAATTGACAAACTTAACAAACGTGTTATACTTTGTCCTGATAGAGATGAACCTGGTAAAGACTTAATTGAAAAAGCAGTAGAGTTAGGTTGGGAAGTTAGTTTTCCACCTTGGAAAGATTATATTAAAGATGCCGCAGATGCAGTAGAACATTATGGCAGATTATTAACTGTAAATAGTATAATTAAATATGCAACAGATAATAAAATTAAAATACAAGTACAGGCAAAAATGTTATGAACATACTAATAAACGGATGTAGTTTTACAGGTGGCTCAAATGTAGTACACGATGAAAACACAGGTATGCTTTCAAACAGTGGTCAAACAACCTGGGCAACTTTATTCGAAGAAAATAATACTGTAAACAATATTGCTGTAGGTGGTAATAGCAATGATAAAATTTTAAGAAGAACTGTAGAAGAATTAGATGAAAAACTTTACGATTTAGTTATTATACAATGGACAGCAATACATAGGAAAGAAAGATATTCAGACAGAATTAGTAATTGGGTAAATTTTTGTCAAGATGGTAGGTTTGTAATTAGTAACGATTTTGACATTGAAAAAGACTCTAGCAGTATGTATGGATTTCATACAGACAATCATAAGCACATGGATAAAGATAATCCTCAACTGAAAAGTACTTTAAAGTCTTATGACAAAATTGCACAAGGATTAACACATGATGCTTTGTATGGCAAAACAATACAAGATTACAGAATTGAATATTTTAAAAATGTTTTAACTCTACAGCAACTATTGGAAAAACAAAATATAAATTATATTTTTACAAGTATGTCTTTTGAAAATCATATACCAACTATAAAAAATAACAATCCGTTTGATTTTAAAATTGCTAAAACTAGATTTGAAACTAGTATTCTAACACAAATGGATTTAAGTAAATGGTGCAGAGCACCTATGACACACATGATGAACCAGAATGTCGTTAGCCAAAACGATGGGCATCCTAATGAAAAAGGTCATAAATTAATATACAGTCACATACTAAATGAGTTAAATACACTATATGGATAATATTCAAGAATACACAGAAGAAATACAAGAACTGTTTTTAAACTTTTTAATAACAGATCCTGAACTATTTGTTAGAGTAAACAATATTATTGAACCATATATGTTTAATAGAAAGTATCAAGATGCAGTAAAGTTTTTAAAAGAACATGCAACAGACTACAGCAGTATTCCTACAATAGACCAGATAAGTGCTACAACAAAATTAGAATTAGAAAGAATTGATGGATTAACAGACAATCACATTGAATGGTTCTTAGACACATTTGAACAATTTTGCAGACACAAAGCATTAGAAAAAGCAATACTTGACAGTACTGACTTATTAGAAAATCAAGATTATGGTGCTGTTGAAAATAAAATAAAAGAAGCAAGTCAAGTAGGACTTGTAAAAGACTTGGGATTAGATTATTTTGAAAATCCAAAAGAAAGATTACAATACATAAAAAGTCAAGCAGGTGCAGTCAGCACAGGCTGGAAACACATTGACCAAAAACTATATGGCGGACTAAACAAAGGCGAGATTACAATCTTTGCTGGAGGTAGTGGTGCAGGTAAAAGTTTATTCTTGCAAAACTTAGGTGTGAACTGGAGTTTAGCAGGACTTAATGTTGTTTACATTAGTTTAGAATTGAGCGAACAGTTAATTAGTATGCGTCTTGATGCAATGGTAAGTCAATACAGCACTAAGGAAATTATGCGTAATATGGATGATGTAGACTTAAAAGTTCGTATGAAAGGAAAAGGTGCAGGTAAGTTTAGAGTAAAACAAATGCCTAATGGTGTAACAGCAAATGATGTTAGAGCATTTATTAGAGAATATGAAATAAACGCAGACATAAAAGTAGATGCAATACTTGTAGACTATTTAGATTTAATGAGTCCTATTAGTGCAAGAGTAAGTCCAGGCGATTTGTTTATTAAAGACAAATATGTGTCTGAAGAATTAAGAAATTTAGCAATGGAAACAAACACATTGTTTGTGACAGCATCGCAGTTGAACAGAGGTGCAGTAGAAGAAATAGAATTTGACCACCATCATATAGCAGGTGGTATTAGTAAAATACAAACAGCAGATAATGTTATTGGTATTTTTACTAGCAATGCAATGAGAGAACGTGGTAGATATCAAATACAATTTATGAAAACACGTTCTAGCAGTGGTGTAGGTAGTAAAGTAGACTTAAAATTTAATCCTGATACACTTAGGGTAGAAGACTTAGATGAAGATGATGAAGGTGCAATAAGTGTAACGTCAAGTGGATTAATAGACCAACTGAAACGTAGTAACAGTATTAAAGCAGATGAACCTGAAGCAAAAGACACAGTGAGTCAGGCACTAAACATGCGTGAGTTTATGAAAAAAAATGACCTATAATTGATAAATACAAGATATAGGGAATAAAAAACATGTCTATTAAAAAAACTAGAACGATATTAGAAGAATTACAGCAAATTTCTGTTGACAGAGATAAGCACCATGTTCTAGAAAACAGAGTACAACATGTTGTAACAAGTGTACAAAATTTAAAAGACATACTACATGAATCCTACAGTCCAGAAGATGCATTGGATTTAGAACGTAGATTAATCAACAGCATTAAAAGTGGAGATGCTAAAAAATTCTCTAGAGGTATAAAAAAAGTACTGGAAAATAAAGAGAGTTAAAATGATTATTAATGACATTATACTAGAAAATCCTGCTCGTGATGCCATAAATGCATACAAAAAAGGAAGAGCAGATGCAGGCGGTGTTCTACCAGACGAGAAAATGGGTGCAGGTAGATTTAGTGACATGGCAAGAGCCAAGAAAAGACAAGCCCAAGTAGATAAACAAACAGCAGGCAGAATGGCTGGTGCTAAAAAGACTGGCGCAATAGGTCAGTTTGCACAAGACAAAGCCACAATGAAAGGTATTAACATGGGTCTTGTTACAGATCCAACAGGAATGACTTATCAATACCAACAACAGAAGAACGGTAAATGGGCATGGCAAAATGTAGATGTTAAAACAACAGGTAAGGTAAAACCACCACAACCAGGAGAATTCATAGCATTCAAAGATTTGGCTAACGATGACGGTCAAACACCTGGTATTACAAATATGCCTGGCACATATCCACTTAAAGACAAAGACCAACTTTCACAAGACTTAATGGCAATCGCAAAAGGTACTGCACCAACACAAAGCACAATGGATAAAATGAAAGACAGAGCAGTTCAGGCAATGGGCGGACCTTTAGCAAGTAAGACTATGGCAGACCCAGAAGCAACAGGCGGAGAAAAAGCAGGTGCAGTAGCCGGAGCGGCATTAGGTAGATTGGGTGCAAAAGCCGTAGGTGCTTTCAAACCTAAACTAGCAGAGCCTAGAAAAGATGTAAACAGAATGGCTAAAGCATTTGATTTAGATATTCATAAGAGGAAAATTTTAGATAAATCTGCATCAGTGGAAGATAAGATTGCCGCGTCAGAAGAATTACTTAAACAATTACAGGCACAACAAGCCAAGAATGTAAACGTTGATGTGTATGTTGATGCTATGGGACCTATGCTTAAAGCAAGTGGATTAAACAAAGCAAATCCACAGTGGTATAGTCAGTTTGTTCAAAAGGCAAGAGCAATGAGAGTGGAAGCCTTTGAATTTATGAACAAAGTGTTAGAATATTGGAACATGACTTGGGAAGATATAGGATACAAAGTTATACTTTCAGAAAACGCAAGTGATGACGTATTGCTTATACCTACAAAAGTAATTAACGAAGCAGTAGAGATAGAGAACTTACAGAATTTAGCAGGTATTTAAAATG
>Ga0315315_10007524_pt1 | contig 10085 bp, 9 predicted proteins | sample M140m3416metaG_FD_203699 | JGI IMG/M metagenome (GOLD analysis project Ga0315315, IMG submission 203699) | Ammonia-oxidizing marine archaeal communities from Monterey Bay, California, United States - M1 40m 3416 | ecosystem: Environmental > Aquatic > Marine > Intertidal zone | place: USA... | reverse complement strand
GGGAAAGTTGTCAATGGCCGTTTCATTGCATCGGACATGAGGCTAGTGGATTTGAAAAACTCATCCGCGGTGATTGAAGAGAATTGAACAAAGACTACTGTGCGATTCGCGTGCGTCGCCCGCTTGGACTCTAGGGAATCGCGTTACTTAGGCAGGTATGACGTGGTTCAATGCAGGTAGCCGCGACTTGCTACCGACATGAAGTGTTGCCTCGTCTCTCATCGCTAGCTGTGAACGCTGTGTGCAGATTGTGGTTTGCGGGGTTCACTTTCTCTCAGTTGCTGCGACACCAGAAGATCTATCTGTCGCGAAGCTACGGACGTGGACTGCGGGAGTTTCAGGCCGCAGCGGAAACGCGGTGGATCACTGGGCTCAGAGCGAAACCTGTTTTTGAAGCGTGAACCCTTTTTGGGGATTCGCAGTTGCCGATTGTATTTTTCCTGTACAGCCAATCTTTGGCTGGCACACACCGCTGGCAACCCACATGCGACCATTGTCACCTTGTGCGACCCCCAAGGAACAGTCTTGCTTGTAACGTCCAACCATCTTGAAATTGGTGTCGGTGACGAGGGTGATTTGGGGTGTCCCATAACAACCGAACCACCAATAACCATTTACGAAAGCCGCTGTTTGGATGCCTAGGTGTGTGTGGCCGCTGGTGATGACATGTCGTTTCACTGGTTTGAACTTGCCGTCGTATTCATAGACGTAGTTCTCGCTGATGTCATTGGGTAGCCCGCCAACAACAAAAAAGTTTCCTTTGTGAAACCCGATACCGCCTGCACCATGAAAAACTTCGGGCACTGCATGGCGAGCAACTTCGTTCAGACTTGAAGCCTCATAGACGTAGATCCATGAATTGGCATTGCCTTCGGGATCATTGAATTTTCCGAGATTAACCGCGACGTAGATGTTCCCGTCATGGTGGCAAAGGTCACCATGGTGATTGGCAACAGGCACTTTCTTTAGCAGTTTCCCCTGTCGGTCTGTTTTTACAAGCGTTGTTGTGAATGACCAGAACATTGCGTCACTGTTGGAGCAAACACCTTGCAAGTGATGCTGATACTTCCCGGGGCATGATAGCTCTAAGGCTGGCCGGTCGACGCCTGCTTCCTTGCTCTTGGTGTGTGGCGCCTCGTCAGCATTGCTGTTTTCTACTGCGAGCAGGAGCAACAAACTGAGGAGAGCATAAGGTGCGTTTGCGTTGGTGGTTTGTTTCATGGAACTTAGGTGTGCGGGGAGATCAATGAGAGGAAGAACGGATGATTGTGTCGGGGAATTCCGCGCGAGTGCCGCCTTGGGAATTACGAAGATTGGACCCGTGATTGCGTTTGAATCCCAATGGAATCGATAAACCATTGGTTTGACTGAGACGGTGATGTAATTCTTTCCGCATTGCCACTACCCGCTGTGTTTGGTCAGGTGCGTTGATCAGGTTCGTGGTTTCGTTCGGGTCATTCCTGAGGTCGTAAAGTTCATCGGTGTCCCAGAGTCCGTGGTATTGAATCAGTTTGTAATTGTGGTTGCGGAGGGCAAACGTTGTGGGTGTCTGGGGAAATGCTGGTTCCCAGTAGTACTCGTAAAGTAGAGATTTACGTTCCCAAGTTGGACCATTAGGATCACGCAGTAGGGGCACCAGACTGTGTCCATTCATGCTGGCAGGAATGTCCAGATTGGCCAGTTCCAGCAAGGTGGGAGCGATGTCGGTGTTCGCCACTAATACATCGCTCCGTGTCTTGGGCTCAATGGTTGAAGGCCAGTAGGCCAACAACGGAATTCGAATTGATTCTTCGTAGGCACAGCGTTTATCAATCAAGCCATGCTCACCCCACAAGTGGCCACCATCGCTGGTGAATAGTACCAAGGTTTCCTTGGACATGCCTTTGGCTTTGAGTGTTGCCAAAAGACGGCCAACGCTGTCGTCAATGGACAGGATCATTTCGCAGTAATGTCGATACATTTCATCGATGGATTGTTTTGCTCGACCGTGGTAGGGGAATTCGACCCCATGCCAGCTGTTTCTTTGGTCCTGAACCCACATCGGTCTGCCAGCGTTGTTTTCAGGAGTATTGTCCACCGTTGATGGACGTGAGTGAAGCGCGTTCTTGTAGTGGTCTCTATGTCGCGGAGCTGGGTCATACAGTCCATGCACACCCTTATGCGAAAGGTATAGCAAGAACGGTTGTTCAGTTGTCTGTTTGGACAACCACTGGGTTGCATGATCGGTCAGCTCATCCGTCATATATTTAGTGCGAGGGACCTTGGTTCCGTTGATGTTCAGAAATTGGCCCTCGGGTCGGTATGTTCCCTGGCCTCGGAAGCTGACCCAATGGCTAAAGCCAGGACGAGCCGCGTCACTGGTTCCGCCCATATGCCATTTACCTATAAATGCCGTTTGGTAATCTGCTTGTTGAAGCTTTTGAGGAAATGTCTCTTCCTGTTTGTCCATCAATGATGAGTTGTCCACGACTTTGTGGTTATGCATGTACTTGCCGGTCAGGAAAGTCGCCCGGGACGGTGAACACAAGGAGGTGGTCACAAATGCATTCGTGAACCGCAATCCTCCCCACGCTAGCTGATCGATGTGTGGCGTCTCGATGAACGGATGACCCGCGTGACCAAACGTATCATGCCGCAAATCATCAATCAGAATGAAAACCATGTTCGGTCGGATATTTGTTTCCGTGGCATTGCTTTTTTGTTCAATGCAGAAAGTGAAAACACTCAACATGACAATCAATAGGTGTCTCATGATCAATCGTTTTCTGAGGAGGATTGGAATCCTGGCTGATGTCAACAAATGAAGCAATTTGCCTCATGTTGTCTATCTTGTCACTCGATCCTGTTTCCCATGGTATCGAGGGGCAACCGACCAATGTAGCCTATTGGGTCGCGGAATTCGCAGCTGGCTCAATCGACGCTAGCCTTCGTGGATTGATGTTGGGGCCAGTGCAGCAGCCTGTCCTCGGATTCTGCAAGCTAAGTAACTCTCGGTGAGATACTTGGTGCGGTTCGCTGCGATTCACTGACATTAACAACTTCGAGGAAATGTATGTCCCCACCGAATTTGAAAATCCTCGCCTACGAAGACACGGATCTGGGACCGCTGTGCTTACGTCGTCGTGAGTTGTTGTCGGAACCAGGAACCGTGGTGACAGAAGTTACATTGAATCACGAGTTTTTGATGAGTAGTTACAACACCGATTCAGAACGGGCGATATCCAATCGATCAGCAGAAATTCATGGTGGATCGAACCTCAAAGCTTTGGTCGGTGGATTTGGCCTCGGGTACACTGCCAAGGAATTGTTGACCGATCCGTGTGTCGCGTCGGTGGAAGTGATTGAATACCTGCCTCAGGTGCTTCAATGGCTCAAGGAGGGCTTGATACCGCTATCGGATGAATTGAATGACGCCGACGGACTGCGTTTGACCTCAGGCGATGTCTATCAATATTTGCTTGATGAGCCACAGCAACAGTACGATCTGATTGTGATTGACGTAGATCATTCACCCGCGGATCAACTGGGCAGCGAAGAGCATGTTTTCTACAGCAAAGCCGGACTGAAGTCTGCAAAAAAGCATTTGGCAGACGGTGGAATCCTGGCTGTTTGGTCGTATGCCGAAAGTAGCTGTTTTTCAGAGGCGCTTGAGTTGACATTTAGCCAAACGCATGTGGAACCTGTCCGAACGTTCAATCCCATGGTGCAAGAAGAACAGACGGACTGGCTATTCTTCGGAGTCAAGTGAACGCGTTTGTGATGCAAGTCAGTGGGGAATTCGGTGTTTCAAATTCCCAGTTCCTGCTTGGCCTCGATGAACTTTTCGATGGCAAAGTCAATGTCCTCTTCCGTGTGTGCTGCTGAAATCTGTGTTCGAATACGAGCTTTGCCCTTGGGCACCACAGGGAATGAGAATCCAATCACATAAACGCCTTTTTGAAGCATCAAGTCCGCCATGCGGGTTGCAAGCACTGCATCTCCCAACATGATTGGAACGATCGGGTGTTCACCCGGAAGCAGGTTGAATCCCGCTGCTTCCATGCCTGCACGAAAGCGTCTGGTATTGGACTCGAGTCGATCTCGTAGTTCAGTCGACTTGCTTAGCAATTCAACGGCTCGAACTGAGGCAGCGACAATCGGGGGAGCAACCGAATTGGAAAACAGATACGGTCGCGATTTCTGGCGTAGCAAATCAATGATTGGTTTCCGCCCACTGGTGTAGCCGCCGCTGGCACCACCTAGTGCTTTACCGAGGGTTCCGGTGATGATGTCAACTCGTTCCATGCAATCATGGTGTTCGTGGGTGCCTCGCCCCGTTTTTCCCATGAAGCCGACTGAGTGCGAATCATCCACCATCACGAGAGCGTCGTGTTTTTCTGCCAAGTCACAGATGCCCGGCAAATTTGCGATGTGGCCATCCATCGAAAAAACACCGTCGGTTGCAATCAAGCGGTACCGCGCCGACTGAGTCTCTTTGAGCTTGGTTTCAAGGTCGGCAAGATCGTTATTGCGATAACGGTGGCGTTGTGCTTTGCAGAGACGAATACCGTCGATAATGGAAGCGTGGTTCAGTTCATCAGAAATCACCGCGTCTTCCGCTGTCAGGATCGTTTCGAATAATCCGCCGTTTGCATCGAAACAGGATGTGTAAAGGATCGTGTCTTCGGTGCCCAGAAACTCGCTCAGTCTGTTTTCCAGCTTTTGGTGGACCGCTTGAGTTCCGCAAATGAAACGCACTGAAGATAATCCATAGCCCCATTCGTCCAGTCCCTCGTGAGCAGCTTTGGCAATCTCCGGGTGTTCCGACAGTCCCAGATAGTTGTTGGCGCACATGTTTAGAACACTGTCTCCATGGTTGACCTGAATATGGACGTCCTGCGGAGTCGTGATCGTACGTTCGGCTTTAAACAGTCCTTGTTCACGAATGTCGTTGAGCTGGTTCTCTATGTTGGTCAAAAAAGTTTCGGCCATGGATTTTCTATTTGCTGGTGGGGATGTTTGTAGTGTGGGTAATGCAGATCGCGCTGTGCCATGTTGTGGACGCGATGTTGTGGACGCGATGTTGTGGACGCCATGTCGTGGACGCGATGTGGTCGACGCCATGTGGTCGACGCCATGCAGGGGTTACTGCCAGTTGAGTATCACTTTTCCAGATTTGCCGGACATCATGACTTCAAATCCCTTTTCGAAATCGGTGTAATGAAACCGGTGGGTGATGGCGGGAGCAAGATCCAAACCACCCTGGATCAACACAGTCATCTTGTACCATGTTTCATACATTTCGCGACCGTAAATACCTTTGATGGTTAGCATGTTGAAAACAACTGCATTCCAATCGATTGACATCTCCTCTGATGGAATGCCAAGCATTGCGATTTTACCGCCATGACACATTTCTTTGACCATCTGGCGGAATGCATCGGGACTCCCTGACATCTCCAAGCCCACGTCAAATCCCTCTGTCATCCCAAGCGATTTCTGCACGTCACTAATACTCTCAGAGCGGACGTCAACCACGCGGGTGGCTCCCATCTTCTTTGCTAATTCGAGACGCCATGGATTTACATCCGTGACAACGACGTAGCGGGCACCCGCGTGTTTGACAACTGCGGCGGCCATGCAACCGATCGGGCCTGCCCCCGTGATCAACACGTCCTCTCCTAGAACCGGAAAAGACAACGCTGTGTGAACAGCATTTCCAAAGGGATCAAAGATTGAAGCAACATCCCGGTCAATGGATGCGTCATGGGGCCAGACGTTTGTCATCGGCAGGGACAGGTACTCCGCAAATGCACCAGGTCGATTGACGCCAATTCCTTTCGTGTCGGCGCACAGGTGTCGACGCCCAGCCAAGCAATTACGACAACGACCACAAACCACATGTCCTTCACCGCTGACGATCTCGCCAGTTCGGAAGTCAGATACGTTCGATCCCACCTCAACAATCTCACCAACAAATTCATGGCCTACCACCATTGGGACAGGGATCGTTGCTTGGGCCCACGCGTCCCACTTATAGATGTGAACATCCGTGCCGCAGATGCCAGTTCGGTCCACCTTGATGAGCACATCATTGATGCCGATTTTCGGCTCCGGTACGTCCGTAAGGGTCAGGCCGGGTTCCCGATCTTTTTTGACAAGTGCTTTCATCAATCTGCGTTCGTCGAATGTGGCGGTAGGGTTTGTTTGGTTTTGCCGCTGCCAAAAATTGGACTCGACAGCAAGTTGTCCGTAGTTCTGCGGTCGACGCAGTTTCAGGTAGCTTTTCGCACCCTCGCGAGGAAGCGTGGCCCGCAGTGTGTTTCAATCACCCTGGTTTTGTTGAACAGGCTATGCCGTCTGCCGTTTTTCACTGTTTACGCAACTTAACGCCGACTGAGGGGATGCAGAAGGGCCGCTTTGGTCGCATCAGAGATTTTCGTTGCTGGATGTGCCATGTCTTGTGGTTGGGGCGGTGTTTGCCGCTATTGGGGGATGACAGGCGACACAGGATTTCGCACCAATCAGACGATCTGTGCCGACTTTGTCCGGGCATGGCTGGAATCTGCAGCACCGCAGTGGACCGCTGGGGGTTTCGCGGGCAGTTTTGGGTGCGATGGACCAGCAGGAACACGAGTGTCGGATACCGCCGAACTGTGGGATTTGGAAATTTGGGTCCCAATGGATTCGGTTGCTGCTGGTACTACTGTGGTTTGCCCAACTTGCAGTCGCCCGAAATCAGGCGTACCGTTCCATCAGGGTATGAAGTTTTGTTTTCGAGATGGGCTTGCTAACATAATCGTCCATCCCAGCGTTGATGCAGGCGTCCCGATCACCAGCCAGAGCTTGTGCTGTCAACGCGATGATGGGAACGCGTTCGTTTAATGAGTTTTCTAATTTCCGAATTCGTTTTGTTGCTTGCAGGCCGTCGCATGCGGGCATGAGTACATCCATCAAAATCAGGTCAAAACGCTGTTCGTTGGATTGCCAAAGATGAATGGCTTCCAGGCCTGTATTCGCAACGACGACATGGTGTCCCCACTTGCCAAGCAGAGCCATCATCAGCGTTTGATTGACGGGTGAATCCTCCGCTAACAAAACATTCAACGGCTGTTTGTGATCGAGCGTCGGTTGCAGAACAGTCGTTGAATCCGAGTCGGCGTCCAACGCGTGAGCCGCGTGGTTTGGCTTCAGACTGACGAGGTCTTCTGCCAATTCGATTGTGAAGAAGAATGAGCAACCGCTTGGTTCGTTGTTTTTGCACCAAATACGCCCGTTCATGATTGTGGCCAATTCTTGCGAAATCGCCAGCCCTAGTCCGGTGCCTCCGTAATGACGCGTTGAGGACATGTCAGCCTGCGTGAAAGCAGCGAACAATTTGTCAGTGTCTTCCTCTGGTAAACCGATCCCCGTATCACGAACTTCGAATTTCAATTTGAGTTTGCCATTTTGAGTCTCAGACTCTCTGCTGATATTTAAGTCAATGCTACCCCTACTCGTGAATTTGAGTGAATTCCCGAGTAGGTTGACCAAAATCTGTTTGATCCTCTCCGCGTCGCCAATCAGGTTCAGGGGAATATCAGTTGCGATTCTAGATTGGATCTCAATACCACTCATCCGGCCTTGTATCTTGAAGATTGCCAAGGTTTCGTTGATGAGCTGCTCCAAGCAGAACGGAGTCAAATCCAATTCAATTGCGTCAGCCTCTATTCTTGAAAAATCGAGGACCTGATTGATGATGTTCAGTAGAGATGCGGCGGATGCTTTGACTGCTTGGGTGTATTCAAGCTGAGTGGAATCGAGTGCTGTTTCAATCAGTAGTTCAGTCATCCCAATGACCCCATTCATGGGTGTGCGAAGTTCATGGCTAATCGTAGCCAGGAACTCACTCTTGGCTTGATTGGCTAACTTTGCGTTCTTGGTAGCTCGTTTTAATTGTTTTGCCTGTTTGTCAAGTTTCTTGCGTGTTGATTCAAGTTTCTTAATCGTCTTGCTTAGCTCTTCCGCTCGATTCGCATCTGAGATCTTTGTTGCGGCGATCGATGCAATGGTCGTCAACCATTCTTCATGTCGCTTTGTATAAAACCCGGCTTCGCTGTTTTCTGTATCGATGACACCGATGCAACTGCCATTGAGCATGATGGGAACAGCAAGTTCCGATAATCGAAAGTCATCATCGATGATGTAGCGGGGGTCCAGCCTCGTATCAGAGATTCGTTCCGGCTTTGCATTTAACGCTACGCTGCCCACAATTCCTTCGCCCACCGGAATCGTGATCGCATCTTTGATCGTGCGTCCCTCCGGGTTCTTAGGCCCGTAGGCAGCTTTCTGAATCAGAATGCTTTTTTCGTGATCCAATAGGTAAATGACGCAATCATCAAATCCAATGCCGGCGATCACACGGTCAGCAATGAGCCAAAAGATTTCGTCCAAGCTTGAGCGTTTGAGCAGGTCAAGGGCGAACTGGTGGAGCAGTTTGACAAAGGCTTCTGGCGTTAGTTCTTCGTTGTGTGTCATGGTGGTGACGCCTGTTCTCTCGTCGATTCTTGACTCTAGATTTGTTGTGGAACCTCTAGAAATGCCTAGGTTAAAACCAGGATGTGCCCAGGCCGTTGATCGGGCAGAGGTGTTGATGGCGATCACATGGTTGCGGAACAGGTGTTGCTCTTGTCGCATGTGCCTGAGGGCCGCGGATGGCCATCGAGTGGAAAGAAACGCCCCCTGCTTTTCCCCGGTGTTTGTTTCTTAGTCAAAAAGTCCGAACAGACTCTGCAGCAATGTAACCGATGTTTCGCCTCTCGTCGAGATTTTTTTGAGGTGTGTCGTTTCGTTGAACACCGTTGTTTCTATGGACGGTCTTCAAGGCGTGCTGGATTCCTCGTTGTGGTGCATTCTTGCGTCCATTTGCGGAAAGTTGGGTGGCGTTTCAAACGCAACGGTTTTGACTCGCAACGAGTTCTCAGCAGGGGGGCTAGCAGGGTAGTCCTTGCGTGAAACTGTTTTTCGATCGTCACCATGACGAGTGAACAGGGACTTCGATGGCAAGTTTGTTGCGGACTTCAATCACTTCACATGACCTGAAACGGACCAGTTGCGATGGGGCCGGAGGATGTGAAAGCATCTTGGCTTTTTCCTTCTGAGTTTGATTTCAGAGGAACTGTGAAAATTTCCAGTTATGATTTCGTGCTGTTTTTTGTGAATTCAGGTTTGACTGAACGTCGGACTGTTGGCTGCGTGGTGTGTAGAATGGTCTGACGGTCACGGGAGCTGCATTGAGTACGAGTTACGCTGTGATGTTTGTGTAGGCAGCCTTTGCCCCTGGAGAATTCGAATTCTATGACAAGTTTTCAATTAAGTCGCCGTTCTTTTGTTGCGTCAGCATCTGCGGCCGCTTTGGGTGGTGTAGAGATGACCAGCTGTGATGCTGTAAATCCCTTGCTTGGTCGTATTCGGCAGATCACGCGCGGCCCGAAACACCATTGGTTCGGATATTACGACAAGCTGCAGTTTGATCCTACTTCACGTTTTGTGTTAGGGATGCGGGTTGACTTCGAACACCGCAGTCCCAAGCCAGATGATCAAATTGAAATCGGTATGGTTGATCTAGAGCGGGAAAACACCTGGGTTGAGCTAGGGAAAAGTAATGCGTGGTGCTGGCAGCAGGGATGCATGCTGCAATGGTTGCCCGGGTCGCTTCATGAAGTGATCTGGAATGACCGTGAAGACGGGAAGTTCATTTCCCGAATCATGAATGTGTCTACGGGAGAAATGCGAAGCTTGCCTCATCCCGTCTACTCTGTCAGCCCAGATGGAAAGTATGCGGTGGCGCCTGATTTTCGGCGAATCAATGATGTCCGTCCCGGGTATGGATACGCTGGCCTAGCAGATCCCCATGCCGATGATCCAGCTCCGCAGGATTCAGGCATTGTTCGGATCGATTTGCGATCTGGAAAAACGGACTTGATTCTCTCGTTGGCCGATATTGCCCGCACGGGTACCATTCCCAATGCAAAATTGGGAATTAAGCACTATTTCAATCATCTACTTTGTAGCCCGAATGGTGAGCGTTTCATCGCCCTGCATCGGTGGCGTTACCCTGATGGATC
>Ga0315315_10007522_pt1 | contig 10086 bp, 14 predicted proteins | sample M140m3416metaG_FD_203699 | JGI IMG/M metagenome (GOLD analysis project Ga0315315, IMG submission 203699) | Ammonia-oxidizing marine archaeal communities from Monterey Bay, California, United States - M1 40m 3416 | ecosystem: Environmental > Aquatic > Marine > Intertidal zone | place: USA... | reverse complement strand
CTTCTAAAGTCTGTCTAATAAGTTTAACAGCTTGTTTTCTTTTACTAATATCTTCTTCGTTTAATCCTTCTTCATTATAGTAGTCATCATCTTCTTCATCATCATAATCATATGTGTAGTCATCATCATCTTCTTCTTCATCTTCGAAGTATGAATCATAATCAAACATATCACCTACATTATTAGGAGTATATTTTCCTTGTTTAGATTCTATATGATCAAGAATCATATCTAATGCATCTTTAAGCATTCTTTCATATGATGCATCTCCACTCGGTTCATCCAAAATTTTATTCATTGCTGATTTAAGAGGATGATTTGCATCTATTAAAAATGCATGTGCTGGTCCTGCTGTTTCAGCACCGTATCCTTCAAAGTATTTATCACCATCATTATAGAATCTATATACCATTCTATTGATAGCTCTTAACATTTCACCTTCTACTGTTTCTGCTTTACCAGATCCCGGTACTAATTCTTTCCAAAGTGGTTCGTTTCTATCCTCTAATTCTTTACCTACAAACTCTAATACTCCTGCTCCTTTGAGTGCTCCTGTTGCTGCTCCTCTAACTGCTGACATACCTGCTGCTTTAAGTTTACTTGCTCCCCATTTTGCAAGTCTACCAATAAATTCATTCATGTGTTTGTCTGAATCTAAATCGTGACTATGATCCATTATTTCAATATCGTTAGCTTTTAGGTCCATAGAAAGATCATATATAAATGCAGCATTATCAGTTTCAAACCCAGGTCTATGATCATCAGTTGTATCTCTAAAGTTAAAATAGATTATGACATTACCATCTCCATCGTCATCTACTATATCAGTTGTAACAAATGTTGAATCAATATTACTATCTATAATTTCTATAGCTTTTTTATAATCTCTTCTTTTTACTTTGATATATGTAGTTTGATATGTACCTTCATTAACTTCTTCTTCATTTAAAGATTTGAAATGTTTCATTAACTCATTTTTCAAAACATCTACATTAACAAAAGCTTCACCAGAAGGTTTCACTCCAACATCAACTAATTTTTTATTAAATGAAAAGTCTGCTAAATGAAGATTACCGTCTTCTATATGAAAAGCAAATTCATCATCTGTACCTGCTCTTTCTCCTTTGTATATTACATGAATATCAAAACTGTTTGTTTCTAAACGGTGAGCTTTTACTCTTGCTAATTCATCTCCAAGATTTACTAATGCTTGAGCTAATGCTTTACCTACTTGAGTAATCATTACCTTCATATCGTTTACAGTAAACTCGATATCCTCTTCGTTTTCTTCAATTTTATCAACTAAATCTACATTTACTCCTCTCTTTGTAAGTTTTTCAGCTTCTCTAGAATCTGTGGTTCTGACAACACCATCTTCTTCTTTGATGAGAGTAAGTTTATTTTCGATTGATTCTTTTAAGTTGGTTAACTTATTTACTGTCTCTTTGATGTAAGTAGGAGATAGTTTAGTATCTTTAGAGGTTTGAAGTTTTTTTAATGTCTTCTCAACTACAGATAGACGGGTTTTGAGCTCGTTATACGTCATTGTTTATTTGTTTGTTATATAGCTATATAAATAAATAGATTAATTTTATCAAATAATTAGTTTATTGACAATGGTAATTAAGGTACCTCTGCAGTGCTTTTGCAAAATGTGTTCCTTTATCTTTAAGTTTAGATTTTTCTTTCCTTACTTTAGAGCAAGAAAGCTTTCCTAAACGTTTTTTCAATATACCCGGTTTTACAGGATCATGCGGTCCTTCATATATTAATTCTAACACTAATTCTTTAAGTTCTTTCTTATTCATCTTTTATTCTTATATCTATATCATGAGGAGCATATTCGTTACCACCAAAATATGGATACAAATAGTATCTTCTAACTAATCCCCAATTTCCTTTAGGCCTTCTTCTTACTAACGTTGTATCACTATCTATTACTATTTCATAATAAAACGTCGTAATATTAAGTACAGCACTATATACTTCGTTAATTTCAATATTTCTTATTTTACCTGATGAGTGCTTTCCGTCTTCATGTCTCAACCAGCAAAGCTCTACTTCTCCGTTTATATACCTCCAACCTAATCTTATGGAGTATTTTTGATGTATCTTTCCAAAATCACTAAATCCGTAAATCTTATTTACATCGTGTTGATTTTCTGGGATTATTGATTCGTAAATCGCAGATTCATCAAGTAAAAATTTAAATACTATTCTTGAGTTATCAGGATGATTTACAAATGTCCCTGAGCTATGTTCTCCTTCTGGAATAGTATATACTCTAAATCCTAAATCATCCACTTCTTTAGCACAACTCATGCATAGAAGTATGATTAAGGCGATACGCTTCATATTATAAAGCGTTTCTTTTTTCTAATTCTAATTTTATTACCCTCTTTTTTCTTTTCATATTAGGGCTTTTGTAATATTTTAATAACTCATCTGTTGATGTACTAGCTACGGTATAATGTTTCCATTCCCATTTACTTGTCATTCGACCATTTCGGTCTCTTTTATACTCTTTAGTACTTGGTTTTAATTTAGGAGCCATTATTTTTCTTTCTTCCAAATTTCACCTCTTCTACATCTTACCACCGCTCCAGAGGCATAAGCTGATGGCCATGTGTCATATTTTCTTTTTGCAATTCTAGTACACCTATCGTCTTTTTTTTCATTTAAATCATCATCAGTGTAAGCATCGTATCTATCTTCGTCACTTTGTGCTATATTTAGCATATCATTTAAATCGTGGTCATCTTTGAATTCTCCTCTAGGAAAAGTAATAGCATTAGGTAAATCATCTCCTCTTTGAATATGGAGTTCATAATCTTGACCTTCTTTATAATTATTTGTTAAGTGATTTACAACATTTTGTATTGCTTCTAAATCATACCCTAAGATAACTTTATTACTTTTCATTTCTTGTAGCATTCCTACTACTAAATTAGTAAGGTCTTCTTTGGTAATTTTTTTATATCCTGATCCATAAGGTGCTGCTTTATCGTTATGATTAGGAGCTACATTTTCTCTAGTTACTTTTGCTTTTTTAGTATTTTTCACGACTGTTTTTCCTTTACTACCTGCTTTCTTTTTCTTTGCTGCAGTAGCGGCTCTTTGGCCTTTTGTTAGACTCTGTGCTTTTGCTTTTGGTAAACATCTATCTGGGTTCTTTTTATTTTTAGAAGTACCGCAAGGTCCTGCGATATTACCAGAAGAGGATATGCGTACCCACTTTTCTTTCTTGAACCAATCTCTTAAAGATTCCTTTACTATTTTAGTTACTATTTCTCTATTCATTACATAGGATTTTCTAAAAATAGAGCATAAGCTTTATGTTTAGCATTTGGGTTTAGTAACCGTCTTTCTTTTACTATAGGTTCTTCTTTTTTATCTTCTGTCCAATACTTTGGATTTTTACTATTTAATTTTCTTTTCTTAGGCATTAGTTTATTTGTATTACTTCAGATAATAACTTTATAACAACACCTGCTAAGACTGTGAATATAATCCACAAGGCTTTTTGAACGCTATCTTTCCATTTTTTTAAATCTTCAACTTCTGCCATTTTAGCAGAGAAGTCTTTATCTCCTGCTTCCATTCTTTTTCTAAAGGCAGAATTAACATTAGTTTTTACTATAACGCCGTCTTCAGGATTTAATAGTGTATACTTCAGGTCAGACATATCTTCTTTTAACGCTTTAACATCATTTACCATAGCCTTTAGTTCTCCATTAGGCATATGTTTTTTTATGTGTACTAATTCAGTTAATACAGATTCTAATAGCTGTTTCTGTGTCATTACTTATAGATCAAGTTAAATATATATCTATAAATATATACTAATCTAGCTTAGTCTTCAAAAAACTTATAGTATCTTTAAGTTCTTGTGTATAACGTTTTTTAATTTCAGAAGAATTCGATTTCCATTCTTCTATATCTCCTTGTTCAGTAACAAAAAAAGCATCTAAATCTTGTTCAACTTCTTTGATTTTATCTTCTAATGCTTTAATAAAAAATTTAGCATTACCTTTTTGCTTTGCTAATAAATACTGTTCTAAATGGCCTGCTCTTTTTAACTCACCAACAAAACTAATATAACAGTCAAAACACATTTGAGATTTTCTATATGTTTCTTTACTAAGGCGAAAAGAAAGAGAACCGTTACATTTAGGGCAGCAAAGAGGAATTTGTGAAGCTTTTTTTGCAGAATCAAATTTTGTAATATTCTGTTTAATACCGTCTTTTATAGTCCATTTACGGCCGTTTTCTTCCCATATGTCCCCTTCTTTATAATCAGTTGATGATTTTTTGTAACCAGTTTGGCTTTTAGTTCCTGCTGTGTAATCTTTTTTGATGAGATTACGCATTCTCTCCACATCAGCTTTTTTAAATTCTTTTTTTAACTGGTTATTCATATCCTAACTGTTTTAAACCTTCTAATGCCGGACCGATATCACCATCTTTGACTCTAAATGCAATACCGCCTGCTGCTTTCCATTCTTCAATATTAGATTTTTTATCATCAATTAAAATACTATTTTCATTAGCGTAGTTTTGCTTATTAGCTGAATATGCAAATATAACTTTAGGTTTTGGAGATAAGTTATTTCTAACCCATAAATTTTTTCCTAATCTAGATGTATTATCTCTAGAAGGTGATGTTAAAAGTGAAGGGTTATACTTAGATATAAAACTCCATAAATCCTTACCGTTAGGCATCCAGTCCATTCCTACCCAAAAGGAAACACCAACAGTCTGGTCTATAAATTTCCAAAACTCTTCAATACCGAATAAGTTTTCAAAGTCTTTTGGTTTTACAATTTTTTTAATATCTTTTAACGGATAGTAATCAGGACCTACTTCGTTTACTTTATCGAAAAATCGTTTTTCGAAATTAGTTAAAACTCCGTCCATATCACAATAGATTTTATACTTAGATGTTTTTTCCTCTACTGTTAGAGGATATGCTTCCAATAAATCAACAATACTTGTATTCATAACCTTTATTTTTAGTGTATTATATACTCTATAAATATACGAACTTTCATGCTATTATCCAACTATTATTCGTTATTTTTTAAAGAATCTTCCCAGTTTCTAAATGTAATATTACCTACTAGGTAAGCTTCTTTTTCTATTTCTTCTAAGTAACCACTTTCGGTAGTATCTGTAGTTGTTATGTTGTTGAGTCTGCCTTCTATGTTCTGCATATGGTGTACCATCTCATGTGAAAAAGATCTTACTATATCTTTAGGATGTCTATTCAAAGTATATAATACTATTTCTTTACTGGTTGGAGAGTAGTAAGCAGTTCTACCAAAAAAGTCATTAGCATTTGCTTCATCTTGAATAGTCTTTACTTCAGGAAGTGGCAGTATGTTCATTTTTTGATCAAGCATATATTCTAACAAAGAACCTATATAGTCTTTTAAATCTAAAGACGGTATAGTTTGCTCAGTTACTTCTTCTTTAAAGTACTCTGATATAAATCCTTCTATATTACTGCTTATAACTTCAGCTACTATTTTGTCTTTTAAATCTGTTAATATACCTAATACTTCTTCTCTAGATAAATCCTCAGGAAAAAAATCTAATACTTTATCAAGATTACCTGATAGTATGTTATTCCTAAAATCAGTTGCTCTTACTCCAGAGCCAGGAGCCGCTGCAAGTGCTAAACCTTTAACATTAGGGGCATTTTTATATGTAGTTACTCTTCTCAAATCTACAAAATCTTTTTCTCCTCTTATCCCAGTTACAGATACAAATTCTTCATCAGGATTGTCTTGAGCATAATCTTTAGCTGCAAACATTGGATTTGACCCTCCATCTAAAATTTCTACATTATCTAAGTATTTAGAGTATACTTCCCATATAGACATTGATTCATCTTTAGTTATACCGTTTCTCTCGCCTGCTCCAACAAAAACAATAACCTTGTCTATTTTAGGTTTTTTGTTAGCGCTGCCACCTAATAGTGCAGCACCGGTTTCTTTGTAATTATCTTTATCGTATACGCTTCCATTATAGGAACCGTCAAGTAACGACTTAACTACATTAAAATGTCCTCTATGTGGCGGTTTAAAAGCTCCAGGATAAAATGCTATCATACTAAAAATGCTTGAACTTTTTTATCAATTTCTTTAACATCAGAATGCTTAAGGAGTTCTTGAAATTCTGGGTCAAATAACATTTTAGCTATATTACCTATTACTTCGTCGTTTTGTGTATCTGATTTTTCTTTTCTTGCTCTATACTTGTCTACTGCATCTTTAAGCTTATCTTCACCCGGACTTTCACCAGTGTTTTTATAAGCCTTTAAAAATGCTTGCTTAACAGCTTTATCTTCAGATCTGTTATCCTTATCAAACTCTACATTCACTACTGCTTGGTTAAAAGCAGCTTCTTCTTCCTTATCCAATTCCACAGGGGAGAAAAAAGATGAACCTTTTACATTGTTTTCTTCATTATATACTTTCAAGTATTCTTTAATACCATTTACTCCTTTTTCTGCAGCTTTATTAAAATCTTCAATTTCTTTATTGTATTTACCTCCTCTATCGCTTACGTATATTGATATATTATCACCTAACATATCTTGATACTGTCCTATAAGTTGGTAAACATTTCTCCAGGTTTTGAATACTGCTACAGCTGGTAATGCTCTATTTCTACTAAAGTTAGAAGCATAAGATATCATTGGATGGGCATATACCATAATCATATATACACCATATCCTTTATCTAATAATTCTTTTACTTTAGAAGTATTTGAAGCTGTAGTATCCCAAACAAAACTAGTTCCTTTTTCTGCTGCTGCTGCTACGTCCTTTCCTACCTGTATTGATGCTGGCCCTAAAAGGTTGTAGTATTTGTGATCTGGATCCTCTACGTACTTGTCCGGATTGAATTGTTCGAGAGTAGATAGGTTTAGTTGGTTGAGAAGGTACGATTTACCAACTCCTCCTCCACCAGCCATTATTACTGCTTTGGGGTTTCTAGTTTCCTCTGTTATTAAGTTTAATAGTTTAATCATTATCTATTATTTATTTTACCACCTCTACTTGATGATGATGATGGTCTTGATATAACATTACTACTAGGTCTAGAATAGTTATTGCTTGGTTTTGAATAATTATTACTAGGTCTAGAGTAGTTGTTACTAGGTTTATAGTTATTATTATTACTTGGTTTCCAATTATTATTATTTGGTTGAATAATTACATTACTATTGTTATTACTTGGTTTATAGTTGTTGTTATTACTAGGTTTATAATTAGTAATTAATGTATTGATGGCATTATTATTTACTGGTCTTTTATTTACATTTACTATTCTATCAGTCTGTATTCTGTTTGATATACTTGAATTAAGGTTAGAAGTCAAACTACCTCTTCTACTAGCATTATAAACTACATTGTAACTTGGATTATTAAATGGTCCTTGATACCAATTATTATATGGTCTCCATGGTCTCATATACCAATCCCAATAATTCCAAGGTCTATGCCATAGTGAATAATAAGGGTTGTAAAAAGAATATTGATTACCAAAATGAAAATCAAAATCCATCCATAATGGTCTGTGCCCCCAGTAACCATAAGTTCTACCCCAATACCAATCAGAACCTCTATGATATCTAGGTCTAAAATCTAATGTAATAGTATTAAAATCTAAACTTGTAAAAATATTTACTGAATCACCTTTAATTTCATCTAAATAAACTACATCAGTTTCACAACATTTATCTACTGGTGTTAGTTGATAAGTGCCGCAACTACATAATATAATAAGGAGACTTAGTATGATATATTTTTTCATAGTTTTAAAGTTGTAGGGTAACTATTATAAATAGGTTCAACTGTTGGGTTCTCTAAAGAATAAAGTTTATATATCATTTCAAAGAGTTCGAAATTTTTATCTATTTCATCTATTTCTAAAACTTTCCATCCCTTGCCTTGGATAGTTTTACCGTTTTTTGCAGGACCTCTAGAATGAGCTTTTAACCAAACGATTCCTGTTCTATCTATCTTTATACCTTTTGACTCTTCTAGAGCCTTGGCATATGATGCTAACTGAAGGTCATAGGATTTATGTATACTATTAGAAGTCTTAATATCCAGTAACCATACTTCATTATTTAATTTACAAACTATATCTGCTGTTCCAGCATACCTATGTTTATCTGACCATACAAACTCTTCAGAGGATATTAATTCAGGTTTATGGGTATTCCAAAATTCGTAAAATTTAAGAATCATTTCCCATACTATTTGAGAATATCTAGCATTTCCGTAATCATCCATCCAGGATACTTCTTCTCCTAAGATTAATTTTTCACACGCTTCGTGTACTTGTGTACCCTGTTTACCGGCTCTTCTCATAATAAGATCAGCGTTATGCCCAACGTCTTTAAGCCAAGACTCAAAAAACTTATTTTTGGGCATATACTGGAGTATAGTAGTTACGGACGGGTAATATACTCCTTCGCTTCTCTTGTAAACTCTTCTATCTAAAAAATTTATTTGTTGCAATTGTGGGTTAAAATCTAATCGCTTTTTTTCATTTTGTTCTAAAATATTCATTCCCTGTTTAATCATAGGTCTAATTTATGCAGCATTAGACCAGACAAGTCTAATTCTTCTGCTTGTTGTATAAGTTCAGTAAATGCCTTAAAACCCATTTCTGATGGATCTTTATCTTTCATATTTACTAGAAAGACTTTCTTACCTTGATTTAAAAATTTCTCTGCTATTGTTAATGCTTCAGTTTGTGCATCCAGATCTAATGCAATATAAATATCTGTTAATTTACTCGTAATAATTTTCTTATATAAGCTATTTGGTATATTCTTACCTAATAAAGGAATTGCATTTCTTCTAATAGCTATTGCGTCAAAAACTCCTTCACAGAGAATTATAGGAGCATTCCAGTTAATAAGGTTTTCAAAAAATATTATGTCTTTTGAGACTTCAGGATTCTTGTACTTAAAGTAGTTGCCATCATAACTTCTTCCAACAAAATAGTTGAGCCTATTGGATTCAGAATAACTTGGAAGTATAACTCGTCCTCCATATTCTCCACTTGTGCAGTATCCAATACCATATTTAATAAAATCATTGTCGTTAAGTCCTCTGTCATATAAATATTTTTTAACTAAGTTAGCAATAACTGAGGTTTGCGAAGAAGAATAAAGGGGTTGATATTCTTTCGGCATCTCTATAATAGATAGTTGCTTATATTCTATTTGTGATCCTTTCGGAAGATATTTAAGTATCTCTGCAGCCTCATCTCTAGGTGTTCTTAACTGTTTTAGAAGTGAACGTATTGTTCTACCTTTCGTTTGACATACCCAACACTCCCAAGGATTATGTCCTTGTTCGTTAGTAGCCATATTAATTTCCAACTTCTTTTTTCTGTGATTGCAGAAAGGGCAGTGAAATGCGTAATTGTCTCTAGCCTTTTTTGAACTTTTTCCTAAGATATTTTCAATAGAGCCCAGTAAGAAAGTATATTCCATACAGTTTGTCCGTAACTATTTTAATACAATATACGAAAAAATAGTCTAAATGTCAACTAATTTAAGGTGATTTTTTTGATTTACCATAACGTTTGATGGTCTGATATCTAATTCGTCAGGTTTTATTCCAAATCTTTCAGCTTCTGCTTCTGTTGCTTCTATCCATTCTTCTGGAATATCTCCTTTAAATTCTCCTAGAACCTCCATTTGTATAATGCCTAACTTTTCGTTAATTTCTTCTACATCAAATATGTATGCAAAATTATTTGTCTTTTTACCTTTTAGTATCTCTGCGTGTTCTAACTCTATAGAATCAGTAGTAACCTTATAAACTCTTCCATTAAGAAGGAATGCTGAACCGTAGTCTCCAGAGCCTAGGTATTTACCACCTTGATCTTTCACCTTTTCTACTTCTCTTTCGAAATCTGGATCATAATAAAGAATCTCTCCTAATATGACATGCGACAGTCTCATATACTACAAATTGAATGTAAATTTTATTTTAGGAAAATAATCTCTTTCTCCTATTTCTCTATCGTAATAGTTAGTAGATTGATCTTCTA
>Ga0315315_10007521_pt1 | contig 10087 bp, 4 predicted proteins | sample M140m3416metaG_FD_203699 | JGI IMG/M metagenome (GOLD analysis project Ga0315315, IMG submission 203699) | Ammonia-oxidizing marine archaeal communities from Monterey Bay, California, United States - M1 40m 3416 | ecosystem: Environmental > Aquatic > Marine > Intertidal zone | place: USA... | reverse complement strand
TCTGAATCGACGTGTGGAACGGCACCGACGATGTATCAGACGCCAAACGTGGCCCAATTAGCAGGAAAAGGAGTCAGTTTTCCTTTTGCCTATGCTCAGCCAAATTGTGCACCAACCCGCGCGGCGATGCTCACCGGCCAATATGCTCCACGTCGTTACAATGACATTTATGTTGTTGGTAATTTGAATCGAAATGGTCGCGGCGGTATTTCGAAGGAAAAGGCAAAGTTCAAAGGGCCGCCGCAGCATGAGGACGTTGGCGCAGAGGCAATTACGATTGCTGAGTCACTGAAAGAAAATGGATACGCAACTGCGCATATCGGAAAATATCACGTTGGTGGACATGACGGCCCGGAAACGCTGCCCGAGAACTCGGGGTTTGATGTAAATATCGGTGGGTTTTCACAAGGGCACCAGCCGGTTTGCTTTGCGTCGCGTGATGGGAAACAATGGAAATTTAAAAATCTCGGTCGTGGTGATTTTGACCGATGGGCTGAGCCGTACGGCACGGCATATCTAAAAAAACGTGACTTGCCTGAATCGTTGTTGGGTACCCCAAAGCATGTAAGCGATGCGTTTGGTGATGCTATGGTGGAGACCGTTGCGAGTCTTGCGTCGGGAAGTCAGCCATTTTATTTGCAGCTTTATACATACGCTGTTCACGGCCCGGTGAAAGCCAGGCCTGACCTAAGAGAGGAAGCAGCGGGACGGGCTCAGAGTAAAAAGATGGTGGAATATCTAGGTTTTATCGCCGGTGTGGATGAAAACGTGGGTCGCCTCATGGCTGTGCTTGATGATCCAAATCGAGATGGTGATATGCAGGATTCAATCCTTGAAAATACGTTAATCCTTATTACCTCAGATAACGGCGGAACACATGCGAATAATCTTCCGCTTCGGGGAGAGAAGGGTATGTTTACCGAAGGCGGAATTCGAGTTCCATTAATCGCTTTCTGGAAAGGCCATCTTCCTAAAGGCCGAGTAAGCCGACGGATGGTTCATGCAGTTGATTATTACCCAACATGCCTTGACGTGGCCGGAGGAGGATGGGTGCCGTCAAGCGATGTGCATCCACTCGACGGTGAGTCTTTTCTTGGAGAGCTTCTGCAGCCTGGGTCGGATGATGATCGTGGGCCGGTTTGTTATTTGTTTCCAGGGTACCTAGATCAACGTGCGCAGCCCGGTGCTTGGGTAATTAACGAAGTCGGAGACGATCGATTCAAGGCAAGTTTTGATTATGAGGAAAATGCATGGTCTCTCTTTAATCTCAGTGAGGACAATGGCGAAGAAAGAAATCTGGCAATTAAAAATAAAAAGGTTTTAGTGACGCTTGCAAAACAGCTCGATGCCTGGCTGACGCAAAAGGGGGCAACATGGCAGCCCAAATATCCAATTCGAAAAGAAGACGGCATGTCTGCAGGAAGGCCTCCCAAGCCGTAAGATAAAAATCTTTATGAATTTCACGACTTCTATTCATGACGTACAACGTCAGGTGGTTCAGATGGCTGGTTGTTGCCTAATGTTTATCCCAAGGCGTCAAAGAAGAACTGGAATTTCTCCAGTGCTCTTGATAACGATTCTCTGTGCATCATCGGTATCCACAGCTGCTGATAATCATGCACCAACGCTACAGGGGGATCGGTTTAAAAAGCTTGTTCCTTTTGATCCCACAGCTCAATTCATTATTGGTGCCACATTTAATTTTCCACATCTTGAGACACCAGCAGAAGAGATTTTTGAAAATGACTTTCAGGTGCTGACGCCTGGGAATGCGTTTAAGCAAACGGCAGTGCACCCGCGGCCAGGGGTATGGGGATGGAAAAAAGCCGATGCCATGGTTGAGTATGCCAAAGAGCATGGGTACACAATGAGGCTGCACGCACCAATAAGTCCCCAATGTTCGGCATGGGCGGAGGAAGATCACCGAAGACCAGAGGAGTTGCTGAAAAACCTCGAAGAGTACGTTGCTGGTCTCTGTGACCGATACAAAAGCGAGAAACATATCCGATGGATCGATGTCGTCAATGAGACGATCACTCGCGAGGGTGAATGGTTTGGACCGAAGCCGGGTGTTGGGAAATGGCAAAACCCATGGACACAGATTGGGTTTGATGAGTCTCATCCCCTGCGACCACCGATCTATATCAAACGGACGTTCGAGATTGCCAGTAAGCATGGACCACATTTGAAGTTGCTCTTCAATCAGCATGGTGGTATGGAAAAGCCAATGTGGGACAGAGCAAAAAAGACAGTCGATTACTTACGAGATGCTGAGGTACAAATTAACGGTGTTGGCTGGCAGGCACATGTCTCTGCAGGATGGGAAAAAATCCCGGGGAACATGCAGAGTCTAGACAGGCTCATACGGTGGACCCACGCCCGTGATCTGGAATTTCATGTGACAGAAAATACGGTCTGGATGGATGATCCGCGGACAGGAACTCAGGAAGCGCAGGCAGCAACATTTCGAGCTCTTGTGAGTAAGCTTGCTGAACACAGCAAACGAGGGGTTGTCGTGTGGAATGTCTGGCAACTCTGTGATAGCCATATCCAGAGACCGCAGAAAAAAGGCACGATGTTCGACGATGTATTTCAGGCCAAGTTGTCTTATTATGCCGTGCAGGAAGTGCTCCGCAGATATTCCGCGACTGGGAAAGAGTGACTGAAAAGTCGGTTTGTGTCTGCTTCCAAAGCAATGTGTAATTGCTGAAACGTGTTGAATAGTGGCCTGTGATATCGAAGACCAGAGCAATTCTCATTATCTCCATCCGCCAACTGATTCTGGTTTTTTTGAACCGAGAATGACGGTTTCAGAAGTGTCGGTCGTTGTCGGCACTTTTTCCGTAAGCATTACGGTAAGTTCAGTTATTCGGACGAGACATAGGCAAATACGAAGATTCTTGTCTTTCAATCGTTGAGAGCCTCTTAAAAATTTGCGTCGTCTGAGTTGAATACTACGATTAAGAGGTAGATTGCGTCAAAAACTTGTGCTCAGAAATCTTGTGCTAAGTATGCTCTAGGTATTCAGGAGTCAAATTTTCTGCTGCGGGTGCGTGCGTTATTTTCTGAATGTGTTGAGGTTCCAGTAAGGTGCTCACCACTTTTTGTATCGAAAGTTTTGGAGATTGCATGGTTTGCCGATCTGATTCACGATTGAGTTTGAAATCGGTATGCATCTTGGTAGGTGTAACCTTTGCTGTTATTGCAGGTATCCCCGGTTGCTCCGAGAGTGATCGTACGGAAAAATTTTCTAACGCACTGCAGGCCGATGCGAAAATCTCTCGAGTGGAAGTTGTTGCCCCGATTCAAAAAGATGTTGTCCATACAACGAGTCAGCCAGCAACAGTCCATCCGTTTTTTCAGGCCGACATTATTTCCAAAATATCTGGCTATATCGAAGATGTTTTTGTCGACATCGGGGATGTCGTGAAAGCTGGTCAGCCGCTTTGCAAATTAACGGTACCGGAAATTGAGAAACAGCGCGAGCAGATTCATGCCAGGCAGCAGCGGCTAAAAGCAGAAGTCAAAAAATCTGAGGCAACTGTGAATGTGGCTGTTGCACAGGTGCGGGCATCTGAAGCGGAGGCAGAAGAGGCAGCGTCCAATATCAAGCAGGTTGTTGCAAGATTGATTGCCAATAAGGCAGATTTGAAACGAGTCGTGGGTCTCGTCGAAAGGCAGGCAGTGACTATCGCAATGCTCGATGAAGCCCAGGCAAGTAACGATGTTTCCGAAGCAGCAAAAGTTTCAGCTGAAGCAGCATTGCGATCAGCCCAGGCAAAGAAAGAGATTGCACTCGCCGAGCGAGACGCCGCTGAGGCGGAAGTAGCTACAGCGAGAGCGAGGCACGCTGAGTCGATCAAGGAAGGCGAAGAACTTGATGCAATGCTTCAGTACACTACCCTGCGAGCACCTTTCGATGGTGTTATCACGACACGATCGGTTGATCCAGGAGATTTTGTGACAGGCGCTTCACAGGGGCATGGCCTTCTTCGGCGGCCACTTTTTCATGTTGATCAGCAGAGTCGATTGCGTATTCGTGTCGCAATTCCAGAACGGGATGCATCTGAAGTCGACGCGGGTGACCCGGCAGTAATACGCCTTGATGCATTGCCAAACGCCCCTATTGAAGCCGTCGTAACGCGGTCGGCACAGCGACTGGACCCTTCAACACGAACTATGCTGGCTGAAATCGATGTTGATAATGTTTCTGGCCAGCTTCTTCCGGGTATGTTTGGGTGCGCGACAATTACCGCAACTATAAGTAGAAATGCAATTGTTCTTCCAGCGTCTGCACTGCGTACAGATGCTGTAGGAGAGCCCTACGTGTTGCTTCTTGATAAAGAAAACCGAATAACGAAACAGGTTGTCACTGTTGGTGCTGATGACGGTCATGAAATAGAGGTAGTCTCAGGCCTTGTGGGGTCAGAACGAGTCGTTGACGCTTTCGTAGGGTCAGTTGAAGAGGGCCAAGTCGTTGAGGTTGTTCGCAGCGAATGACCACGTTCCGAGGGAGTTAGGCGTACACGCTATGTTTTTGATTCGTTGGGCACTGCAGAACAGTTTTGTCGTCTTGGCAATTACACTGGGCCTAGTCTTTCTCGGCGCGGCTGTCGTGCCGGGAATTCCAACTGATGTTTTGCCAGACTTCAAGACACCGGTAGTTGTGAGTTTCTTTTCCTATCCGGGTCTACCGACGCTCGATATGGAAAAAAGTGTTACCTCTCGTGTGGAGCGTGCACTTACGCTCGCAGGAAAACTTGACAAGCAGGAGTCGCGAACGTTACCGGGTGCAAGTGTCCTGAAAATTACATTTCAGCCAGGGACTGATGCTTCCTCGGCGATGAATGATATCGTCAATCTTGAGGCAAGTGATATGTTTCACCTGCCTCCAGGGATTGAGCACCCGTTTACCTTGCGGAGTGAGCCAGCGAACCTTCCGGTGGTGCTTGCTGCAATATCAGGAGAAGGTCTTGATGAAACAGTGCTCTATAAAATTGGTTATTACGCGGTACGAAACAAAATGGGTGGCTTGAAGGGGGTGCAGATCCCCCATCCTTTTGGCGGTCGCTTTCGGCAGATGATGGTGTACGTTGATCCAGCCCGTCTTCAGGCCCATAACCTAACTCTGACTGATGTTGTTGAAGCAGTTCGAAATAGCAATCTCGTTTTAGGAAGTGGAACGCTACGACTTGGTGAAATTGACTATCAGGTTCATTCTGTAAATACCCTTCCCGGCGAGTCCGAGATCAATGCGATTCCAATTGCTGTTCGGGATGGCCAACCAATCTTTTTGCGAGACATCGGTGAGGCCCGTGATGATGCAGCCATCCAGACAAATATTGTTCGTGTGAATGGTGAACGCAGTGTGTATTGTCCTCTGCTGCGAGAGCCTGGAAGCAATACCATTGCTGTTGTTGACCGTATTCGTGAAGGTATCGCAGAAGAAATACCACGCATGAAGGCGCGCGGGGAAATTCCAGAGGCAGCGAAGATTACGCTCGTTGGGGATCAATCAAGTTATATTCGTGATGCGATTGGAAATCTTCAACAACAGGTGCTTCTGGGCGCTTTTCTTGTTGCGATAATCGTGGCTGTCTTTTTGAGACGGCTACTGCCGACAGTTGCAATTCTATTACTTTTGCCAGCATCGCTTCTTGTTGGTGTCTTAGCATTACATTTTTGCAATGTATCAATCAATATTATGACGCTTGGAGGGTTAGCACTTGCTGTTGGAACGGTGGTTGATGCAGGTATTGTTGTCGTAGAAAATATTATTCGCCATCTTGATCGAGGTGAATCAGCGCATGATGCCGCACAGAAGGGTGCTGAGGAGGTTGCAGCTCCGGTGCTGGCTGGCACGATTACAACGCTGGCTATTTTTCTTCCAGCACTTTTTCTCAGTGGTATGGTGCGGTATCTCTTTGAACCCCTAGCTCTTACGGCTGCCGTGTCGATCGCAGCATCTTATATTTTTGCTATGACGCTCCTGCCAGCATTTTGTGCACGGTTTTTCAGAGCTCGGCACGCGGACAGGGCAGAGCAGAAAATCTCTGAAACGACTGCCTTAGACAACAACTATACGAGGGCTTTTCACCGGTCAGTTCAACGGCCTTGGGTTACGTCATTCTGTGTTTTTGCCGTCGCTGTGGTCTGTTGTCTGCTCTTGCCGCGTGTTGGGACCGAACTTTTTCCCAGCGTCGACGATGGTGTCTTTGAAATTCGGATGCGGACACTCCCGGGTACCCGTATTGAAAAGACAGAGGCACTCGTTGAGCAAATTGAGGACGTTATTAAAGAGATTATTCCTGAAAAAGAGCTGATGACTATGCTCGCGAATATTGGGTTGCCAGTTGGTAAGGGCGCAGGATTCTCAACCATTCTCAGTCCCAATTCAGGGCCCGATTCAGCTTTTATAGTCGTCACGCTCAGGAACGATATGAATCGAGCATCAACAGCATCGTATGTAGGCCGCCTACGAAAAGAGCTGTATCAGAAGTTCCCAAGAGAGCAGTTTCTGTTTCGGCAGGGTGGCATCATACAGGCAGCTTTGAATGAAGGCTCTCCTGTTCCGATTACGGTGCAGGTAGCGGCTGGTAATCTAGCCTCAGCACGGGAGTTCGCTGAAAAAGTTGTGAGTCGTGTTCGAGACGTGCCCGGGACTGTTGACGTTCAAATTGGTCAGGCTCTTGATTACCCACAGCTTGATGTTGAAGTCGATAGAACTCGTGCTTCATATATGGGCTTAAGTCAGAAAAATGTTGCAGAGAATATATTAACCGCACTTGGATCGAGTGTTGGATATGCGCCCTCAATCTGGGTTGATCCGACAACAGGCATCGATTTCTTTCTTGGCGTACAGTACAAAACAAATGAAGTTGAAAGTCTCGATGCAATGAGAAATCTTCCACTTGCCGTAAGAACTCCAGATGGTCCAAAGAATATACCGCTCTCAAATCTTGCAAAGATCCGTCGGGTGAATATTCCAGGTGAGATTGCCCACTACAATATTTCACGTGTGTACGATGTTCTTGTGAATGTCGAAAACCGTGATGTTGGGTCTGTGGCAGCTGATGTTGAAAAAGCTGTTGGAACACTTGATCCACCGGATGGCGTCAATACCACACTCCGTGGTCCAGTTGTCACAATGAAGAAAGGGACTGCTGTCATTGGATGGGGGCTCGCTGTTGCAACACTGCTCGTTTATCTTGTCATGCTCGCTCAGTTTCGATCGTTCGTCGATCCGCTCATTATTATGCTGGCAGTTCCGCTGGGGTTAGCCGGTGTTGTTGGCTTGCTGTACCTCACAGACACTACGCTGAATATTCAATCACTTCTTGGCACATTGATGATGATTGGCATAGTCGTAAACAATAGCATTCTTCTTGTTGATCGAGCCAATACGAATTTGCGTGCGGGTGATTTGCCACACGACGCCGTCGTTAGTGCAACACAGTCGAGGCTGCGGCCAATCCTGATGACTTCTCTGACGCTTTTAGCATCAATGGCTCCGTTCTGTTTTCGTCTGGTACCGGGAACAGAAGCGATGATTCCACTTGCACGGGCTCTTGTTGGCGGAATGGCAGTGTCAACAATACTCACACTTTTTCTCGTGCCGAGTGTGTGGCTTTTGGTGAATCGTAGGCACCGGGTTGCTGTCTAAGAAAAGATATAGTCCGCTCTACATATATTGTGAAAAGTATAAGTGTTCGGGTATGTATTTCACCTGTGGTATGATTTTCCGCATACTGTATTACCGTAGGTCAAACGAGGTGAGGGGAATTCATGGTGCATTCATACATCTGTAAGATTTTTGGAATCGTAATTTGCCTGCTGGTGAGTCCGTCAGTGTGGTCTGCCGATGATCGTCCGAATATTGTGCTAATTATGGCAGACGATCTCGGATTTGCAGATCTTGGGTCCTACGGTTCAGAAATTACAACGCCACATATCGATCAGCTGGCGGCTAACGGCCTTCGTTTTTCTCAGTTTTATAACACCGCAAAGTGCCACTCATCTCGTGTTTCACTTCTTACCGGCCTGTACTGTGATCAGGCAGGTGGTGCGTCGCTTTCGAGAGGGGCAACCATTGCGGAGGTGCTTGGTGATGCAGGCTATTTCACAGCGATGGTAGGCAAGTGGCATCTTTCCAAGCAGCCGACAGATTTCGGTTTTCAGAAATATTGGGGCCATCTCTCTGGTGCAACAAATTTTTTTACAGGAGATAATACATTTCGTCTCAATGGAGAAGAGTGGTCAGTGCCAGCCACACTCAATGGGCGTCCGTTCTATACAACATATGCTGCAATCGATTTTGCCTGTGACTTTCTTGAAGAAGCACCGTCTGACAAACCGTTCTTGCTTTACACCGCGTTTAATGCGCCGCATTATCCGCTGCAGGCTCCGAAGGAAGCCGTTGAGAAATATCGAGGACGCTATCATGCCGGCTGGGATCATCTGAGAAAAGAGCGGCATGCAAAGCAGCTTGCCAGTGGACTTTTGCCACCGAAATGGAAGTTGAGCCCACGCCCCGAGCATATTCCCGCCTGGAATACTCTGACCAAAAAGGAGCAGCAATGGGAGGCGTCACGGATGGAAGTATTTGCTGCGATGGTGGAAGTGCTTGATGAAAACGTTGGTCGACTTGTAGAGAAGCTCAAAACAATGGGAGTCTATGACAATACGCTGATCCTCTTTTGCTCTGATAATGGGGCATGCCCGTTTGAACGCACGCGTGGCCGTGGTCTCGCTCCATGGGATCCAGAGTCGTATTGGACATACGATGCCAGTTGGGCTCATGCTGGTAATACCCCGTTTCGGCTTTATAAACAGAATCAACACGAAGGGGGTATTTCATCACCGCTTGTTGTGCATTGGCCCGCAGGACTGAAGACATCTCCCGGTTCCTATACAAGTCAGCCAGCGCATCTGATCGATTTCATGGCGACGTTTCTTGATGTCGGGAAGGCAACCTATCCGAAGCAGGTCGATACACGTGCAATTGATCCACTGCAAGGCCTGTCGCTGAATCCAATCTTTCGTCGTGAGCAGAGAAAGCCGCACGATACGTTGTACTTTCACTTTGGAACAGACCGTGCACTCAGGCAAGGTGACTGGAAGCTCGTTTCAGCGAAACGTGGTCGTTGGGAACTGTACAATATGGACGCAGACAGAACCGAGCTTCATGATCTTTCTGCTACGCACTCCGATCGCGTGAAGGCGATGTCTGCAGTCTGGTTTGATATGGCGAAAAACATTGATCGTGTGAAGGGTAAGCAACTTGCACCAGCCAAAGAAGAGCTTTCAAATATTCACTTTCGGAAAGATACGTCGAGCCAGCTTTTAGAAAAGAACGAGCAGCCAAAGTGACTATAGAATATATCAGGAGCAGTTATTAATCTGGTGCTAGATAGCTGAGCATGTTGACGGAAGCCGTGAACAACCATGATTTGAGCATGGGTCAAAGTGCCAGGTGAGACCAAAGCCGAGCCAATAGCTCACGAGGTCAACACGTGTGGCTCCGAGAGTCTGTGTCGCAGGAAACATGCCTCCTGCGAAAATATCGATAGTAATGTGTGGGTAGATTTCCATTCCTGCTCCACCAGAGATGCGATGAACATTTGGGATTGAGAATTGAGCCTGTGTGTAATCAACAGAAGGTGTGCCACCAGGCACAATGCCATCAATGGATGTAATGAGGTCGGTGTCCATTGGGTTTTCCGCTAGGGCGTACCCACATCGAAGTTTTATATTTCTCTTACTTGAATACTGCGCACCCATCTGAAGCGCCCATGAATTATTGTAGATATCACCAAAGAGGGCGGCACTTTCCCAGTCGAAATAAAGTGCATCGACTGCGAGTAGAAGTCGATTGTTCATGAATCGCTCACTTGCCCACCCCAAACCAACCTGTTGTGGAAGTCCAATGTTGACAGTCTGTGGTGTTCCGTTCAGGGGCGGTATTCGATATGGAATGACCTGATCATGAAATCGAAATTCTTGTGTCGAAAGGTAGTAGGCACCAATCCAGGACCGTTGGCTTGTGGCATAATTGATACCACATCCACCACGAAGCGAGTAGGCATTT
>Ga0315315_10007520_pt1 | contig 10088 bp, 6 predicted proteins | sample M140m3416metaG_FD_203699 | JGI IMG/M metagenome (GOLD analysis project Ga0315315, IMG submission 203699) | Ammonia-oxidizing marine archaeal communities from Monterey Bay, California, United States - M1 40m 3416 | ecosystem: Environmental > Aquatic > Marine > Intertidal zone | place: USA... | reverse complement strand
TTCGGCCGGTCTGTGTGAGGATGTATCCAGCGATCGTCTCAAAGTCTCCGTCTGGAAGCTCAAGACCAATCTGTGCCTCGAGGTGTTCGCGCTCGGCGTGCCCAACAGCGATCCACTCCCGCTCTCCAACTCGGCGAACTCGAGCAGCCTCGCTATCTGACTCGTCTTCGATGTCGCCAACGATCTCTTCGAGTAGGTCCTCGACAGTAATGATTCCGACGGAACCACCATACTCATCGACGGCGACGGCCATGCGAAGTCGTGCACGGCGGAGGTCGAGGAGCAGATGATCGACACGCTTGGTCTCTGGGACAAAGAGCGGTGTGCGTGCGATCTCAGAGATGGGACGCGACCAGTCCTCTTCGCTCATGAGGTCCTGGTGCAAGACGACGCCGGTGATGTCATCAACGCGTTCTCGGTAGATGGGTAGTCGAGAGTGACCACTCTGGATCATCTGCTCTACTGCATCAGCGCAAGTGAGGGTTTCTGGCACTGCTACGACATGGATCAAGGGAACCATCGCTTCTTCTACGACAGCCTCTGTGAAGGCAAAGACCCGTCGAATCATGGCCTTGTCGGCTGCGGTCAGGTTGGGATCATTTGTCGCTTTGAGGAGGAGCTGAATGTCGGCGCGTGTAACGGGTCGTTCGGCATTCTCAGCACCACCTGCGAGTCGAGCGATGGCATCGAAGAGCCACAGGATGGGGGCGAGAATAAATGAGAGCAGCTGAAGCGGTCGTACAAGGTATGGAACCAGGGTGTCGGCGTGATACTGGTAGACGGCCTTTGGGACCATCTCGCCCAGTGTCAGCGTGAATGGCACGACGAGTAAGAAGGCCAGCGAGGGGTGGATGGATGTATTGTCCAATACCAACTGGGTTCCGAGTGTAGCGATTGAGATGGCAGCGAGATTGGTCCCCACCAGACATGTCCCGAGCATCCTTGTGGGGTGCTGAAGCATGTCGAGCGCAATCTGTGCGCCTCGCCGCCCACGGTCTGCATCAGCTTTGAGCTTCAGACGATCAGCGCTAACCAGCGCAATCTCAGAGCCCGAGAAGAAGCCTGATATGGGCAGCAGGGCCACAATGAGGCCGACCAGTAGCTCAGTGCTCATGGGGCCTCCTCAGTCACCAGATCAAGCTCCGCTGTGGGGTCGTCTTCTTGGTATGCTTGCTCAAGTGCTACACGCACTTGGCTGGGCTGTCCGTCTTCTATGGCCTCGATGTGGAACCGAATGCCATTCCACTCGAGGTCTGTATTGACTGCTATTTCCTGGTCGGAAATCTCAACCACGAGGCCTGCCAGGTCGGTGTACTCACCCGGTGGAATCACGACGTGGAAGCGCTCCGCGAAGTCGTCTATGGGCATATCTCCGCGAACTATCCAGCTCTGAATATCCAGCTGGGTGACGGCTGGGTCCTCGGCATCGGTCTCGTCGTACATCTCTCCAACAAGCTCCTCGAGGAGGTCGTCCAGGGTGACAACGCCGACGGCACGCCCGTGCTCATTGACCACGATGGCCATGTGAGAGCGCCGTGCCTGAAACTCTGCCAGCAGTTCGTCCGCCTTCTTTGTCGCGGGAACAAACCGCGGTGGATGGAGGAGCTTGTGGATCTGGCGAGGACTGGGTGAGTGCTTACGTCCACTGAGGCGCTGTGCGGCCACAATCGAGAGCAGGCGCTTCACCAGCAAGATGCCGACAATGTTGTCAGCGCTTCCTTGCCAGACCGGTACTCGGCTGAGACCAGCCTCTTGGAGGGCCTCGAGGAGATCGTCCCAGGGGGTCAGCAGGTTGATGCTGAAGACCTCTGGGTTCGGAGTCATCAGTTCTCGTACAGTCAGGTCGCCGAACTCGAAGACGCGATGGAGGATCTCCTGCTCGATCGCACGAATATTTCCTTCCTGCCGGCCCCGATCAATCATTGCTTTGAGATGAGCCTCTCTCAGCTCAGCCTGTCTGGGTGCCTTGCTGCCGCCCGTCAGAACAAGGGCGGCGTCAGCGAGCCGGCCGAGAACAATTCGTACGGGAGTGACGAGGCGAGAGAAGCCGATGAGGAAGGGAGCTGATCTCGGCGCAATATAGGGCCCAAACCGAAAGGCGAAGGTCTTGGGTAGGACCTCTCCAAAGACGAGCAGAAGTGGTGCGACAATGATGATGTTGAGCCAAGGCTCATTGGGGAACAGGCGGAGGAGGAGACCTGCGGAGACGGTCGAGAGGGCAATGTTGACGGTCTCATTTCCGATCAAGATAGACGCGAGTGTCTGGCGCGGATCTGCCAGAAGGTTTCGTACACGTTGTTCACCCTTTCCACTCATGGCCTCGATGTCTACCGGTTGGAGGCCAAAGAGGGCGGTCTCGGAGCTAGAGAAGAAGGCAGAACCGACCAAGAGGAGCAAGCACAGCAGTGCTGTAGGGAGCAGTGCGCTGTCGTTCACGCCGACGGTAGATCCGCTGGCAGCAGCAGCGGTTCCTACGAAGCCAATGAGGAGCATTCCACGAATCATGACGTGCCCCCAAAGTGGGTAAAGCACAGATCAGGCCAGGGTGTGCCAACCAGCTGTGCGCCGCTTGTTGGGTCTGCATTGATGACGCCGATACAATGTGCCGTCTGTCCCCAGGAGGAACAGACGGCGACAATGTCTGCTGTGGCTTCTGAGTCAGCAGTGAACAAGAGCTCATACTCCTCGCCAAAGGATGTCATCAGCGACAGCTTGTCCTGGGTGTCCTTCAGTCCGCAGTGAGCGGGAAGTCGTTCGGGCTCAATCTCGGCGCCGACCTGGCTCGCTTGGCAGAGGCGTGGAAGGTCTCTCGCAAGGCCATCAGAGAGGTCCATCATAGCGGTCACGTGCCCGGCCTTAGCAAGTGCGGCGCCCAAGCCGATGGGTGGCTGGGGTCTTCGGAGAGCCTCGAGTGCCCGTGCATCAGGGTCATCTGAGAAGAATGCGGCAGCGGGTCCTCCGAGCGGACCTGTGACCCAGATATTTTGCCCTGCCTCTGCGCCGTGTCTGCCGATAGGATGCGTCACCTCGCCTGCGAGTGTCAGGCTGACCACTCGCGGGCCTGGGCTGCGGGTTGTGTCTCCGCCTACCAGGTTGACCTTCCAGGTCTTCAGCGCCTCACTGAGTCCCGCAGAAAAGGACTCAACCCAGCCGCGGTCGAGCGGTGCGGGTAGGGCAATCGACAGGACTGCCCAGGTGGGCAAGCCACCCATTGCATTGATATCAGAGGCGTTCACCGCCGCCAGCTTCCAGCCCACATCTGCGGCAGACAGGCGTTCATCCCAGTGTACGCCTTCTACCATCGTGTCCACAGTCACAGCCACGGAATCAGCCACCATGGCTGCATCATCGCCGGGCGTGAGCAGAGGAACATCGCCGCCCGCGGCGTTGACCGCTGACGCAGAATGGTCTCGTCTGTGGGCGAGCAGGGTGTCGATGACGAAAGATTCGTCAGGGTCGTCGGGCATGGACGGTTTAGCTTCTCCAGAGTTCAGTTTAGCACTATTGCTGGGGAACGCTGGGTTCTTCCTCAGATGGAGGTGGCGGCTCCCAGAGCTGAATGCCGTTGCGCTTGATGGTCAGTATATGGAAGCGCCTGGCTACCTCTCGGTCTGCATTGAAGCGCTCGCCACCCGCAACTGGGTCATCAATCTCGACCTTCGCCATGGCAGTCTGGATGTCTTCTCTGTTGTCGCCGCCCTCGAGTACAGCGGCGGTCAGCAGCCGGGTTGCATCCCAGGCGAGGGCATCAATCACACGGGGTGAGCGCTCTACGGTTGCCTTAAAGATCTCCACGAAGCGGGTGACTTCGTCTTCATCTGATTGGGCCCAGAAGGCATCGACGAAGGCGCTGTCTTGCACGTAGCGACCGCCGTGCTGGACGAGCTGAGGGTTGTTCCAGGCATTGAGTCCGAGCAGCTGGACAGGCTTTTCGTCTACATGCTGCTGAAAAGAACCCACGGGCAGCTCTTCATAGGCGAGAGCGCTCGATACAAGGACCAGACGTCGATGGTTGTCTGGGATGAATATCGCCTCATACTCGTAGACGGGGGGAAGCATGACCTTCTTGGGATCCTCGTCATTGCGCTTTGCTTCTCGCTGCATGCGATACAGCTCGTCCTTACGGTCTTCGAGGTTCTTGCCCGTGATCTCCTGAGCAAACTTTCGAAAGTCCGTGGCATCGGCTGGATAGCTGACCACATTGGTGATGGTTGCGCCTCTCGCTGTGGCCGCGCTCGTAAAGAGATCGCGGGCAGTCTCGCCGTAGCCATTCTCAGGGTGAAGGACAGCAAGCTGCTTGTGCCCCTCGGTGGTAATCGCATGGTCGAGCAGTGCATCGATCTGATGGCCGAGAGTCATGAAGCCGCGGAAGGCAAAGGAGCCTGCACTAGTGGGATCTCCACCTTGTGTGAGCGTGAGCAGGGGCGTCCTGAGTGCCTGAGCCCGCTTTGCTGCCTCATCCCCGTTCTGCTTCAGGAGTGGGCCGAGTATTGCGACACATCCTTCCTCAATGACCAGGCGCTCAATCTCTCCGATAGTGCCCTCTGTGGTGCCTTGTGTGTCAGCAAACACAAGCTCGATGGGGGACCCGGCTTCAGCATTGGCCAGCTCAATGACCTCACGAAGCTGCGTCGCTGCGGGTGCATAGTCTCCAGTCTGAGGGAGAAGGACGCCGACCCGCCCAGCATTGATGGGGTTGCTGGCATCGGCCTTGCGCTGGATGTAGCCAAACTCCAGCGTGTGAACTGAAGCGGGCCAGGTTTCCATTGCACCTGAGGCCTGCGCCTTGGCCTCAGCGAAGTTTCCTGTGCTGAGGGCCGTGCGTGCTCGCTGGAGGGCTATCTCCTCGGGTGTTCCCGTTGGCTCGTCTGTAGGCTCCGGCACCGCTGCGGGTTCGTTGAGCAGGTCTGCCAGGCTTGTCTTGATGCGCGCGAGGACACCCGCGTCTGCCTGTGCAAAGTCTACAGCCTTGCTGGCTAAGGCCCGGACCTTTGGCATCGGAGAGCCCTCAGTGGCCCCGACGCGTGCGAGTATCCGATAGCGATCGGCATTCATTGTTGGCGGGACGTTCTTGTCACCCATCAACTGAAGTGTCGCGAGGGTATTCCCTGAGAGGGCGGTCTCCGCGTCGACGAGTGCCATGCCGAGAATGGCCGGGTCCTTGAGTGTATGTGTCGGGTAGCGCTGAGCGAGCTGCTCAAGCCAGCGTCTCGACTCGCTCAGGTTGAGGCTGAGGCGGCGTTGTTCACCTGCCCACAGGAGGGCCCATGGCTCAACGTTTGGGTCGTGCCGGCCGCTGTTCAGTTCGCCCTCGAGCAGCCGGATGGCGGCCATCCTATCACCTGCACCAATGACGGCTGCACGCTGAACGATGTCTGGCTGAGCCGCGCTGGGATTGTGTGCAGCGCAGCCGAGCATGAAAGAGAGTGTGAGTAGGATTCGGTTCATGACCTGCTCTTCATATGGTCTGCAAAGGCGCGGCGCTTTGGATACGCCTCATCGCCGAGGCTTTTGTTGAGTGTCTTGAGTGCCTTTATCTCTGGCTCGCCGAGCCCTTGCGGCGTCTCGATCTCGAGCGAGAGGTGAAGATCTCCGCTGCGTGAACCTTTTATGGTCGGTAGGCCACGCCCTGCCAGACGGAGTACCCGCCCGCTATCGGTCCCAGCGGGTACCTTGATGGTTGTTTTTCCGCTGAGCGTTGGCACCTCTACGGCTGAGCCGAGCGCAGCATCGCTGAAGCGAATGGGGACTGTGCAGAAGAGATCGCTGCCTCGCCGCTGAAACAATGCATGGTCTGAGACATTGATGATGACGAAGAGGTCTCCTGGATCACCGTGGACCCGAGCATCGTTGCCTTTTCCGCGCAGCTTGAGCTTCTGCCCTGTGGCCACACCCTTTGGTATGCGTACTTTTAGACTCTCATTGGACTCGATACGTCCGCTTCCACTGCAGCTATTACACTTCTTTACGGTGACCTCGCCGGAGCCATCGCAGTGAGGGCACTGGCCTCGAAACAGGCGTCGTCCACCTGCTCTTCCTGACCCTTCACAGTTGTCGCACTCGACTTTTCCACTTCTTGGGTCAGCACCGCTCCCGTTGCAGGGTCGACAGAGTGCTTGGCGGCGAACCTCGATGTTGCGTTCATCGCCCTTGGCTACATCCTCCAGTTCAATGTTGAGGGTATAGCGGAGGTCTTCGCCTTGATCTGGTTTTCGCTTCCTGAACATTCCACCAATCGTATCGGTCACCCAGTCCGTCACTTCATCTGGGGATGGTGGTCGGCCATCCGGGCGGTACAGCGGGCCGAGCCGGTCGTAGCGCGAGCGCTGGTCTGGATTGTTTAGGGTCTCATATGCCTCGGCAATTTCCCTGAAGCGCGCGGCTGCATCATCATCATCTGGATTGCGATCCGGATGATAGCGTCGCGCCAGATTGCGGTATGCCTTCTTCAGTTCGTCCGCGTCTGCGCTGCGGGAGACACCGAGTATGGAGTATAAATCACGTCGAGCCACCGCTACCCTCTTGCTGGCGTGTCCAGCTTAGGCGCCTTGGTGTGCGTCGTCATCATCGATCTCGACTTCCACTTCATCATCATCGTCGTCGTCGAAGTCGTCGTCATCGAAGTCATCATCAAAGTCGTCGTCGTCAAAGTCGTCATCGTCGTCGAAGTCGTCGTCCAGGTCATCATCGCCAAGGTTGTCGCCCAGAGAGCCGTAGATAGCATCAGCGAGGACTTGTGCGGCCTTGGAGAGTAGCTTGTGTGCCTCATCAATGACCTCGAGGTCGCTGCTCTCTATGGCTTGGTCGGCCTGGGCAAGGGCATCCCGAACTGAGATACCGTCCTCACTCGAGAGGTTGCTGCCGAACTCTTCAAAGCTGCGGCGTGTGTTGTAGATCAGACCATCAAGCTGGTTCTTGGACTCGGCGATCGCGCGACGAGAAACATCCGAGCTGCGGTGCGCCTCAGCATCGTCGATCATGTCATCGATCTCGTCCTCAGACAGACCACCGGAAGACACAATGCGGGTGCTCTGTGCCTTGCCTGTCCCCAAGTCTTTCGCTCGGACGTTCATGATTCCGTTTGCATCAAGCTCGAAGGTGACCTCGATCTCCGGTACCCCCCGCGGCGCGGGTGGTAGACCATGAAGCTCAAGCTTACCGAGACTCTTGTTGTTGTCTGCCATCTCGCGCTCACCCTGGAGGATGTGCACGCGGACCATGTCTTGATTGTCTAGTGCCGTGGTGAACACTTTTGATTTTCGACATGGGATGGTTGTGTTTCGAGGAATGATGGGCTCAATGATGCCGCCCTTGACCTCGATGCCCATTGTGAGGGGCGTCACGTCAAGCAAGAGAACGTCAGTGACATCACCTTGCAGTACCGAGGCCTGTACGGCTGCACCGATGGCCACAACTTCGTCGGGATTTACACCCGCCTCAGGCTCGCGACCGAAGATCTCACGGACCTTGTCCTGAACCCGTGGCATGCGGGTCATGCCGCCCACGAGGAGTACGGCGTCGAGGTCGCTGCCCTTGATGTCGGCATCTTCCATGCACTGATTGCAGGGGATGGCGATGCGCTCGATGAGGTCGGAGACCAGTTCCTCTAGTGTCGCTCGGGTGAGCTTGGTCTGGAGGTGAACTGGGCCGTCCTCATTTGAGGCGAGGAAGGGGAGGCTGACATCGGTCTCTTCGATACTGGAGAGCTCGTGCTTTGCTTTCTCTGCAGCTTCTTTGAGTCGCTGCATGGCGACTCGATCACCGTGAACATTGATGCCTGCATCAGCCTCGAACTTCTCGAGTAGATGCCGGATAATTCTGGCATCGAAGTCTTCACCACCAAGGAAGGTGTCGCCGTTGGTGGCCTTGACCACAAACACACCCTTATCGAGCTCGAGGATCGAGATATCGAAGGTGCCACCGCCGAGATCGAACACCGCGATGCGCTGGTGGTCAGTCTTGCCCATACCGTATGCGAGTGCTGCAGCGGTGGGCTCGTTGATGATTCGGAGGACTTCCAGGTTAGCGATCCGCCCAGCATCCTTGGTTGCCTGGCGCTGAGAGTCGTTGAAGTACGCAGGGACGGTGATGATGGCCTGGGTGATTTCTTCACCGATATAGGCCTCGCCGATGCTCCGCATCTTCTCCAGAATCATCGCGCTGATCTGCGCTGGCGAGTAGGTTCGTCCATCGACGCCTACCCATGCGTCACCGTTGTCAGCCGCCACGATCTGATATGGAACCAGGTCGATTGAGTGCTCAGTCTCTTTGTCTCCAAAGCGACGGCCAATCAGGCGCTTGACGGCATACAGGGTCCGGTCTGGGTTGGTCTTGGCTTGGCGTCGGGCGATGTGACCCACAAGTCTGTCACCGTCATCGGTGAACCCCACCACGGAGGGTGTGGTGCGTGTGCCCTCATCATTAGGAATAACCACAGGCTCGCCATGCTCAATGATGGCAACGCAGGAATTGGTTGTACCGAGATCAATGCCCAAGGCTTTTGACGATGTTGCCACGCGCGAACTCCATGCCCGTCTAATGGCTGATTTTTACCATACGGGCGCAACTAAGGGGGCGTAACAAGGTGTGGGCGGTCTCACACCCGTGACTTTTTTAAAGATAAAAGGCATGACATGGGTCACTTTCGCCTGGAGACGTGCGCGGTCAGGCTTCGGCGCAATCTAAGTCTGAGACTCGCGCAAAAAGGTGCGCTGAGCCAGCACCTCAGTGGGTGATTTAGGCCTTAGCGACGCATACTCTGGCGGCTTGAATGAGCTTGCCCTTGGCGGCGTAGCCTCTGCTGACGATTGAGACGATGTGTCCAGCTGGGACTTCGTCATCCACCTCATTGGCGATGGCCTCATGAAGCTCGGGATTGAATTCGTCACCTCTCTGTGGAGCAATGGTGTCGACTCCTACATGAGCGAGGTTGCCCTTGAATTGTCCCAGGCAGATGCGGAGGCCCTCGATCAACTTTGCTGGGTCGGCTTCATCATGTCCCATCGCAAGGAAGAGGTTGTCGATGACCTCAGCGACGGCCATCACGGCATCAGACCGTCCTCGGCTGTATTCATCGATCTTCTCTTTCTTGCGTCGCTCGAGAAGTCGATCAACATCCTTCTGCTGCTTTTCGAGCGCCTCTTTGAGGTTCTTTGAGCGCTGCTCTGCCAGCCGTTGTGCTTCAGAAGCTTTCTGTGCTCTGTTGGACAGTTTGCGGAGCTGTTGCTCGATATTGTCTCGGTTCTCTGAGAGGCCCTCGAGCTTGTCACGGAGTGTCTCTGCTTCTTGCTCGGCCTCGATTGCCCTCAGGCGGGCCTCGACCGAAGCTGCTTGATCAACATCATCAGCGGATGGGGCTTCCTCTTCAATCTCTATGGCCAGTTCTTCCTCGACTGCAGCGAGTGCCGTCAGGTCCAATGGGCCGATATCCATCTCGGCTTGGCGCTGACTTCGCCCCAGGCGCTTCTCAACAGAGGCAAGAGCCTCACTGAGGATCGAGTCATCGATGGCAATAGAGAACTGCTCGCTGTCAGCGCCAGCTTCGTCACCAGGTTCATTCTCATGGCTGTACATTCAGCTCTCCCCGCATTCCTCGATTTTTTACTCTGAGTGGTGTCCGCGTCAAGGCTCAGGGTGTGGTTCAAGGCTCTCCACCAGTGAGCGGACAATACCGTCGGCTATTGGAAATGCTTCATGTGTCAGTCGTATCGCCCCATCCTCTTTTGTGATCGCCCTCTGCTTGAGCAGCACTGCGACTTCATCATCCCCACACTTGAAGCCAGTCATGCGGTGCAGTTGCTCTGTTGAGGTCCCGTCGATGTGGCGCAGGGTCGAGAGAATGAAGTCGATAGCAGCCTCATGCTGAGTGGGTGTAGAGCTGGTCGGCTGTGGGGTGTCGTACCAGGCGGCGAGTTCATTTGCGCTGTGTGTTCGGGCGCCGCTGGGTAAGAAGCCGTGGGCTCCAGGCCCAAGGCCTGCGTAGTGTCCACCTCTCCAGATACGCTCATTGTGAAGCCCTCGGTGGCCCTCTTGGGCAAAGTTCGACACCTCATAGCGAGTCAGCCCTGCCCGACTGAGGGTCTCGACGA
>Ga0315315_10007519_pt1 | contig 10089 bp, 6 predicted proteins | sample M140m3416metaG_FD_203699 | JGI IMG/M metagenome (GOLD analysis project Ga0315315, IMG submission 203699) | Ammonia-oxidizing marine archaeal communities from Monterey Bay, California, United States - M1 40m 3416 | ecosystem: Environmental > Aquatic > Marine > Intertidal zone | place: USA... | reverse complement strand
AGACAAAATGGGGATGGTGAGCTTCATTACCCGAGTGTCCATCGGTAGCTTCGAAACGCCAAACGTGATCTCCCAGCTCGGTTCGCCGTAGCAGCCCAGCCTCGGTTAAGTCATTCAAATTTCGGAAAACCGTGGCTTTGTCGATGCCGTTTGCAGCTAAGGCTTCGGCTGCGTCAGCATGGGTCAGTGGTGAGCTTCGCTCTTGAACAAGCAAAAGTGTTGCCAGTCTTGCAGGAGTGGCACGCAGACCGACGGACCGGATCTTGTCCTGCGTGGACTCGAGGTCTTCTGGGCGTTGGGCTGGGGGGCTCAAAGCTTTTGCTCCGTGATTTCGCTTCATGATTTTCCCGCGTCCGTTTTTGCCTTAACGCGGTTTGTTTTAGGCGTCTGGCGTTACCCTAGCCGTCGGAAACGGTTCCGTTATTGGGAGGTTTAGCCGGACCCCCCACCGGAACTGCGATGCCTATGTTGACCCACTTGCAAGTGAATTGCAATAGCTTACGATTTGCCACTGCATTTTATTTTTTGGTTCGTTCCAACCACGGTATTTTTACCGTCCTATTAACGTTTCTTTGTGGGCCAAGCATGACGATCGAAATCTTGCTCGTCGTTTATTGCTGTGCAATTGTCCTCGCGTCCACTGCAGGGGGACGCCTGCCTCGCCTGGTCAAGATGACTCATCTGAAGACACAATTGTTGATGAGTTTTGTGGGCGGGCTAATGTTGGGTATCGCGCTGTTGCACTTGATGCCTCATGCGGTCGACACGCTCGGTTCCGCATCAAAAGCGGGTGCGGCCGCCTTGGTGGGTGTCGTGACCATGTTCCTTTTGATGCGGGCCTTCCATCCACCCCATGATCACAGTGGGCACGATAGCGGTGGACATCAGCACGGTGGACACGAGCAGGGTACCGATTCCGGGTCATGTGATCACGATCACGCCAGCCAAGAAACGCCGCGGCGAATCGGTTGGATCGGAATGTTGTTTGGGCTCGGGTTGCATACGATGATCGATGGTGTTGCTCTCGCGGCAAGTGCGGTCGCAGATTCCGAACATGGAGCGACATTGGGGTTGGCCGGAATTGGAACCTTTTTAGCTGTCGCGCTACACAAGCCGCTGGATGCATTTGCCATTACCTCCACGATGAAGGCTAGCGGGTGGTCGGTTGGTTACCAGAATCTCGTTAACTTTCTGTTTTCGCTCGCTTGTCCACTTGGTGCCCTGCTCTTCTATTTCGGCTTCACCCAAGTTAGCGATAGTGGATGGTGGTTAGGTTGTGGCCTCGCGCTCTCTGCAGGTTTCTTCGTTTGTATCTCTCTATCCGACTTGCTTCCAGAAGTCGCTTTTCATGATCATGACCGTGGGAAGCTAACGGCTGCCTTGTTCTTGGGGATTGCGTTGGCTGTCGGTGTTGAAAACTTGCCGGGGCACTCCCACGACCACTCCGGCATACATCAGCATCAAGCTTCAGAGAAAGTTTCGGATGGGCAAGCGGCAGAGCATGATCACTCAGAGCATGATCACTCAGAGCATGATCACTCAGAGCATGATCACTAGCGTTGAGCCTCTTTAGACAAGAGGTCGCCGGGCGATAGACGCTTTGACGAGCTGCGTTTTATCCAGACTTTGCTGTTAGGTGGTTCCCCCGGTTTCGCATGCAAACGCTGCATCAGCAGGCTACAATCAGGACCTGAAAGATTCGAGCAAGCGAATAAGGTGGAACGAGAAGTATGTCCCGATCTCTTGATTTGTATCGTTGTCATTGGAAGTGGTTGTTTTCTCTGCTCGTGGTTTTGCTGACAGGCGCCCGCAGCACTGCGGAAGATTGGCCGCAGTTACTCGGTGGTGGCTTGCGTTCAGGTAACGCTCCTGATTTTGCAGTGGATGAAGCATTGGGGCTTCTTGCTGCAGTACCAATGTCGGATGCAATTCTTGCGTCGCCGGTGGTCTCTGGAACTTACGCTTATGTGGTTGATGGCTCCGGGATATTGGCTTGCATTGACATTGCCACTGGCAAGAAGCAATGGCAGTTCAAGACTGAAGGTGGGCAAGGTAATTGCAATAATGTGGCTTCACCGTGCGTTATTAATGGCTACGTTCACGTTGGGACGATGGCAGGTTTCTATTATGTGTTGGGTTGCAGTGATGGTAAGTTGGTCCGTCGCGTGGACTGTGGAGAGCCGATCTTTGCGGCTCCGGTGGCAGGGGGTGGCCGAGTCTATTTCGCGACATTGGGCGCGCGGTTGTACTGTGTTCAGCCTGATGGTGTTTCCAATTGGGAGTGGGATTTTGTTCGGGAGGTGATCGGTTTTGATGGTGACCGTTGGAAGGGAGACGAATGGTTGGCCTTTCGTGGAGACCGAGTCACGTGGCGGGATCATTTCGTCTGTTCTCGGGAGATTTGTCTTTTGGGAAAAACCGTCGTCATGCCCGCCGGTGGTAGGACCGTCTTTATCAATGATGGGGGTGCGACAGCTACTTTGGAGCACGTTGGTGAAGTGCCAGATTATGTGGGCAAGGAATATCCCGCGACATTCGGTCAAAGTGCGGATGAAGCTGGTCGGGTGTTTGTGCAATGGCACCGTCGTGACAATGCCGGTCGCGTTGAGGTCATGAAGCTTGAGGATGGTGAGTTCACTACCCAAGTGGTTCCCGGCACTGAAACTTCGATTGATAAGCCAGGGCTGTTGAGTTTTGCCTCGGTCAGCGTTCGTGGCGACGATGTCTACCGGGTCAGGCCGGAGCAAGGTGCTGGCTTAAGTCGCCACGGGTTGGTCACTGGTGAGACAGAGTTGCTTTGTGAGGAGGCTGCGATTTGCCCACCGGTGTTGACGCGTCAGCATGCGATCTATGGCGGGCTCAACGGCACGCTCTACGTGGTGCCACTGCATGGAGGAGAAACCAGAAAATACAAAACAGCGTTTGGGGCGGCGATCAGTGCTGCGGTCGCTGTTGCAAGTGATCGCGTATTTGTGCCGTGCGAAGATGGTTATCTCTATATTTTGGGGCCCGGTGGGCGGGAGCGCGGGCCAACACGCAATTTGAAGATTCATGAAATTCGTAGCCACTTGACAGGCAAGTTTGCAGATTCAAGTTACGACTGGTACACGAATTATGGAGACTTCAGTGGCACTAATGCGAATGATCAAGGCCTGCAACCTCCTCTGCGAATGCGGTGGGCACGCCGCCTTGAGGGAACGGTGAAGCATCTGCCGGTGTGTGGCGGCGGACGGCTCTATATGCACACTGCTGAAGGACAAGTGATTGCGGTTGAGCAGGATACCGGTCGGATGCTATGGAGGCGTCATTGGCCGGATGTTTATTTATCGTTTACCTCTCCCTTGTACGTCGATGGGAAATTGATCATTCCTCAGGCAGGTATCAAGCGATCGGTGATGAGGTGCCTGGATGCAGAAACCGGTGCGTTACTTTGGGAAGCTCCGTTCACGGGATCGCCCAGCTGGAGTCGTCAGTTTCCGCCAATCGTGATCGATGGTCTCGCGATTTACGCATCAGGCTCGGGAGAGTATGCCGCTCAAGGTACAGAGAAGCCTTTCACATTTCGCGGAGATCCGGTCGAGCGAGATGGCAAGGAAGTGATGAGTTGGATTTACTCGAATGATAATCCGTTCTATCCCCGTAATCACCGCCCGCGTCTGTGGGCGTGGGACCTTGAAACGGGCAAGGTCGTTTGGGAGAAAGACTATGCGGAGTTTGGGCGAGGTGGAAATGATTGTGGGATTTGTGAGCTCGACGGAAAGCTTTTCTATTCCGTCTTTTTTGGATATTCCGAAAGCCAGCGTGTTCGTCGGGGGTTGCCGGCCAAGAATAACGGATTGACCGTCTGCCTGGATCCCAAAACCGGTGAGCAGATCTGGATGACAACCGATTATTACGTCACATCCAAGTGCACGCTGAGTGCCCGCGAAGGTCAGATTTATATCGGTGGTTTCAACCGTGCTCGGGAGGGAACGGATGAACGTTTCGTCTGGTGCTTGAACGCTGAAAATGGGGCATTGGTGTGGCGTTCCGATCCAATTACGTCGGCTTTGAATGTGGTAACGGTGGGGCCGAAATTTGTCTTCTCGAACGCCCTGAGAGGGAAGGGCAACGTGTTTGATCGCAAGACGGGAAAGGTGACCGGTAGCATTGGTCACAACTATGCTTGCTGCCGATTCACGCTTTCGGAGCCTTACGTTTTGGGGGCCAACATGGACATGATTGATTTGTCACGCGATGGGAAATTGGTTTCCACGGGGCCTGCGATCGACTCGCGAGAATGCTTGGGAGCGGTCGTTTCGAATGGACGTATCTTTTACATGTCACAGGCTAGCGGATTTGTCGTGTCGCAGACTTACGGAACGAGTTCACAAAGTCTTCCCGCCGTATGGGAACGCTAATCAGGTCGTCATCTGCTCAAAGATTTTGCGTTGCTCAATCAGGGCCGCAACTTTGTCAGCTGGTTTGGTTCGTGCCTCCAGCAGAATCCAACCACCGTAGTTCATGGCCTTGAACCTCTTCATCAGTTCTGCATACGGATACTTCCCGACATTCAGTTCGCGGATGTGGACCGTATCACCAAATCGGTCTTTGACCATGTCGAAGTTTTCTGCGAGTCCACTGCCTTGCAGGTCAACATCGTTTGAGTTCCAGCAGACGGTTGCATTCGGGTTCGTCGCGACCTTGAAGATGTCGCGAACGACAGGAAGTTCACTCGTGCCACGTCCGTGAACCTCAACTCGAACCTGTTGTCCCAACGCATCGCCAAACTTGGCAACTTCATTGAGGGCCAAGCCGATTTGCTCGATGGTTTTTTCTCTTGGAACATCCTTCACAAAACCATTCGGTTTGACTTTGACGCCGCTGCCACCGCAGTCGTGCATTAAGCGGATGTACTCTTTGGTCAACGCAATGTTGGCTTTGACCTTCGCAGCGTTGTTTTCGTGGTACTGTGCATTGGAGCCATAACCGACTAATTCGACAGGACTATCAGCGAATCGTTTTCTGACTTCGGCTCTTTGGGCTTTTGATAATATCGGTTCAACACCGTGGGCGTGTTGTGTCCGTAGTTCGACACCCATGACACCGGATTTTTCGCAGACGTCCAGCAGGGTGGGTAAGTCCATGTCCTTGCCCCACAGGTAAGTGACCAAGCCGAGCTGCATCTTTTGGGCTGGCGTCTTTGTTGTGTCCAATGCGCGTGCGCAACGGGGCAGCAGGCTGAGTCCAGCAGTTGCGGCGATTGAATTCTTAAGGAATTTGCGACGGGGATGGCTTTTCATCATGATGAAATCCCATGAGTAGAATGATGGGTGGATACCGTTTGCACTGGGCGCGAGGCAGCGTGCGGGGTGGGCAACCCTATCATAGACTGTTCTTCTTACTCGTGTGCGCACAGGGCACGCACCAACTGAAACAACTGGTCAGGGTTTTTGGTTGTTGTTTGGCGACGCGTCAGCAATTTTCCACATGTACCGAGCAAGAAATGACCGTTGAGGCGAAAATTGGTCCGCCGCCAACGTGGTTTTACGTCGATAACCGATGAGCCTTTGCAGGGTTTTTGTTACCGTAATATCACTTTCTGGCCAAACGTCGTGGTCATTGAAATAGGAGATGCCAATCATGTCGGCAGTCCATTGTCCAACGCCCCAGATTTCCATCAATTGCTGACTTCGTTCCTGGTGCGTCGCGGCAGTTAGCTTCTTTGTGTCGAGGCGACCCGAATTAAAAGCAGTCGCAATTTCTTGCATCGCTCGTCCCTTCGCGCGAGATAGGCCACACGCTCGTAGTTGTGATGGGCTAGCCTTGGTTAAGTATCTGGCCAGAGGCGTCGGTCCACTGTCTGCAAGGACACGTGACCAAATGGTCCGAGCTGCATTCACTGACAGTTGTTGGCCAGCAACCGTCCGGCACATTACTGTGGCGAGTGGTTGTTCATTTGGGTGTTGTTTGGGTAGAGCTCCGCACTCGGAAATTGCATTGTAAAGCTGGCTGCTGATTCCCTTGGAAGTCGCGAGGAACTCTGCGTGAAGCTTGCGATTCATGCCGCTCTCGTTCTAGTGTCAGTGTCCTGATGCATGGAGGGTGAAGCCCGATCGCCTCATTGTAAACCAAGCGTAAACGAATCCAGAGAAAAGATTGAAGCCACCAATGGTCGCGAACAAGATCGAGAACCCATAAGCTTCGCCAAGAAAACCAAGTGCCGGTGCACCTAGGAAGGTACCCAAATCCAGCATCATTAGCGCAATGGCCGAGCCGGTGCCACGGACAGCGATCGGAAAAGGTTGGAGCGTGAGTGAAGTCATGGTGTGGAACATCAGGCTGTGCCCGGCACCCGTTAATGTTGCCGGAATGGAGATCAGCCATGGATTGCCCGCATGAACAATCCCGAAACAGAACATCCCGAGCGACATCAGCAACACACCGCAGAGCAGGACTTTAGCGGATCCGATTCGGTCTGGAAGCCTTCGCGACAATAAGCGGACGATGATCGCGATTCCGGCGTAGAACAGAAAAAATAAGCCGATCACGGAGACGCCGGGCATATCCAGTGATTCACGGTCGATGAAACTTGCAACAAAAACAAAAGGGGCTGTCATGCAGACGCCAAATGCGAAGTCCACTAGCAGGATCGACCCAGGCCAGTGGCGGCGTGTGATCAGGATGAAATCCGCTAAACGCAACGAAGACTTTGAACCCTCGTTGACGGTGGGCCTGAGAAAGTACAGCAACACCAAAGGGAGAGCGTTTGCGATCGCAGCAACGAGAAATAATAACTCGAAATTGTCTCGCAGCCGATTCGCCAAAAACAGGTCACCCACAAATGGGCCGGTCAGCATTCCCAGAAAACCACCAATCCCAAAAATGCCGATCGCCTCTGTCTTTCGGCTCTCTGGACTTGTTTGTGAGATGTAAGTCAGGCCGCTTGCAAATACGATTGCCGATCCCATCACGAGGCCGGAGCGGACGAGAAATATCTCTAAGTCAAGACTTTCGAGAAAGAGGTTTGTGAGGGCGGAGAGTGAAAAGAAAACCAAGCCACACGCCCACATCACTCGTGCGCCTAAACGGTTGATCCACTGAGCCATCCATGGCCGCAGTAGGAGTCCCAGTAAAGCGCCGACTCCCATGATCATTCCGACTTGGCTCAAGTCGCCGCCCAAGAATTCAATCCATCGCGAGTAATGAGCCATCAGCGTGTTCGCACTGACAAAACAGGTTTGGCTGACAAAAGCCAGCCAAAAGTTGCGGTCGTAAAGGCGGTCAGATGCGGGGCTGGTCAAAAAAAACTCAAAGCGATGGCGGTGCGAATTGCCGCATTATCACGTCCCGTCACCCATTGGTAACCCGGCTAGATTTTGGTCGCCTCAGCAAGCCAACTCCGACAATCCACGTCGTTGAGTTTAAAATATCGAGGCTAACGGATTGAAAAATTGATGGCTTTTGGTCCTGCATTATCGCCCACTCGGGTAGAGGCTCAGGATTGCTCACTAGGGAGCGGACTCCAGGTAAGCCACCAGATCGAATATCTGCTGACGGGTGAATGTGTTCAGCAATCCATCAGGCATCCAGGACACTCTTGAATTTTTACGCGTTGTGATCTCTGATTTCTGGATCTCGATGACACGCGATGGATGGGCAGGATCAGTCGCAATTCGAAGGATCGGTGATCGAAAGTCGCCACCACGACTCATCTGGCCAGTGATGACCCGACCATCGTTGGTAAGAATTTGAACGCTGCGGTAGTTTTCCGCAATCACCTCAGAAGGTCGGACGATAGCCGCGAGCAAGTCACGACGACTGTAGCGTCGCATGGCAGCTGTCAGGTCGGGGCCAATCAACTGTCCCTCGGCCGCGAACCGATGGCAGTGAATGCAGCCGGCTGTTGAGAAAAACTGCTTGCCTCGTTTCTGATCACCCTGAGGTGGTTCACCACTCAGTATTTGGTCAACAGTCCATTCTTGTACGATGGGACGCGGTGGCGCGACAAGTGACGTAGCGGGTTGCTTGGGGCTCACGCTTGCATCCGCGATCGCAGCTAAATGAGGACGCTCATCAACAGGTACGTGCTTCATTGCATCTTCGCGAATTTGCTGAAGGAATTCCGGAAGCCCGGCTCCTCCCAGTTCTCTCGCTGCCAATGCAAGATGCTTGAAGTAGCTTCGGCGAAGGTTGGGGGTCCAGCCTTCGGACACGTTACGTAAAACGTATAGGAAATGGAGTCTTTGCTCAGGTTTAGTTGTTTGAGAGACAAGTTTGAGCGTCTTGCTCACGAACTGTTCGTCACCAAGTGTTGCCAACAGTTCGCTCAGGAGTCGGTTAGCTTCGTAGTTGAATCGGAACGCGGCAGTGCTGGCAGCAGCAATGTCACTGGTGCTTGCATTTGTAGCGGGGTACATCGTTGCCAAGCTGTCGATAAGATCTGGTGTGAGTTTGGCTGAGTTCGGATTCGATGGTGAGATCGCAAGTTGGATTCCGTACAGGGCATGTTTCCGAGCGGAGTCATGGATGCTGTTTTGGAAAGTTTGGTTCGTTGATTGTTGAGCGAGTTCTACCAGTCGTCTGATTGCCCGCGCAGTCTGTTGGCTTTTCTGCGACCGCATCAGGCAAAGGATTGCTCGAACTGCGATTGCTGGGTTTCTCTCCTGCAACGCCTTGTTTTCCCATTGCGCGGTCGGCGAACGCTCGATCACTCGTGCCGCAGCGTGGCTGATCCAAGGGTCTGGATTGCCAAGTTGTTCCCATGCCCAGTCAAAGTTTTCGCTTTTGATATCACGGTTCAGTAACGCCTCTAGGTCGCGGCGCGTTTGTCGCGATTGGGAAGAAAAATTATTGCAATTTGCCTGATGGGCAGTCGTTTCTTGGCCACCTGCATCTTCCAACGAATTCTGTTTGCCGACGTATGTCACACGATAAAGCGTTGACTGAGTCTTTCGACCACCAGTGATCAGATACATGCTGCCATCAGCACCAAACTCAACGTCGGTCACGTTGAGTGGTCGCCCCTTCAAAAAAGTTTCACTGGTCATGGAGTAGCTACTACCTCGCGGCAGCAGGTTGACCAGCAATATTCGGCCATACGCCCAGTCGAGAACAAAGAGACCGTCGCGATACTTTTTCGGAAAGTTGCTTCTTGTGCCAAACTTGACCGTGGTTGGTGAGCCTTTTCCTATGTCGAGGCCGACCGTCGCATTGTCGGGATGGTCAGGATAGTAAGCGGGCCATGAACCTGTGACTCCACGCCAGCCAAAATCACCACCCGTTGTCAGATGAAGGATGCGAGTTGGGCGATACCATGGGGCACCCATGTCGTGTTCTGCGTCCGCATCGTAGGTAAAGCAGTCACCATGTTCGTTGAAATCTATGCCATATGGATTCCGTAAACCGGCTGCCAGGATCTCCACGCTGCCTTTGTCCGGATTGATACGAAGTAAATGCCCCTCTCGGGTTTTTGAACCTTTGGTGGCTTCTCGATACAGTGAGGTGTGGTCGATCACATTGTTTGGCAAGTCCACAGCGTCACCATGAATGGAATAAAGCATCTGGTTTGGGCCGACCACAAGGTCGTTACGCCCATGGCCAACGCCGCCGCTCGATGCATAAACGAGTTCCGGCTCACTGAATTGATCGCCATCGGAACGCAGGCGATACAGGCCTTTGGAATTATTCGCATTGACAAACAAATCACTGCCTCGGAATGTCAAGCCACGACATTCCTGCAGATCGCGGTTGATCCATTCAGTTGACTTGATGGAGTCGCCTGTTGGTGAGAGGGTCAGGCGAAGCAATCCGCTGGCTTCCCTTGCGATGATCAGGCGACCCGCGGAATCAACCGTCATGCTGACCCATGATCCCAAATCGATTTCTGACTCACGGGGAAGTGGTATCTTCTGAATTTCGAAGTTGTCGGCGATGGAGAACATTGCCGTATTTGTTGGTTGGCTTTTATCTTGCTGTAAAGCAAGTTTCCACTGCTCGTAATTATCTAAGGCATCGATGCCAACCTGCTGATCGGGTGAACGTGAAAAAACGCTCTCGATTGGACCGAGATTCACAACGGTTGCAGGGGATCGTTGGGCTCGGGGGGAG
>Ga0315315_10007518_pt1 | contig 10091 bp, 10 predicted proteins | sample M140m3416metaG_FD_203699 | JGI IMG/M metagenome (GOLD analysis project Ga0315315, IMG submission 203699) | Ammonia-oxidizing marine archaeal communities from Monterey Bay, California, United States - M1 40m 3416 | ecosystem: Environmental > Aquatic > Marine > Intertidal zone | place: USA... | reverse complement strand
ATATCTTCTACTTTAATTGATTTAAAATTATCTCCATTTAAATAGATTATATTTGGAAATGTATAACTTTTAAATTGCGTAAAGAAACTTGAATTTTTTGATAGGATAAATTCTTTTCTATCATAATTTTGAGGATCAAAAATTGAATATAAAAAATGATTTATAAGAGTTGATTTACCAGAACCCTTGGTTCCACTGAACATTAAAACTTTTGGTAATTTTTGTTTAGAATATAAACTTGAAATAAAATTAAAGTTATTTTTTAATCCAAATAAATTTAATGAATTTGTGGAGTTGAAAAAAATTGGGTAATTCATCAGATACTTAGGTATTTTTTAATTATACTAAAAATTTTTTTCTCTAACGAGTCATCATTTACAGATGAGTTAAGTATAAAATAATTTTTCTTTTTTTTCGCAATGTTAATAAATGAGTTTTGTGCTTTATTATAAAAAGTTTGAGAAAAATTGTCATAACGATTTTTTGTTTTTCTTTTTTTTAATCTTTTTCTAGAAGACTCTTTAGAAACCTTTAGAATAAAAACAAGATTCGGTTTGATGCCCTGAAGAATTTTTTTATGAATATTATTAATAAAACGTAAGTCTACTTTTTTACCGTAAACCTGATAAGCCAGTGTTGAGTCTATAAATCTATCACAAATAACAACTTTGTTTTTTAAAAGAGCAGGTTTTATTTTATTTTTAATATGTTCATTTCTTGCAGCTAAATATAACAAAGTATCAGTATATTTATCAAATTTTTCTTTACTGTTTTTTTCAAAATAATCTTTTAATATTAAATTTCTTATTAATTCTGAACTTTTTGTTCCACCTGGCTCTCTTGTTAAAATACAGTCTATTTTATTTTTTTTTAACTTTTGATAAAGTTTTTTACTCTGATAAGATTTTCCGCATCCCTCAACACCCTCAAAAACAATAAAAAAAGGTTTCTTTTTATACATCTCCCCAAATCAAATAATTTAGAGAAGTTAATAAACTTTTAAAAAAATTAACTTTTTTTACATTTTCTGAAGCATAAAGAGGTAATTTTTTTATTACTTCATCTTTTTTTTTTACGACAATTTCAGCTATTTTATCACCTTTTTGTATTGGAGCTGGTACAGGACCTTCGTAGTCAAGTGAAACTGTTAAATGACTTATATCTTTTTTGTTTATAGTAAAATAATAATCTTCCTTAGATGTAGCTTTAATTTTTTCTTTTACACCCAACCACGTTTCTAACTCAAAAAAAGTTTCATCTTTTTTTGAAATTTCAAAAGTATTAGTGTTTCTAAATCCCCAATTCAATAATTTTAATGACTCCGAACTTCTTAAATTTTTTGTGTTAAAACCTGAAACTACGGCAATAACTCTTCTATCTTTTTTTTTCATTGAGCTAGCCAATGAATATTTTTCGACAGCTAAATAACCTGTTTTTACACCATCTACTCCAACGTTTTTGTAAAGAAGAGGATTTCGATTACCTTGTTTTATAGGTTCTCCACCAGTTCTATCCCATGTAAATGTTTTCTCAGCAAATAATTCATAATATATGGGATAATTTTTTATTAAATACTTTGACATAAGAGCAATATCTTTAACCGTAGAAATATTGTCTGGATCATTTATACCAGAAGAATTAGTGAAATTAGAAGAGGTCATCCCTATTTCTCCAGCTTTCTCATTCATCATGTCCGCAAAATTCGCTTCGGAACCAGCGATACCTTCTGCTAAAGCAACACATGCATCATTTCCAGAAGCTATTATTATACCTTTAAGAAGATTTTCAACTGAAACTTGGTCATTAATCATAATGAACATTGATGAATAACCTGCTTGGGAGAGTCTCCAAGCATTTTCAGAAATAGTAAACTTATCATCTAGAGATAATTTATTATTTTTAATTAAATCAAAAGCGACAATAGCCGTCATTATCTTCGTCATTGAAGCTGGGTAAATTTGAGAGTCTGGGTCCAATTCAAATAAAATTTCATCAGAGTGATAATCAACAAGTATTCCAGTTCTAGCTTGTATATTTGGGTTAGCAGCAACGTTTTTAGCTAAAAAAAATAAAATAAGAGTTAATATGTGAAAAAATCTATTCATTGATAAATACATCCAATTCTTCGAATCCAAAATTAATAAGTTTAATGTAATCATTTTTTAGTAAATTAACAGAGGTATATGGACCTGAAATGACCTGGGTTTCTTTATTATTTATTGTATTAATTTTAATTTTTTTTTCATCTAAACTTATAATCTCATCAATTATTCTTTGCCTCAAAAATTTAGCAGTCTCAGGTGAATAAAAAGATCCAATTAAAATAAAAATCTGATTATTCTTTTTTTTAATATTACTTGTTTTGTTTTTAGAAATATTCGAAATTTGCACAGAAGCAACTGGCGCTTTAGAAGGAATTTTTTTTTCTTCACTAAAAATTTTAGCTTTTTTTGCGACAAAAGACTTATTTTTTTTAATTTCAGTTATTTCTAGAATAGGCAACTCAGTATTCAATTTTAATTTTTCTACAACAGGTTTTGTAATTAAAATTTTGTAAAAATCAGGATATCTAACCCTTTTAATATTTTTTAAAACTATGCTTTCATTGTTTATAGGGTTAGTAATTTTTAATAGCGTTCCGATTCTTAAATTTTTATGAGAAATTTGCATAATATTATTGTTTAACTTACCTTTAATAATTTTCTTATTATAATCATCTTCATTATAAACATACGCAAAACCATTAGCGGTATAATTTTTTCTTTGGTTTAAAGTTTCTAAATTTCCAGCACAAGATATTAAAAATATAAATATAAACAATAATTTAAATTTCATTTTCAAAACTTTCTTTTAAAGTACAAACGGCTAAAGCAAATCTTAAAGACCTATTCCAATTTAAAATTTTTTCATAATTTTCGAAAATAATAAATGCAGGGGATAGTGTTTCAGCCCCTGGAATTATATCTTTATCAGGTATGATAATAGCAGCCTCTGGATTATTTTTTATATTTAACTTTTCAAAGTTTTTAATATATTTTTTTAAAAAAGAAACTTTTTTTTTATTTTTTATGTTTCTTGCTGATGAATTTAAATATTTTCTTGGTATATTGTCTTTCAATTCAATTTTATAAAAACAAGGTTGATTTTTTCTCCATCCAATTGTTTTTAAATAATTTGCAGCCGATGCAAAAGAGTCCTCTATTTTTTTTAATTCAATTGTTTTATTTTTATTGTAATCAATTGCATAATTTTTTATTGTTCTAGGCATAAATTGAAAATTTCCAAAAGCTCCTGCCCAAGATCCATATAAAATATCTTTATCAATAATTTTTTGATCAACAAGCCTTAATAATATCAATAATTCCTCAGTAAAAAATTCACTTCTACGCTTATCAAAACTAAGTGTTGCTAGAGATGATACGATGTCCATTTTTCCCAAGTATTTTCCAAAATTTGTTTCGATGCCCATAAGTGCTAGTAATAATTCTTTTTCAACTTCAAAATCTTTTTCTACTGTCTCAATTAAAGATTTTTCTTTAGAATATAATTTTAATCCCTCTTTTATTTTACGACTAGAGGATCGTTTTTTTATATAAGTAAAAGTATCTTCATAAAATTCTGGTTGATAACGATCATATTCAATTACTTTTGGCAAAAAGCGGGCTTTTGACATTATTTCAGAAACAACGTTAACTGAAATTCCAGAGCTTACTGCTTTAGTTTGAAATCTTTTTAACCACGCATTGAAATCATCATTAGAAAAAGAAGTGGTTATTGTAGAAAAATATAAAAATAATAGATTAATAATAAATTTAAACATTTTACTAATTATCATAATTAATCCTCATTAACTAGTTGAACTTGCTGCTACTTATTTATTGTTATTTTACCTCTTTGATAGTATTAAAGAACCTAAATTTATTTCAAGGAGAGGTGGCTGAGCGGTTGAAAGCACTGGTCTTGAAAACCAGCAACGGGGCAACTCGTTCGTGGGTTCGAATCCCACCCTCTCCGCCATTATATCTTAAAATTTTTGAAAATTTTTGAAATTTTGTTTTTATCAATTTCTTTGTCAGCTACATTGAAATGGTAGTAATTTAATATAACCTCGTCTTCAAAATCTAAAAATTTTTCTAATTCGATTAAAAGGTGCTCATCAAAAGAATTTATATTCTTATTAACAAATGAACTTAGTAAAATATCCATTTCCTTCGTGCCCCTATATCCTGCACGATAAATTAACCTTTTTTTTAATATTTCTAATTTATTAATCATTAAATTATATTATACATATTTTACGCGTTAAAAATGAAAAAAGATTTTATATTTAGTGAAGTAAATAAACTTAAAGGTGTAGGGCCACAATTATCAAAATATTTAAAAAAAAAAAAGATAGAAAAGATTAAAGATATTATTTTTGATTTGCCTTATTCTGAAATTGACAGGTCAAAATTATTTAAATTAAATGAATTAGAAGTTGGTAAAATACAATCGATAAAAGTACTAGTAAAAAAATTAAATTTTCCAAGAATTAGAAACTTACCAAATAAAATTATTTGTGAAGACGAAACAGGTAAAATTGATATCATTTATTTTAATAGTCGTGAAGGTTATTTGAGAAAACTATTTCCTATTAATAATTGGGTAGTTATAAGCGGTAAAGTAAATTATTTTAATAAAAGTTATCAAATTACAAATCCTGCTTATGTAACTACTTTAGATAATCAGGATTACGTTACAAAAAGTATTCCTAAATACAATTTAACAAAAGGAATAAATGAAAAAAAATACAGATCTATAAACGAACAAGTAATAAATAGTATACCTGTAATAGACGATTGGTTAGAAAGTGATTTTATTAAACAAAATAACTTAATTGGTTGGAACGATAGTGTTAAAAATCTTCATAATTCAAAAGATTCAAAAGATATTCAATCTAAAAGTTTTAGAAGACTTGCTTTTGATGAAATTTTTGCAAATCTTTTATCTCTTTCAGAAAATCGAAAAAGAATTAAGAAAAATAAAACTCCGAAAAAATTTGAAAACCATTATTCAGAACTTATGATTAATAAGTTGCCATTTGTATTAACTGATAGTCAAAAAAAAGTATTAAATGAAATAAATTCTGATCTATTAAGTGATAATAGAATGTTTAGAATTATTCAGGGTGATGTTGGATCCGGCAAAACTATAGTATCATTGTTAGCTATTATTAATGTTGTCAAAAGTGGTTATCAATGTGCTCTGATGAGTCCTACAGAGATACTTGCAAAACAACATTATGAATTAACAAAAAATATTTTTGATAAAAAAAATTTAAAAATAGATTTTTTAACAGGTAAAACAGAATATAAAGAAAGAAAAGAAATCTTAAATAATCTCTCTAATGGAAAAACTAACCTATTAATAGGGACTCATGCATTATTTCAAAAAAAAATTAATTTTAAAAAACTTGGATTAGTTGTGATAGATGAACAACACAAATTTGGAGTTAAACAAAGAAGTGACCTTGCAAAAAAAGGAGGTAATAATTGTGATGTTTTGGTAATGTCTGCTACACCAATACCTAGAACAATGATGCTGTCTCTTTATGGAGATATGGATATTTCAAAAATTACAGAAAAACCAGCAAATAGAAAAAAAATAATTACCCTTAGTAAACCAGAAAAAAAAATTAGTGAACTTTGGCCATTTATAAAAAAACAGATTGACAGTGGCAATCAAGTATTTTGGGTCTGTCCATTAATTGAAGAGTCATCTTTTTTAGATTATTCGTCAGCAAAGAAAAAATTTGAGTTAATAAATAAAAAATTCAAAAATAAAGTTGGCCTGATACATGGTGGTTTAGAGAAAAATGAAAAACAAGAAATTTTAAAAAAATTTTTAGAAAAAAAAATTTCAATTCTTGTTTCTACAACAGTTATTGAAGTTGGAATAGATTTTCCTAATGCAAATTTAATCATTATTGAAAATGCAAATAAGTTTGGATTAGCTCAATTACATCAGTTAAGGGGAAGAGTTGGTAGAGGTATTAAACAAGGAACATGTGTTTTATTGTTCAAAGAGGGGTTAACTAAGAATGCAATAAAAAGAATTAAAATTTTGAAAGATTCTAATGATGGATTTCATATTGCAGAAGAAGATTTAAAATTAAGAGGTTTTGGAGATTTAACAGGATACCAACAAAGTGGGATTAAAAATTTTAGATTTTCTGACCCAATAAAACATGACGATTTATTCAAATTAGCGGAAAATTATGTAAAAAATATGAAAAATGAAATTAATCTTAAAAAATATTCCTTTCTTTTAAAATTATTTGATAAGGCAGAAATAATTAATGTAAGTGAAATTTAATCTATATTAGTAGTACCAGCTGATACAATAAATTTTGATGCCTGCTCAAAAGAAACATTCAGATATATCAAGTCTTTTTTTGGAACCATTAATAAAAAACCACTTGTAGGATTTGGAGTTGTGGGCACAAAAACATTAATGATTTCTTCTTTAATTTTATTTTTTATCAAACCTTCATTTTCTTTAGTGGCGAAACCAACTGCCCAAACACCTTTTCTAGGATATTCTAAAAGCACAACGCTTTTTTGGTTGTTATCTTTTTTTGTAAAACTTTCAGTCATTTGCCCTATTGCTGAATAAATAGTTCTAAGTATAGGAATTTTCTTTAAAACATTGTTAAAAAATTCGAAAAACTTTTTTCCTAAAAAAGAAAGAGATAACCACCCTGTTAAAGTTATAATTATAAGAGCCATTAATATTTCAACACCAGGAATATCAAAAGGAAGATAATTATTTGGATTGATTTCTTTGGGTATCAAATTACCCGATACTCTAATTAGGAAAAGAGTAAGATATAGAGTAATGCCAATAGGTATTAAAACAACGATACCTGCTATAAAGTTGTTTCTAATTTTAGCGAAAATAGATTTTTTTATATTTGAATTAGACATTTATTAAGAATAACTAGAAAAAATTATAAAAATAATTATTAATATAAAAATTGCAATTAATAATTTATTATTTAAAATCATATATCTTAAATGTATAACATAAATAGACGAAAATTTCTTGAATATTTTGGTTGTAGCTGTTGTTCGTTAATATTACCGTCTTGTTCTACAGTTCCAATAACAGAGAGAAAACAATTAAGTTTAATTCCAGAAGCACGGATAAATAGACAAGCTGAAACAGCTTATGAAAATTTTAGAAGTAAGTCAAAATTAATAACTAGTGGATCTCAATTAAAAGAAATAAGAGAAATAGGAAAGAAAATAGAATTTGCGGTAAGTGCTTTCTTTGAAAATCAAAATAAGGAAGATCCTACAAAAAATTTTGGTTGGGATTATATTTTAGTTGATAACGATAAAGTTGTTAATGCTTGGTGTATGCCAGGAGGAAAAATTGCAGTATATACCGGATTATTAAAAATTACTAAAAACACTGATGCACTTTCAATTGTAATGGGTCATGAAATTGCCCATGCTGTTGCAAGACATTCATTAGAGAGAATGAGTCACGCTATGACTATAAACCTAGGAACAACTGTAGCAGACATTTTTCTGGGAGGTGCTATTAACAGAACAAGAAATACTGTTGGAAGTAATACTGGTTTAGATATATTTCAGTTAGGTATAATGAATCCTTTTGGTAGAAAACAAGAAACTGAGGCTGATTATCTTGGATTAATTTTTTCCTCTCTTTCTGGTTACGATATTAGAGAGTCTATAAATCTCTGGAAAAGAATGGCTAAAAAAAATAAAGGCAAGGAACCTCCTGTTTTTCTAAGCACTCATCCGAGTAGTAAAAAAAGGATTGAAAATTTAAATAATTGGATTAGTGAAGTTATAGTAAAATACCCACCAATAAAAACTTAATTATTGGTGAGCCCTGATGGACTCGAACCATCGACACCCTCCTTAAAAGGGAGGTGCTCTACCAACTGAGCTAAGGGCCCTTGAAGAATGATCTTTTATATTCTTATCAAATAAAATTCAAATAATTAATCAAACAAATTAATATATTTTTTGTAAAATGATTGAAAAGTACCATTCTTTATATTTTTCCTAATTTCGCGCATAAATTGTTGATAGAAATAAATATTATTTAATGAAATAAGCATTGAAGCCATCATTTCATTAGATTTTATCAAGTGATTTAAATAGCTTTTTGAATACTTATTCAAACCTCTGATACTGCAATTAACGTCCAGCGGCAATTTATCTTTCTGATATTTGGAATTTTTTAGATTTACTTTACCATTCCAAGTAAAAGCCAATCCTGTTCTACCTGATCTTGTGGGCATCACACAATCAAACATATCAATGCCCTCTTTGACGGATCCTAAAATATCAGACGGTGTCCCAACACCCATTAAATATCTTGGTTTATCTTTAGGAAAAAATTTAGTTGTTTCATTTAAAATTTTAAACATGTCAATCTGTTTTTCACCAACAGCTAGACCCCCCATTGCGTAACCGTCAAAATCTATTTCAATTAATTTTTGTATACTTTCTATTCTTAAATCTTTTTCTAATCCACCTTGGGCAATACCAAATAGTGCTTTAGATTTGTTTAAACCAAATTCAATTTTACTTCTTTTTGCCCAATCCGTTGAAACGTCAATTGCTTGTGATAAAATTTTTTTATCTTTAGTTAATTTCGGACATTCATCTAATACCATGATTATGTCAGAGTTTATTGATTTTTGAACTTGTATACTTTTTTCAGGGCTTAAAATAATTTTTTTACCGTCTAAATGTGATTTGAATATAGCTCCAATTTTTTTATCAATCTTATTGAATTTTGATAAAGACATTATTTGATAGCCGCCTGAGTCAGTTAAAATTGGTTTGCTCCAATTCATAAAATTATGAAGACCACTAAACTCTTTTAGTACTTCAATTCCTGGTCTTAATAATAAATGATATGTGTTACCTAAAATAATTTGAGTATTAGTTTCAATAATATCATCCACGTATACTCCTTTTACAGTACCTTGAGTTCCAACTGGCATAAACGCAGGAGTATCAATAACACCTCTTGGGGTAGTAATTTTTCCAAGCCTAGCGTCTTTGTCTTGAGTAATTAACTCAAAAGAAAATTCTTTAGATGACATGAAATATTATTTAGATCTGATTGAAATTATCTTATCAGGATTTGGAACCGCTCCACTATTCGGATCACCTCTTTTTATTTTATCTATAAACTCCATTCCTTTTATAACTTTTCCAAAGGCGGAATACTGTCTGTCAAGATGCGGAGCAGAGTCGAAACAAATAAAAAATTGACTATTAGCACTATCTGGATCGGCTGATCTCGCTGCTGATAGTATACCTCTCGTGTGAGCTATATCTGTAAACTCAGCTTTTAAATTAGGTAAATCAGATCCTCCAGTTCCTGCTAAAGATAAATTAAAGTCTGAACTGTTGGTGTTTCCAAATTTTACATCGCCTGTTTGAGCCATAAATCCATCAATTACTCTATGGAATACTACGCCATCATATTTTCCAGCATTAGCTAATTCTTTGAAACGCTTTACATGGTTAGGGGCTTTTTCGGGATACAATTCAATCTCGACTTCGCCATAAGTTAATTTTAAAATCATAAGAGTATTCTGAGCTAAAATATTTGTATTTAGTAAACTAAAAAATATGATAAATAAATAGATAATTTTTTTCATTAGAATTTATTTTTAAGCATTTTTACAGTCGATTTTGTTACAAATCTATCTATATTTCCTCCTAAACTAGCAATTTCTTTTACAAATTTTGACGAAATAATTTGATTTTCTACATCTGACATTAAAAACATCGTATCAATTTTGGAATTTAATTTTTTATTCATACCTGCTAGTTGAAATTCATATTCAAAGTCTGAAACAGCTCTTAGGCCTCTTATGATAGTGTTTGCTTTATACTTTTTGCATAAATCAATTGTAAGATCGTCAAAAGATACAACTTTCACTTTATTTTTACTAAATTTTAAATCTTTAAATAAATAATTATTAATTATCGTTAATCTTTCATCTATTGAAAAATAATAATTCTTATTTACATTGTCAGTAGTTGCTACAATCA
>Ga0315315_10007516_pt1 | contig 10091 bp, 8 predicted proteins | sample M140m3416metaG_FD_203699 | JGI IMG/M metagenome (GOLD analysis project Ga0315315, IMG submission 203699) | Ammonia-oxidizing marine archaeal communities from Monterey Bay, California, United States - M1 40m 3416 | ecosystem: Environmental > Aquatic > Marine > Intertidal zone | place: USA... | reverse complement strand
AGCTCATCCGCGCCGATATCTTCGGTACGGCACTCGGTCATAAGCGCGCGAATCGGCTCGCCAGCGGATCGCCCAATCCTCGGGCTGGGACTCGAGCCCCATGATAGCAGCCGGGCTTAAGATCCTTCTGCTCACTGCCATATGGGAGGCGCAGTTTCAGGCTGCCAAGTGGCTCTTCTCTCGCATGCGCAGCAATCCGGAAACGGAGAAGGAACGGGCGTTCCGTCGGTGCGCGCCATCGTACATAGTATCCTACGTACATGCCTTCTACTTGACCTACGCTGGCTGGAAGATTGTTTTCGAGTTGGAGGGAGGCGGACTACGACGACAGGCTTGGCTGTACGCCAATGAAAACGCTGACTTCGTGAACTTCGTAGAGACGAGCACCTTAGTTTTCTTCTGCTACGTCCTTTACGACCTCTTCCACCTTATTTTAGAGTACCCCGACTTGGGGGGGGTTGAGATGTTGATTCATCACGTGGGTTTCCTCATTGCGTCGCTGTTAGCCTACACATGGGGCGCGTACCCGTTAGTACTGGGCTGGCTCTGCACGTGCGAGACGAGCACGCCGATCTTGTCCACGCGGTGGTTTGTCAGACAGATGAAGGATATGGAGACAACCCAACCCCTGCTGAACGCTGCCGCCAAAGGGCTGGGGATGAAGAGCCGAGGTGTGGTGGCTGCAAATCGGATGGAATACTGGATAAGCATAGTGTTTCTCGCTGTGTTCATTGGGGTCAGAGTACTGGGTTATGCATGGAGCCTCGTTGGGCTCGGCAAGGTGATCTTCAGTGGTCGTCGTCTAGATGCGTTCATACCCATTCCCGTTAGGTACGTGCTATGGGGGTTGACGCTTTGCGGATTCGTGCTAAACCTGATATGGGTGAAGAAGATCGTGGCAATCGTTTTTTCCGAAGATAAAAGGAAATGGCTGCGGAGCGATGTGGAACACGAACAATGACCGGAGAGGGAGAGAGGATGCAGCACAAATTAAATTAGATAACACTTAACATTTCGTGATCATTGTCTCAATCATCGACCGTAATTGTCCAAGAATGAGCTTCTACGGGCGCCACCTTCCCTCTGCCACGGAAGCCCACCTCCGCCAGCATTTGGAGGAGTTGGAGGGGGGGGTCCACCAGAGTTGCCGCCTTGTTGTCCAGCATTAATGCTACTCGGGGTTGCGAATCCCGTGGCAATAAGTGTGACCTGGAGCTCGCCCTTGTACTGATCGTCAACCACGGCGCCAAAGATGATGTTCGCAGTCGGATCTGCGAGGCTGGTGATAACCTCGGAGACGGTGTTGATCTCCTGGAGAGTGAGGTCGGACCCACCGGTGATGTTGTACACGATTCCGGTGGCGCGATCGATGGAGTGCTCGATGAGAGGAGCCGAAATAGCCGCCGTGGCAGCCTCTTCAGCGCGATTCTTGCCCTGCGCGACTCCAACCCCGAGCATAGCGGTGCCCGAGCCCTTCATCACTGTCTTCACATCTGCGAAGTCGACGTTGACGAGGCCGGAGATGGTGATGATATCAGAAATACCCTGCACACCCTGGCGCAACACGTCATCCGCGAGAAGGAACGCCTCTTGAAGAGGCGCATCATCCATCACCACGTCCAACAGTCTATCGTTTGGGATGACGATGAGGGTGTCCACATTGGCCCTGAGCTGCTCGATCGATTCCTGAGCCTGGGTGAAGCGACGACGACCCTCGAATGTGAAGGGTTGAGTCACCACCCCGACAGTCAAATTACCGGCCTCACGTGAGAGACGCGCCACCACGGGGGCCGATCCGCTTCCGGTACCACCGCCCATCCCGGCAGTGACGAAGACGAGATCAGCGCCCTGCACTGCATCCTGGATCTCAATGGCAGATTCCTCCGCAGCCTTCTTGCCGAGCTCCGGGTTACCGCCGGTGCCGAGGCCACGAGTGACCTCCTTCCCGATCTGTATCCGGTTATCCGCCTGGCTCTGAACCAGTGCCTGCGCGTCAGTGTTCAAGCTCCAGAATTCAACGCCTTGCAGCCCGCTGTTGATCATCCGGTTCACCGCGTTCCCTCCGCCACCGCCGCAGCCGATCACCTTGATGCGGGCCTCCGAGACGCCGCTCATTTCCGCCCGAACAACTGGCATCGCAGCTGCCCGGCGAGTAACGATACGAGTTTTAGATGCGACAGACTTGGTCACGTGACGCCTTGAGCTCAGCCGGACGCTGGCCGGGGCCAGCAGACTCACACTCATCGTAAATTGGGGCCAATTGGTGTATAAAAACGAAGAGCTGTGTCCTCTCGGAGTTTCAACAACCTGCCACGTGCGCACGAATCACGACGCGCTCAATGGTACACGAGAGGGAATCTCCGTGTCGATAGCCCGTGCTCGAGCGAGTATGACCCGCGAATGCTCCTCGTCCACTCCCGATCTAAAAGGTTATCTTGCTCGGTAAAATTAACTCCGTTCTCGGAAATCTCAATGTCGACCTGTCGACGTCAATCTTTGCACGTGGGGCACTGGCAGCCGAAAAACAGAGCAGGGATTTCGTCACTGAATGGACTCCAATAAATGTGATTGACACAACTTCTTCGCGTCTATCGTGCTAGGGAAACGTCTACTTCCTCACGGGTTAGAGATGCCCAAAACCTTCGCTCGTAGGCCTCTGAGCCCATCTCAACAAGTCTGGACGCGCACCTCTTGGAGGCCCGAAAGGTGAAGTTTGTGGACTGCAGTTGTGCGAGCGAAGCACCGGCACGCCCCGTCGCCGACCATTCCATGGCGCCGACCGTGGTGGTCAATCGACCGGAGCTACCGCCCTCGTTGCTGACGCTTATCTGATGCCCACCTCTTCGGCCCTCGCGCCTCACCCGACTCCTCACCGTATCCTCGTCCCCTTCAGACTCGTCGTCGCCGCGAAAGATTTCCTCCGGCTTGGAAGCAAAAGACGCAACCAGGAGCGCACGACGCTCGTACAGTATATCCACCAAATTGATAAAACGTCTCGCTTGATTCTCGTTTTGCACGGAAAACGTAGGAATGTTGTCGATGGTAAAGACGTCCACGTGATTCGCGAGTTCATTGTAATCGGATGCGCCAAGAGGCCCGGAGCAAATGTCGTCAAAGTTGAACCGCGCGCATCGACCTGAGAGTTCTGGCACCGTTACCCACCGTCCGGGCGCCACGGGGATGCGATCACTACCAATACTCTTCTCTTCTAAATACGCACCGCGTAGTGACCGGTCCGCGGCGACAACCTCATGCCACAACCGATCTAACTCGGTTGGTGCACCACCACTGGAGATGAGAGTCGACGTGACGCCCGCCGCCGCAGAAGGCAGCATTTTGGTCGCAGCTCTTGTCGTTGAACCTTGGCGAGATCCTCGGAGCACAATATCGGAGCGGCGGTAGTCAATGTCGTTCGACTTCCCGTCAGAGGCGTTCAGGCTGATCACATCGCACTGCTTTTGCAAGGTGTTGATAAAAGGGAGGAACGCTGACCTGTTTATGCCACCCAGATACAGCTCTTCCGGTGCCGAGTTAGAGGTCGCGACGAGTACGCCGCCGAGATGGAAAACTCGTTCAAAAACTCTCTTGAATACCAGGGCATCCGCAACGTCAGCGAGCTCAACCTCATCGAAACACAGCACAGGATGCACAGAACACAAATCTCGAGCAACCGCAGAGAGTGGGTCCTCTTGGCCTCTCTTCGCGTGTAAGCGACGGTGCATTTCAGCCATGAAATCGTGAAAATGGACCCTGCGCGCGAGTCGTGCGACATCAGGAGGAAGTGTCGTGTAAAACATGTCCATCAGCATGGTCTTGCCGCGCCCGACGCCGCCGTGCAAGTACACCCCGCGTCTGTGCCCATGCTGTCCAGCCTCCTTCACGTACTCTGCGGTCGCCTCGCCAAGCAGGCGATCGCGTAGTGTTTGCAATGCCGAAACTGCCCGAGCTTGCTGGCAATCGCCGCCGATGATCTGTCCCGCCCGCACACGGCGCTCGAACTCTTCATGCGGACCCACTGATCCCGGGTCCACGTCCACCGTGTCCACCGAAGAACTCGGAGATGCGAGCGCGTTCGGAGTTGCGAGCGCGTGCGCGAGTCGACTTGAAGACGCAAGTGATGCCGAGACGACACCACAGCGACCGAATGATGATACGCGCAGGAGATTACAGATCATCGATGACTCACCACCGCCACCCGCCTCTGGCAGAGCCCGTCTGGCCGCCCTACGTCACCAAAACTTCCTCTTCCGAGAGACCAGACGGAAAAAGATCGACCGTCGTCGTCGAGATTCGTGTCTGTTTGGCAGTGCAAATAGGAACGGCAAAAGCAAATTAGCGCGCTTTCTCAGGATAATGAAACTAAAACTTCCAGTGAATTTGGTTTTGCGTTTAACTACGGTTACAAGTGCTCCTCCAAGCTCCCTCCTCCACCGCCCTTTTACTTGGTCCAAAGTCTCTTGGCTGTCTTCGTCACGCCCTCGCCCTGCACGTTCAACTTCAACAGGCCCGCGAGCGTCAAACACGTGACTCCGAGCAATCCAGCGCGCGTCGCAGGTGCCACAGCTTTGGGAACGTAGTCCGAGATGACCTTCGGGTGGAAGGGAAAACGACGTCAGCAACGGACAGAGATAAGAAGGCGGCACTTTGAATACTCACGAAGTTGAGACCGATGTGGGAGTGCACGGGGAGCGCGACACCCAGCGCCAAGTCGATAGGCATAACCCCTCCAGGGATGACCATTGCCGCTGGTACCAAACCTGCGAGAATGAGCGGTACGTTCAGCACACAGAAAACTTGCCAAAAAAGCGAGGAAAGTGACGGATCCCTAATTCGAATCTCGCGAAGGATGTACTTACCCGCGAGAGCGAAGCCCGACGCGTGATATATTTTCATCATGAGCGCGCCACGGTCAGCTGCGAGAGCGATTTGAGAATGGAAGTTCGATTTAGTGCTGTGCTGGTGGGCAAAACGAGCTGCTGAGATTACACTAATCGATGCGCCCGCTTTTACAACGTCGTCCGGAGGACGGTCGCGGGGTTGAAGAGAAATTTGCACGCACCAGCTAAGATACCCGCCATCTCGAGTCGCAAGATTCGTCAAGTACCACTTGCTGTCACGAGGGAACGCACAAAACGGCGCTCACGAGGGTTTGGATACGCGCGACCGTGCGAGGGGTTGTGGCCAAGATATTTTCAGGCGCAGGTGAGAAAGTTGACGACAGACGCCAGTTACACACGGGTAGTTGGGACCCACGCTGCTCACTGCGCACATCGTCGACAACATAACCAGGAGAACAGTATACGGCACTCTAAAAGAGACCAACTTGACACATATCCTGTGAGGGTGAAGCCCTTGTTGCTCTCGCAGCGTCAGGAGTCCCTCTCCGTGTTGGCGTCGGCAGTGCAGGACTTCAGCAATCCGTCTCGCCAAATGGAAAACCTCAAGGCATCGACCCGTCTGCGTCTCTTCTTTTCGATGAATTTACTGCAGCTAACTTTTACAACAACTAACGATCCACCATCAATTCGGCTTCGCAGGCTTGGTTGCGTTCGAGTGGATTCTGGTGGAACGAAGACGCCGTCGAGCTCGGCTGTGTGGTCGATGATTCGGAGAGAAACAAAACGTCCCGAGTCGGCGTGCGCGCTCGTCGCGACATCGATGTTGGTCAGTGTAGTGTTTCAACACAGACGTTCCAACGTCAGCTTCTTTAAAGTTTGCTGACACGCTTTCCATTTCTTCTTCTCATCCTCAGGCGAAGTTGTGGCACGGATTCCAACGTCAAAGTGTCTCACCTGTGAAGGATGCCTACACAGCAATCTAGTTCGTGACTTGGAAACGTCTCTGGGGAAAGGAGAATGGCTCGCCTTGCTCGGGTTCGCGTTGCTTCTTGAACGTAGGATAGATGCACGGAAATCTTCGAGTTTGAACGCCTATCTCAGGTTCTTGCCAGCAGCCGAAGAAGGAGTGACGGCGTTGTGGCCAGACGACAGGAAAAGATTTCTTGCGGGGACGGATGTAGAGCAGGCTCTGCGCGATGAGCGAGCACAAGCGAAAACAGAGTGGGAAAAACACATACAACCGATGGTGTTGAGTTCAGAACTCAGCAAGTCAGGATTGACATTTGAAGATTACTTGGCTGCTCGGTCTGTGGTTTCTTCGAGGGCGTTCACCATCAGTCCTGAAGTCGGTGTGGGGCTGGTGCCCATTGCGGATTTGTTCAATCATCGCACAGGCGGTCATCATGTGCTCCTGGCGGACATAAACGACGAGAGTACAATACAAAAGAATGCACGTCCCCCACCATCAAATACACAGGGATCTAGCGTGACCTACATGTATGTCAAGGTTGTGAGGAGCGCAAGGAAGGGTGAGGAACTGTTCAACTCCTATGGAGAACTTGGAAACGCAACACTCCTCTCTTCTTATGGATTTTGTCAGGTGGACAACCCAGGCGATCGGGTGACATTTGGAATACCCGCCCTTCGCGCGGCTGCGGGTCTTTGCGGTGTCGATGGTTTACAGATTGCATCTCGTCTTCGATGGTGTGAAGCTAACGGGGTTTGTCGGGAAGACTCCACGTTTCAGCTAAAAGCTCGTTCGCCCCCGCCTGATGGGATGCTGTTAGCTCTTTGGGTTCTCGCAAGTTCACCGGATGACTTCAGCAATTTCACCAGCTCGTCGCAGGGCAACGTATCTGGCACAAAAAACGTGGCCCATTACATCTCTGAGGCACAAAACCATGGTGGGTTGGAAAACGCAAAAGCTTTGCAGATATTGATAAAGATGCTACAAAGACGCAGGTCGCTTTATGCGAGCACTCCGAGTGACGATTCCGAGTGGGCATCCGATTGTTCAATTCTCGTTAAATCCGAGCTCGAGATATTATCCGATTGCGAGAGATGTTTAGATGAGAAGCTCGAAGGCAAGCTCGAAGCTGGGAGTGCCGGTAGGAAACGAAAGGTTGGTGAATCAGGCAATGCTACCACAACGTCGGAAGCCGCGTTCTCCCTTTTTGATTAATAATGAAGTAGTTTTAATACAGTTTACGCTAGTCCAGTCAGCGTCGTCATGAGTATCCACAATCGAGCTCCCAGAAGGTTATTCGATAACCTCGCTCCGACACTCGCAAGCCGCGCCGCATTCTGCGGCAACAAGGAATACAAAACGCGCTCGATCCCGTTGACAATCTGATAGCGCGTGTTGGCACTGATACCCATGTGAAGTGCACCCGTCATGAGGGCCCGGGATAGGTACACGGGCGTGAAGAGCTCCATTTGGCCACTGAGCAGTAGCGCAAGTGCCATCGAGAAAGTGCAGCTCAACGCACCCACGAAAGCGTAGAACTTGCCCTTGGCGAGGTAGCATCCGATCCTCTGCGCCAACGTATAATCACCCTCTTGAAAGATGTGCGCGATTTCCGGCTCATTTGACTTCTTTTTAGTCTCGGTACCGTCCTGCTTCACGGGTGCGAGGCAGTAAACGAGGATGATATCGTTCACCGCGGCGGTGAGCATCTGGCACAGAACTTGGAGCTGCGCCCCCAGCGCCCACTGCAGCGGGTTCCCTCGTACGCCGATATTGACCAGCAACGTCATCACCTCGTCCAAACACACTTCAGCCCCGAGCTTGAACGGGAAGTTGGGATCCGCAGCTATCCTCATCCGCAAGCCTCTGACGAAGCCTGCGACGAAGCCAGCGGGTGCACCGCTCGAAGGTATTGGTGGTTCCGGTTCGGCATCCTGCGAGACGCTGGCGGCGGCATCCCCCGTGGACCTAGGCACGACATGATCGCGCACGTGCCTGAGAGGATTGCGCCTGCGCGATAGCGGCGCGGCATGGCCTACTAAGGCCCGGGCGTCACGGCCGTTGACGGAAGATGGGGAGGAAGCCGCCAGGGAAGTAATTACACCCTCGCGACTTTTTTTTAGGCGCCTCGCCTGCCCGCCTAGGTCATATCGATCCGCGCACTGCGCACGAGCGCCTTGTCGCACAGCCGGAGGGATGCCCTGATGGGTCACCGACTGGAAAAGTAAGCCAGTCGTCATCTTTCGAGTCCCGAGCGGCAAGGGGAAGACTGTTTTGTTTCTCCGCGGGGGGAGGAAGCTCTCCGAGTGTGATTGAGTGCTAAAAGTTTATCCGAAAGTCAATCGGCAGGCGGCACAGGCAGACGGGAGGCAGTTGGGCAGTTAGGTGTTTGGTGGACCTGGAGGAAAAATCAATTGAAAAAATGGCGCCAGGTGTCAGTCACGGATTTTTACCCGTCGGTTTGTTGAATTCACTCTTCCCCGTCTGTCCAACGCACTCCACCCCGCAACCGCCGGGTCCTCCCGAGGCGCCTGAACGACAACAAACGAGACATGTCCATTCCTAAAGTGCCGCCTGGGTTCCTCGAGAGGAATGTTGCTATCCCTGGGAAGTTCTACGTGAACAAGAAGGACGCTGATCTGCTCGGCCCGAAAAGTGAGTGACTCCCCAAATTTTGATTGTTCTCCGACCTCCAACGACTGAGGGCACCTACAGCCACGATGAGGTCTTCATGCTGTCAGCTGATAAGGCTCCTGCGCTCATACGACGAGAGCAGCTGCACCGCGATTTCCATTTGAAGACACAAACCTATCACCAGCGCCTTCTCGCTGACCAACCCCGATACATGCAGGCGTCATGATTCCGCTGACCCTCTTCCTTGGATTTCTGCAAGCGGGGATGTTCGCCGGGTTCATATATTATTACAGCGCTTCTGCTCAGTGGGTTACGGTGCGTTCTTCTAAGTTCTCGCACGGGCCATCCGCTTGACGTCTTGTCTTCCGCACAGGACATCTCGATTGAGCCAGATTGGGACTTCGGTGGTTCGGCCTACAACTGCACACCTCTCGCGGCGGATCCCTTTTACGGGGTACGGTTCAATTACGAAACGTGCAGGGACTTGTACAGTGTGCCTTCTACAACCAGCGTCCTCGAGAAGACGATCGCGACAGGAACAGTCTGGAGGTACTATCCTTTCTCCTTCGTAGACTTGGGAGTCGCCAACGCGGCAACCTACACGAGCTACTACTTCACCGACCTGGCGCTCCAAGACGCCAACGCCACAGCGATCTTTAATACGTTGAAGACTTCAAACGACTGCTCCAGTATTGGCGCGGACGACAGCGCCGGATTCACCGTAGCTGAACTCACAGAGAGCGGACCGTTCGACGTTTTCAAATCGGTGGCGTCGTCAGGTTCGAATGTCGCAGGCGTCTCGTATCCGTGTGCCATCTCTCAAGCGCAGGCCATCGCCATGTTCGAAAAGTTCAACGAGCAAATCGATCCGTGTTTCTTCACGAAGATCAATGCCCCATTCAGCTGTGTCAGTAAAGGGCCGCTTTCCGTCATCCAGCGTCTGTCGCTGAGCTACGCGAACACGATGCTGTTCCAGGGAGTCATCTCTGGAATCATTGTGCAGATTTTCTTCTCCTCGCAACGGTCAGCGTTGAGAAAGGGGATCAGACCTAAAGAGCTGGACGAGACACCAGCCTGATCGGCTGCAGACAGGGATGTCCCCCGTCCGTACTGATGACGTGTTGATTATTCGCTGGTTGTTGGCAGACACGAGGCAGAACCATTTGCTGGAATCATTTCAACTTTTGATTTGTGCTTCTCTCTGTCAATAGCAGTCAGGTTTTGTGTAAATATAAATTTATTACATGGGATGTAGTTTCGTCTAATTAGATTACGCAGCGAATATCGAATTTTCGTAGATATGCCTGAATATACACCTGAAAAGTATTACAGCTAGCTAGTTACACTTCTGTTTTTATTTGCCATTGAGAGATTAGCCGAAGTGCCGATAACAGAAAAGTTTAGTCCCTGAGAACACTTCCGAAAGATTCATCTGCTATCCATTCCGGCAACTCCCGGCAACTAGAGGCGCGACGTCTTCCGTGCAGCCAAAAGAGCTGACTCGGATCCTCAGTCATACCTTCAAGCCGAAACCACAATGCCATTCTCTGCATTCGCACCGAGCGTATCGTCCGCGGTGACGAGCGCTTCCGTTAGCCAAACCACGAAACCGATCCGCCGCCCGTCCGCGGTCGTCGGATGCAAGACGACTA
>Ga0315315_10007515_pt1 | contig 10092 bp, 4 predicted proteins | sample M140m3416metaG_FD_203699 | JGI IMG/M metagenome (GOLD analysis project Ga0315315, IMG submission 203699) | Ammonia-oxidizing marine archaeal communities from Monterey Bay, California, United States - M1 40m 3416 | ecosystem: Environmental > Aquatic > Marine > Intertidal zone | place: USA... | reverse complement strand
CCTAAGAGTTTGCTTAGGAAGGATCGGTTACCGAAGCTCTGTGATGGATGGGTGGTCGGTAATCTCCTCGTAGGGACCTAACATTTCTTCGTCGACACGACTACGAACCCGGCCGGTATCAATACGTCATCCCCAATAGCTTCGGTGATGATTCAGGCTTGCAATCGTTGCCAGAGGCTAAGATAAGAGGGCACTGTGTGCAGCAACATACCTTAGGATCACGAGGAATGGCTTGCGCGTATGTGCGTGTATATGGAAAAGCAGGTAGCCAGCTCATGTCCTATTGATTTTTCTCCATGTCTGCAGCAGTGAGCGGCAATGATTTTGCAAGCGATGACTCCAGTTTGTTGCAAAATAACGAAAGTTCATCCCATTCCTGACTATTGCAGGTTTTAGCTTAGAAAATAAAAGTTACGCGTGATTATGCGCGATGTTTGAAAACATTCTCCCGCGTCCGAAAGCGCATGCTAACAGTTATTGATAGCACTTATCTATCGAGAGGGGCGGTTCGTCACTGAGCTGTCCAGTGCTTGGGTAGCCGCTATCAAAATGACAAAACGTTACGAAGGTAGTAGACTGTGGGCAGGGTCAAATATTTAAGAGATATTAGAACGAGTTGATGATTTAAACAGACTGCATCGGTGGTCAAAGATGTTGTCATGTTGGTAGAGTCCTCACCATAGTTTTTCTGATAGGTTGACTCGGATTCAGACTCGGACACATCACCAGCCACAAAGTTGCCAAGTTGGGCTGAGCGAGGCTTTGCGCGATGACCAAGAATGGCTTGTGCCTCCGCTTTTCTGCTATCGTCGCCAGCCCAGGTCTTCAGGACGGTGTTTTGCAGGGCGCGCGCGTAAGAGAAAGACAGGTGCCATGGGTTAGGAGACTGGTTCATTGCGTTCAGGTAAAGAGTGGAGTCGAGTTCTGAAAGTCCACCAGAAAGAAACATAACTCCAGCAGTAGCAGGTGGCACACGGGAGTTCAACATGCGAAGCGTGTAATCTGCGACTTCTTCAGGGGTTGACCTATTCGGGCAATCAGCTCCAGGGCCAACCCTAGATGGCTTCAAGAGCATGCGCTCAAACGAAACGTTGTTGTCAGCAAGATACTTGAAAGTCTCAGCCCATACCCAAGAGGCTACCTCAAAGGTAGTATCAATATCATGGTCGCCGTCAAGAAGAATGTCGGGCTCCACGATAGGAACAAGCCCAGCGTTCTGACAAATTGCAGCATAACGCGCAAGACCATACGCACAGTCAGTCACAGCCGTGCGTGAAGGGCCATCAGGGATCGAAAGCCATTTGCAGAATCGATCCCCTTGCTTGTAGTATTCAGGCACGGTCGGCAAGGCCGTCAAGACCCTGAAACTAGGACTCGTTGGTATTAGCAAGTGGCCTGAGGCCCTGGGGCGAAGATTGATGCGAAGAGGTTAGTTCCTCTTTGAACATAAGCACAAAACAAAATGACATTAACGCTCACCTTGTCCACTTTGATACCGGGATAAATCCCATTCGCATTCAAAGCATCGACAAACGATGTGCCATCCGCGCTAGACTGGTAAAGAGTTTCCTCGAAAAGGATCGCGCCACCGATATGCTCACCTAGATCCGGGGTGGTGATCAAAAGCTCACGGTAGCGACGACGGTTTTCCTCGTTGTTTTCGACGCCAACTCCTTCGAGGCGGGAGCCACAGGTCGCATTGACTCGTCCATAGCGAGGATACCCTTACCGGGCTGGGTCATCTTGGTCTGTGGAAGAGGTGCATTGAAATGGTGTCATGCAAATGATGTTGTACAACAGCATAGACGTTATTGGAGTTCCACCGCGACACTAGGGTTCACTCACCGCAGTCGCGAGAAGCTCATCGTCATATTTGCCTTGCCTTAGTCACGAAAGAAGGCCGCGTTACATTTGGCTTCTTAGGGACCGTTCACGCGGCGTACGCTGGTCATATAACTCTTTGCGGGTTGCGCAAGGAAGCAGGCCATCGTCGCGATACGCTGTGCCTTGCGTTCTGGGATCCCAGCGTTAACGTTGCGCAAGTAGTCAAGACTTTACGAAATAAAAAAAGAGCATCATAAAGGTTGGACTCGCGTTTTTTGAGACAAGGGAGTGGAGTGCCCGAGGCTATTTGCACGCCCACATTCTGCACCTTATTTTCTCGACTATCTTATATGTAAAAGTTAATCAGCTCATAATTCGTTCGAGGCTATTATTTGCTATGCTTCGCCTTCGCCGAACACGTTTTTTTGCTCGAGTTGGCGCGCGTTCAGTTGCTCCCCACCGCCGCGCCTACCCGCGAAGAGCCGCGCAACGCCGTGTGCAGTGGACATGAAATGTGCATAACGTTTTCACTGAGCCGAAAATCTGTCCCCGCAAGGGCGAACAGAAGAAGCATTTTAAGTCATATTAAGTCATATTAATAACTGCTTCTCAACATTTTATAAATAATAACAAGGGAGCCTGTGGCCTGTGGCTTACGCTCACAATTTCGAGAACGAACGAATTTCTCATAATAATATCACCCTTATTGATCATACATAACACTTAGAATAGTATGTTTCGTTCGTAGATTAAAACATTTTATCACAGAAATATTCTGTCGGTGGACTGGACTTTGCAGCCAGGCACAAAGGTCCTCGATGGTTTTGATGCTCCGAACCGACACAAATGTTCAACGTGTAGCCTTGCTTATTTTGATGTGCGCATTATCTAAGATGAATGTTTCGCACGCACAACAGCCAAACCGTCAAGCAGTCGTTCGCGGCAGTCACTGGCAGTTTTCAGCGCACGGGAGTGACGGTAGCAGGTCGCTGAACAACCAGGACCTCGAGGTTCCGAACTCGCAGTACGCAGCGGACAACACGTCTGAATGGTTGCCGGAATCACATTTGTCATTGCCTGATGCCGCTAACGTGAAGCGCGTTCGGGTGCCCATGATTCGTTCTTTTGTCCGTGTCGAGGGTGCACGGTTCGTTACTGGTTGTAAAGAATACAAGGTGGTCGGGTGGAATACATACACACTTATCGATCAGGCAGCACGTTTACCCATAGGATCCTTCGACTATGATTTTTCTTTTGCGGGACGGCGTCAGGTGACGGAAATGCTCGATGAGGCCGTCGCCGCTGGCTTTAATACAGTGCGTACCTGGTAGGTAAACTATTTAACTCGTCGCATCAAAAGTTTTTCTTTTTGGGTGATAGGTGACTGTCATGCGATGATAGGATGGTCATGTTCTTAACAGCTTCAAATATTTTTTTATCCTATTCGATATTAGGGCTTATAGTGTGAGTAAACATTACTCTTTGCAGAAGAAACCTGGTGAATATCACGAACCGCTGTTTGATGGCTTAGATTGGATCGTGCACCAGGTTGGCTCAAGAGGAATGCGAATAATTCTCGTCCTCACAGATTATTGGGAGCACCACGGAGGAGTTTCCCAATATCTGGAATGGGTAGGATCGCCGTCGACGGCAAAAAGCTCGTTTTTCACGAGTAGGGGCTGCAAGCACATGTATAAGAACAATGCACGTGTAGTAATAAGTCGCTTCAATCCATACACTCGGTTGCACTATCGAGATGACCCAACAATAATGGCTTGGGAACTGATAAATGAACCCCGTTGCAGAAACTGCGCAGGACGCCTCCAAAGCTGGCTTGAAGAAATGGCCAGATTCGTTAAAAGTGTAGATGAAAATCACCTGCTCAGCACGGGGGAGGAGGGATTTTATTCACTTGCAACGGTGGGTAGCAGAACAGCAAATCCTGATTTTTGGGCATTCACCACGGGGCAGGACTTTGTGGAAAACCACGCTATCCCAGAAATTGATTTCGCTGTTGCTCATCTTTGGCCGGATAATTGGGGACTATTTACTCTATCGGGTAGCTCAGTGGATGATTTTTCCATGGAATGGATACGCTCTCACATAGAAGATGCATGTTGGATACTAGGTAAGCCATTTGTTCTTGAGGAGTTCGGGACAACGGGTCAGGTAACGCAGCTGTCCAAACGCAAACGCTCTGTCGATTCTTTCTTTCGCAAAGTTTATGATCAGATAGAGCAGGCAAGTACATCCGGCTTCCCTGCCCAAGGCTCGATGTTCTGGACCTGGCACCATCTGGATTTGAAGCCAGCGGCTGAGAGAGTAGACGATTATGCTGTGTTCTTGGGTGACCCAGTCTTTCGGGCAATTGAGGAACACGCTGAGGTACTGCTGAGCCATGCAAATACAGCCCTTCCTTCGAATCGATGTATCGATGATGAAGATTTTATTGAATGAAAGGTTTTGACACTAGCACTACTGCTGATGTGAGAATGTCAAGTCATATTTTCAAGATCTCTGAGACAAAACAATCTGCAAATCACGAACAATTCAAGTCAGTTTCTCGCTAGTACTCGTGCTAAGTTTTCCCCATGATGAAACATGATTCCTTCACTTTCCCTTGATTCTGGCACGGCATAAACAGGCATGCACGAAGAAACACTATTCTATCGACTTCATCTAGATTCCTTGTTGCACAGTGCTGGAGTGCACACACACTTTTCATATCAATTGTTTTTTTCATCCTGTACCTGTGTTCGCAACAAGAAAAAGTTTCTGACTTCATCCCGGAGCTGTCCTGACAAGCGCGGCATGACATGACCATGTTTATGCCAGATGAAAGTTGGATTCACAAAGTGTAAACTGCCGGCACGCATGCTCAGTACACTCGGTATAATTTTGTCTCCCCTGCTTGCTATATGAAGAGATGGCACCAAGACTCGCCTTTCATGTTCATGATGTATTTCATCTTGAACACTGCAAATGGTACGGTTCCAGAACTGCATTCCAGAGACCTGCACAATACAAAATTCAAAATCACTTTCCCCGACTCTGCTCCTGCCCTGACTTAAATCGTTAGCCATCGCTGCTAAAACAGATGTTAGCATGGCTCCTTGAGAAAAGCCAAGCACGCCACTACACAATCCAAAGTTATCAATTGTTGCAAAAATCTGTGACAAACTCTGTTCAAGCATCCAGGATGATTTGTCGACCTCAGGGAAACATTTGACTGTCTTGAACAAATCGAACCAATGATATGATTGGGTGAGGGATGTACCATTTGAAGTGGGATTGTCCTCAATAGGGAACATTGCATCTATGAAAACAAACTCACAAACATCATCTAGACTTTCAATCCAGCGCGAAGCCGCCAACTGCCGGCAGAAACCAGAGCCGCTACTTCCAAGCGGATGGAGCGCTAGTAAACGTTTTTTTCCAGCTCGAGGGGAGTGGTCATCGCTATTTGTTATTTCGCCATTTCGCGACGAAAATGCCTTCAAGCTCGGGAAAAAAGCTTGAAGCGCTGAATGGACGAGTGCGGTCGCGAATGGAGCGTCAACTTCTGAATCCAACGATTCGGCTGCGTTGCTAACAAGACGTTTGCGGAAAAATACCAAATGCTCGTCATCAGCCCTGATAATACCGTTATTTTCAACTGACTCACAGCGCTGACCCCAGGTTGCTTGCCTCGTATCATCGAGAGCATCCACATCGCGCGCGGCCTCATCAGTTGCATTTTGGATATATGCGACTATGGCTGTTGCGCTAGGGTAGTCAAACACAAGAGTGGCGGGCATCGGAATCCCAACTGCATCCTGAAGGGCGTTTCCGAGCTCTACTGCACTCAGGGAGTCAAGACCCTCTTCCATCAGTGGGGCGTCTTCATGCACACTGCGGCCAGCGACGCCCTTGATGGCCCCTGCCACCAAATGGCAAATGTCACGGTGTACCAAATGTGCAGATGGTATCGGCAGCGAGGTGCTATGAATATTGGCAGGCTTTGCATCGCTTACGAACGTAGGTTTGTTTGTTACGAAATTATCATACTTCATTGAGAGAGCCCTTTCAATCATTTTCGTATTATCAGGAGCCACCTTGCAGGCGTCGATAGACCAGTCTGCTCTGTCGATAGGCAATATAGCACGATATTCACGGATGCGCGAAGCAGCATCCACGCCAACTGATGTTGAAGCAAGGGCGCCAAGCCCGATTGGAGATACGCCAGCTACGCTTTTTGGATATGTGCAGCTGCATTCAACTAGCAAACCGAGCGCTGCGAGTCCTGACTCAGGCGCTATAGCACCGGCCGCCGCACTGACAGTTCGACTGAGTGTTTGTGCAGATTTCGTCGCCATTCCGGATGCAGCCCATGCTCCCCACTGGATTGTGGATCCTACCCTGCCCTGCCTGCGCATGCACTCGGATGTTGCATCAAGGAAAGCATTTGCGGCGCTGTACATGCACTGAGCCGGGGATCCTAAGAGCGCGGCCACTGACGAAAAGTGACTCTGCCATCTAGTTGCATCTGCGCATGATACATCATTCCTAAGCAGTCTGCCGGCACCTGACGCCTTGCCGGCCCACACACCCCTCATTGACCTGAGGCAATGTCGAGAGGTTGGTGCATCAAATAATGCCCCTCCCGAATGCACCAGCCCTAAAACAAGTGGATCGAGGATGGCACGCTTGGTATTCCGCCCAAAGCCACATTTGACGTCCTCAGAACAGCCGACATCCGATCGAACACATCGCAAATGCCCAAGCCGTAAAGATGAGATCCCATGTGGTTTCATCGGCGTGCGGCCAGATCGGCCTGTAAGTCGCAAAGTACGAGAGCCACTTTGGAAGAGCCAAGCTGAGGCAAGCCCGCCGAGCCCGCCGAGACCTCCGGTGACGATACACTGGTGCCTTCCTCGGGATGTCGAGTGTCCAGAAACGGAAATCATGGCCCGGTCTGCTCCCGACAGGCCATCACATGATTGGGTTTTGTTTGTCGTCGCGCTGCTTGCTAAGAGCCTTTCAGTAAGTACTGCACCTCCGTGTCGAACGCCAAGGCGATCGACCGCAAAACCGGGATCACGCAAAGGACTCCGAGTACACTCACGCGCATCAGAGTCTGAGAAACTCATATCACCTCTCAACCCCCCTTCCTGCATGGATGACCTCATGATTCCCAAAGCGCCTTGGCTCAGGGCGCCGGCACGCACATCCACCGGCATGCACCCTTCAAAGCGCGCGGTGGACGTGCCGTTGCAAGTTTGGATGTGGATTCCATGATTCTGCATTGCTTGCGAGGCGCCCCTGGCACCTTGAAGAAGCTCGATCAGACCAGCTGCTGATTGTTGGGGAACGGACATGGTGGACATAGCAATTGAGCTGTCTGGGTTATTGTGGCCTGAGAGCGAAGACGTACAGAGAGTCTTGAGATGGGTAAGTCCTCGGGTCGCATTTTTAGGGCGCGAGTCTGTACGGACCTCCAAGTATGGAACTACTCCGACGGTGGCGTCTGAAAGATGTGCCAAGCCGCCTCTTGACTGCCATTCACTGAAATATAATGTTCTGGTTAGTGACGTTTCTCTGCTTTGGCACTTCACAGGTGGATGTTTGAAGCCAAGTCTTAGATCCGGTTGGCGCATTGTTCGGGACTCGAGCCCATTGATATCTGCACTCACGCTTGCAGCTCGGGATGAGCTCCAGAGACGGTGGTTTGAGATTGTCATTTGTTGGCAGTAAGACTCTGTTGCTTCGGCTGAAACGGCACTCCATGTAGAGGTATACTGGCGCTCCTGGCCCTTAGCAGCCGCTGCTTTGATTGCTGCGGGAACTCTGACAGAGACGCCGGTGGATTTTGTTGCCGATGATGCGTGCGCGGCTCTGAATGGGCGGCACTTCGTGTCAAAACTTGTTTTGGCATGTGCCAAATGCAGTGCTGCGTCCATGGCAGCAGGCGATACCCCAAATGATGAAACATTTTTGTTTGGTCCTTGTAGCTTGCCGATGACAGATGTCGGGTTGCAGTTGCTCGATTTTCCCTGTTCGCCACGCGAGGAATCAAACGTGCGGTACATGCGCGCCGACGCCCTTACCGCGTGCAAGACGAGTCGCGAGGTCATTAAATGCCCATCGACGCCGTCTCTGACTCCAAATGCAAATGTGTTTTGAATGAGAGCCGCTGAGCCTGAGCTTCGAAGCCCAGACCGCGCTCGTTGACGGCCTCGAGCGGACAGGGCCATGAGCTGGAATCTGCCGAAGTGATCGACTCTGCACTGCACGAGCCCCGCGCCATCGAGCGCGAGCGGTGCTGCGAATACTACAGAGCACATGCCTGTCTCGCCAATTGGTCGTGCTGATTTGACTTGTGTGATGGCGGCGCGACTAAACTCCACATGGGCAGTTCCCGGAAGAATTGCATGGCCATGCACTCCATGATCAAACATTTCTGCGAGCATCGGCGATAGCCTGACTGACGCGACCACGCACGCCGCGCCGATTCCGCCATCATTCCCAACCCATGCAACTCTTTGCGTCGAAGGATACGACCTAATGCCGAGCCAGCACCGCTTCCTCTCAAAGAATCTTGAGAGTGACTTGCTGCTTGAGGTACAAAGAGTTTGCTCAAGTCCTCGTCGTCTGATCAGGACATGCGCGTTTGTGCCTTGAAACGCAAACCCGCTGATACCGCATGTACGCGGCTTTTTTCGATCGGTGCTGACAAGGTAAACGTTTTGATGCGCAATCAAGACGTCTGGCCTTGCAGATTGAGATGCGCCGGTCAGACCTTTCACCACTGTCTCAACATGGGGATTAAGGCCTCGGAGATTCGGTAAGCCATGCGTTCTGGACAGTCCACTGTGCTCGATTGCAGAAAGTAAACCGACCAACCCCGCGCCTGGCTCACAGTGGCCGGCACGTGTCTTGGCTGCCTCGAGCACCAGCGAATACCTCAAAGAGACATTTTGCTCTGGAATATTTCTGCGCAGGACCTTTAATGCTGCACCAACTTCAATAGGATCCCCAAGTGATGTGCCTGTTCCATGCATTTCGAGATGGCTGACGTCACTAGCGCTGATGCGACTACTGCTAAGCACGCTCGCAATAAGGGCTTGCTGTGATGGGCCGTTTGGTGCAGTCAGGGAGCTTGATCGGCCGTCCTGGTTCACCCCACTGCCGATGAGCAAGGCCGACGGATTGAGTGTTTCTTCGCTCGATCCTGCATTCGGGGCAGTTGCGTGCACGACGCCGCAACACTCCCCTTTGCCATAACCGTCCGCCGAAACGTCCAGTGTCTTACATCGTCCATCGATGGACGACATGGACGCAGCAGCAATTCCTGCGTATGAAAACATTCCAACAGAAATACTCACTCCAGCTGAAATGCATTGGTCACATTCAGAATCCGCTAACGCGACACTAGCGATGTGAGCGGCGACGAGCGACGCCGAGCACGCGGTGTCGACGCATATGGACGGTCCCTGCATACCAAACATGTACGATACGCGACCGCAAAGAACGCTCAGTAACCCACCTACACCTGTGTGTGGTCCTGGAAGCGATGTTTCTGCTACATTTCTAGAGGCATAATGTGTTTCCCAGGCTCCGACGAAAACGCCGAAGTGAGCCTTATTCCGATGCGCTATTTCAGCCCGTGTGCTATCCGCGTCTCCTTCGCTCAACGCGTTTGACTCGAGGACGGCCTCGAGTAGACATCTCTGCTGTGGATCCATTGCATCCATCTCTGCCTCCGAGATCCGAAATACATTTGCTTCAAACAGCTCAACATCCTCGATGACCGAGGCAAGCCTGGGAACGAACGACGCCGGGCTGGTCGTATCAAGTGTATCGTACTCGAACCTTCCGGCAGGAAGCAGCCCACAAGCGTCTTCCGCGGACGAGTATTGTATCCTGTCCTCAGCAGAGCGACAAGTTGGCGACGTGACATAAACAATGCGCTCAATCAGGGATACCGCAGTGCACAAGGAAGATCCCACGTTTGCTGCCAAAGAATCGCTTACCCGGTCGCGAGTCTCAAGCGCTGACTGGACGAGTGCGGTCGCGAGTGGATCGTCAACTTCTGAATCCAACGATTCGGCTGTGTTGCTAACAAGAAGTTTGCGGAAAAATACCAAATGCTCGTCATCGCTCCTGATAATACCGTTATTTTCAACTGACTCACAGCGCTGACCCCAGGTTGCTTGCCTCGTATCATCGAGAGCATCCACATCGCGCGCGGCCTCATCAGTTGCATTTTGGATATATGCGACTATGGCT
>Ga0315315_10007514_pt1 | contig 10093 bp, 9 predicted proteins | sample M140m3416metaG_FD_203699 | JGI IMG/M metagenome (GOLD analysis project Ga0315315, IMG submission 203699) | Ammonia-oxidizing marine archaeal communities from Monterey Bay, California, United States - M1 40m 3416 | ecosystem: Environmental > Aquatic > Marine > Intertidal zone | place: USA... | reverse complement strand
ATATTAAGTATTGATTTTTGAGACTTCTTGTCTCCATTTAATAAATTTGAAACATGGAATAGACCATAAAATGACTGCTAATAACCAAGCTATCATTGAACCTAGGAAAATACCAAAATTAGGCAATGACCACATGGCTATAATCGCATAAACTCCAACTGATGCGCCTCCTAATATCATTGGCCCGGCTGCACCCATTGGAACTGATGGACCTTGGGAAATCCATAGCGCAACCATGCTAGTAAGAAAAATAGCCGGAAAAACAGATGCTAGTCCTGCGAGAAGAGGATATCCGAGACCTGAAATCCAAACCGCAACTCCTATTGCAATTGCGGCCATAATTCCTCTTGAAAATATTACATATTTATTCACTTTATTCTTACCCCTTGGAGTTAGTCCTACACGCCAAGACATAACAACTCCAAGAATAGTCAATAAAATTTGTCCGATTAATCCTATTTGGAATGAAGATAACGATAAATCATAACTGATTTGTATAATTTTTAATATTATTAGACCACATAGAGACCAGATTGATAGAGAAATTAAAGTTATGATAATTAATGTGGTATATATCTTTTCAGTATCATTAAAATAAGTGGGTAAAATTCTCCAATTTACTAGAAATATCCCGTTAATTAACATCCCTGCTGGGACAATTGCCAAACTTGTATTGAGATCTGAATAATTATTGCTTGCCAAGGTAATACCAGCTGCTGCTGGTACTATTGTAGTAGGAACTGTACCTAAAATTCCTCCGACTGCCCCTCCATACTTCTCAATCAATAATGTAACTGCAATTGCCACAACTCCTGCAAAAATTGCTGCAAATAAAGAATCTGGGAATGTCAAATTAAGACCTAATCCTTACGATTTCCGGCAATAATTATTGCAGTTCCTATAATAGAGATAACGCCCATTATGGAAGTAAATCCGGAAAGTCTTCTATCCTGATTTGATTTATTATCATCCTCATTCAGTAAGAAAACATGAGCTACTAAATTTGTCGATGCATCATCACCTAGAATAGCTCTGAACATTAGTGTTTGATTTCCTTCAATCTGATTACCTGGTAAATACTGGAGCCTATCAACTAGCATTTTGTGACTTACATCAAAGGTTGTATCTCCGGGACTAAAACTAGGATGGCTCATCCAGTTATCTCTCATATCCCACGTCCTCCATTGCACTTCCATTGCGCCTCCTATGACAGAGACCTCAAAAGATTCTGATGGCATCAAATATATTCTATTATCTTCTGAAACTGGAGTACTAGTATTCAAAGTAATATTGGTATTTAATCCATAAACATAATTTGCAGCCTCAAGTAGTGCAGGTAATCCTTCTACATGACCATGGCCATAGACATTATTCTGTCGATTTTTAGGAATTAAATCTTCAGCACATGGCTCATTTGCTCCCATGTAATGGCATTGTCTGTAAGTTGCAGTTTCTTGCATTATATTTCTAATATCAAATGGCGAAAGGTCGGGATTTGCTTGGTACATCAATGCTGCAAGACCGGCAGCACCTGGTGTAGCCATACTAGTGCCAGAGTATGCTACATAACCATCTCCAGAATTTGCCTCTGGAGCATTAACTTGTGAGCCGACAAAAGCAATATTGGGCTTAACTCGCCCTTCTTCCGTAGGTCCTTGACTCGAATAAATTGCAATTGAAGTGTCTTTATCTAATGCACCAACTGTAATTACATCCTCAGCTGATCCTGGTGTACCTATTTGAGCGCTGATTGCAGAATTTCCAGCAGCAATAAAAAGAGCTATTCCTGATCTAACCATCTCATTTGCCATTCTGTTTACGCTCTCTTCTTCGGATGATGTCCACTCTATTGCGCCAAGTCCTCCCAAACTCATACTTGCAGCCCTTATATTGAAATCATGTCTCTTGTCAACTGTCCATTCCATACCTGCCATTACTGTAGCAAAAGATCCTGAGCCTTCTGAATCCAGAACTTTTACTCCCACTAATTGAGCCTGTGGAGCAACTCCCACATATTCGTAAGTAGGTGCTCCTGTACCAGCAGTTATTCCGGCACAATGCGTACCATGGCCTTGGTCATCATAGGCCTTTATTTCAGTTCCATTGGTCTTATCTGGATTGTTTACAGGATCATAAAAAGCAATTACTTTCGAATCATTAGTTGAATTATCATCGTCCAAATCATCCAAAGCTACATGTGAAGAATCTATGCCGGTGTCTATTATAGATACGACACTGCCTTCTCCAGTGTAACCAGTCTCTTCCCAAATCATTGGTATTCCATGAACATCATTGACTTCATTCATCTGAATAGTTAGTATACCATCTAGTTCCACTAAAACTACTCCCGGGAGTTTTGAAAGTTCAACAATATCTTCTACAGATACTTGGCCTGCAATACTATCTATCAAGTGATATCTAAATTGGGTTTGGAAATCTACTTCGTATTCAAGCATTTGTTGATCTTCTAAAGTTGGTTTATGATTAAAATCAACAATCACACTAATTGTATTATCGTCGCTAACCCAGTCAAATATTTCACTATTAATTGCAAGCCAAATTGCATCATGGATACCGTCTCGGTCTAAATCCATAGAAGTTGTCTCCCACCAAGGTAAGTCTTCTTCGATATCATCTTCAAACACTACACTAGAGGATGAAAGGGGTAATGCGATTAGAACTACTAAGACAGCTGCGATAACAGACCTCATAGGCTTTAGAGAAGGATGCTAGATTTGAAGGAAACGGTTTGGTGAGTACAAAAATCTCTCAAATAATTTCATATTTCTATTTAGACCAACTACTTAGCCAATTCCAAGCTATTCCATTTGTATCTACAGTTCCGCCATTACCTATGAAAATGATAGGTCCATCTGGATCAAATGAGTTCTCATACGGATTATGATCAGCAGCATATAGAGTTACTAAAGAAACCATAGTACCATTTTCACAATCTGTAAAAGTCTGTTGAGAGTAAAATATTGATGGTTCGTTTGAATCAGGAGTTGTATCTGCACAACCGTTCATATCTGCCCACATTAGCAAATTCTGTATAGCTCCATGCTCCTGTGCTTCTATATTTGGAAGATGGATTGCATCATTAGAATAGAGGATTATTTGATCAAGGAGTCCATGTATCTCCATTATTGGAATAGGAGAATAGTTTGGTTCAGGGTCGTCAAGTAAATAATATGACATACAAGCGATGGCTGCAAATCGATCACTATACTCATTTGCTAATTTTTGACTTAGGGAGCAACCATTTGACCAGCCAGTAAGATATATCCTACTCTCATCTACAGAATGATTGAAAATAATTTTATCTACTATCTCCATTATTAGTCCAGTATCATTTAATCCTAATTCTCCTGCCGTACTACAGCAATAACCTGAATTCCACGAGTTGTCAAACCCTTGGGGCCATACTGCAATGGCACCATTTTCAGAGGCAATATCATCAAAATCTGACAGATTTCTTTGGTCTTGCATAGTTAGTGTGTTTCCATGAAGATCAATTACCATTGGCGCCCCTGATAAGTTAACAGTACTTGGAACGAAAACATTCCAACATCTTTCCATATCTTCATGCAACATACATTCTATGTAGTCTAAATCTACTACTGAGTTTTCCTCTCCCGTATCAACTCCTTCAGTAGATTTGTCATCACCTATTTGCAAACATCCTGATGAGAAAAATAATATCATAACTACCGCCCATAGTAGTTTTTTCATATGAATGGGATATCTTGTCCACTAATATGTTTATTGTGAATATATAGTGATATATTATGTATTATTTTTTAATGAATTAAAACCATTTATGATTGCAGATAAAAACAGTACAGTGAGTGCAACCATCACCAACCATACATAAATATAAAACATTGGAGACATATTAGATATTCCTGACAATACATGGATAGCAACAGTAGATGCTCCAACTCCCAGAGTTGCTTGTAACCTAAATTGTAAAGGTAAGTCATTAAATGAACCTGCTGTAGAAACTTGAGTCAGAACTGAGTAAGCCCAAATCATTGCACCAATCACCCATACGAAAATAGATGTTTGATATCCAAACACTTCTGAATCGATTGATTCAGCATATTCTCCAATAAATACGACGATTAATGTCCATATAGCAGCAAAACCAATCAGAGTATGGGTTTGTTTAATAGTTGAGAAAAACCCCTGTCTTTTTTTGATTATGGTGCCGATATTATTTTCCTCACTTGAACTATTTTGAGGGATGTCATGTACTAAATCATTCATCTTTTCAATTAATTTCTCTTGTTCTTTCTGATTTACTTCTAGAGTTGCTATCCTCAACCTAAGACGCGCTACTTCTTTTTCATCAGCCGGGGTTTGGCTACTGACAGCAACAATTTGATCAATTTCTTTAATTAATTCTTTCATTTCTTTGTTCTTTCGCCTTTCTTCAATGGTTTCTCTTGCTTGAGATGCTGCTTTGGCAGAAGCCTTAGATATTTTTTCACTTGCTTCCGATAATGTTTTACTTAATTCTTCAGAAATTACTCTACTTTTCTGTGAAATTTCTTGCCAATTTTCTTTCCAAGAATCAAAACTGAAGTCATCATTCTTATCTTCCACGAATTAATCAGACGTCAAAGATGATTTGAAATGTATGCATGAACATGATAGAGATACTGCCTTTTCTTGCTATAGAATATACTCCAGGGGAAATGATAGTATGAGTCAATGACATTGATGCGGCTAAATTAATGGCATTATTTATTCTCTGATGAAATACAAAGATATAAATCGTAATTAATAGAAAAAAACACTCTTTAATTAATAACATAACAATGGAAGGGGTATGAACGTAGCACAAATACTCACTTTCCTTGTTGGAGGATATGCATCAGTGGCAATAACAATCATGGGTGTCATGCCATTAATGGCATAGACTAAGCAGATTATTTATTCTCAGATGAAGTATTCCACCAATCATCGGATGGTAATCTAATACTCTCTTCTGATGCCATACTTTCTGTTTCATTAATTAGTACAACAGGCATTTGCTCAGATTCAGTATGATAATTCATTGAAGGAAGAATTAAGATAATTCCAATCATGATACCAATTATGCCACAACAAGTGAAAGGGATAGAGAGATCTCCTCCAGCATTCACAGTAGGCTTTGTATTTGCTTCATATACAATGTAGAGTGGTAATATACTTAATAATATCAAAAATAAACCGGTAATTTTCTTAAAAAATACTAACACTAAATTCTTATTACTTTCTCCCTGGTTTGATGCCGGTACAGTTATTGATTGGGTAGTTGAAGAGTTATGGTTAAGTGAAGTTTTATTGGCATCATTATTATTTATCCTATACATTCCTAAATAAATAAAGAATAATCCAACAAAAAATTGGAAACAACAACAGCATGTTAATGCGTCAGTTATTTCTTCAACATCTTCAGTTAAACGGCTATTAGCAGGATCATCTGGATAATACCAAACTGAAATATTAAATGATGATGAATGATATTCGTATGCATTATCAATACAACTTCTACTAGACTTATAGAGAGTATATTCTACAGGTTGGCCATTACTTCCAAAGTACGCCTCTTCATTCACAGAATATGTATAATTTAGATATGCAAAACATCGATATTCATCCCTATAATTAGTCCTCCCGTTTACTTTGGATGATATCTCCCTATATTCTTCAAACCATTCAGTACCTTCCTCTACATGTCCCAATACTTGATCTGATTCTGGTTGTAAAAGTGAATTTAATAATCCCATAGTAAATAAGCAAATAACAATCCAAGAAAAAAGTGATATCCAAAAAATTAATTGCTTAGAGGCAGATAATGAATTCTTATTATCTAACATATTCTAACCTTTAGATTATAAAACAAATTATTTTGTTTTCGGATTCCAATCTTTATATTCTATATGTGCTGCTCTAACTATAGTTTGTGAATTTTCATATTCCTCTATTCTTTCTGATAGCCATGTGAACCACTCAAATCGTGTATCTCCTCCACTTTTTCTGTCTTCTATAATAATCGGTTGGCATGTTTCATGATGAAACATGATTAATCCAGAAAATAAATCATATACTAGTTGAAACTGTAAATCTCCACGATGAACCAACGCACCCAAACTTTCCCATGTTGTCATTACTGAGAGGGCCTGAGGCCATTTTTCACCATGGTATTGAATGAACTTATCCCACGAATCTATATTACTGGGTTGGTGTGTTAGTTGTATTAATCCGGAAGAAAAATCAGGGGATTGAAATAATTCTGCTAAAGATAAAGCAGCAGTACTTTGCCTTACCTTTTTTAATTCTCTAATTTGAATCCATGAATATACTGCTGCACTTAATATTGTAACTAACCCAATAATTTCTGCCCACTGAGATGCTACGGCTAATTCCATATTTCGTCAGATGTTGTTTGACTTAGATGCTTTTCTATAATATCAATCTGAAATAACTATTTTAATATTCATTTGATTTATTTTTTTGTATAATGATTCTAAACTCAGAGATAATAAAACTGCAAGAATCTGGAATATTGAGAATACAATATTCCAAGTTAAACTGAATACTAAACGAGGGAATGGAGGTGCAAAAGCTAAAGTTGCAAAACAGCCAACTAGTTGTAATGAAAGAGCTAGTGCATATGGACGAAGAGAAAGATTTCTCTGTCTTAGTTTGGAAACAATAGCTGTAGATGACAATAGTAGTGGTAAGGCAATAAGCAATGTCATCCATTCTGTCGGTGGATTGTCTCTAGCACCCACATAACCTCCCTTTACAATTATTCTACCAGGATCAAGTTCTCTGGGATGAGGGAGTGCCCACGCTTCTAAGCCATTTACTTGGCCCAACATTGTCCACCAAAGTATCCACATTACTAAAGGCAATACTGCAGCAGCAATAAATGGTTTAGGATTTGTCAAATTATATTTTTCTAGTGTTATCCATTTCCATTGTGTTCGCATAAGAACATCAATCGAAGAGATAATCAGAAGAGTTATTGATGCTGACCATGCGCCCCATGTTAAAACCAAAAAACCACCTAATGCGATAATATCAAGCTCTTTTGGTAACTTTATGTTGAGTTGATGGTTTGAGAATACATTTGTTCTTTGTAAAAGACCCAATAATCCAATAAATAATATAGTCAATAAAGCTAGTATATCGATACTGGATATTTCAAGCCAATTTACAAATAAAATTAGTAATAGCCAAATTGAAGTAAAAATACCTTCCTTTCTGAATTCTTTCTCATTGCTGAGATATTTATACATAGGGCCAGTGATTGATAAAATAAGAATACTAAATAATAAGTTTGTTGAATTTTCTGGCCACCCTAATTGGACTAAATGTAAGACCCAATGTTCGCCCACAAGACGTTCATGAACTCCTATAATGCCAAGTAATGAAATGAAGCCTAATACAGATAGAGCAATCTTTTCATTGTTATTCTGAAATTTATTATTTCCAAATCTTTGATTGATAATTATCCATGTCAATGGGATTAGAGTAAACCATAACCGAATGCTACCAAAACTTAGAACTAAAGCAGCAGCTAACCATGGCCACCAATCTGGCATAGAATTGATCCAATTTCCTATTTTATCTTCTTTGTTAGAGTTTTTTCGATGATTATTAAGTGTCCACCATACTATCCATATTGATGAAAAAGCACCAATTAGACGAGGGAGAACAGTTACATATCCAATAAAGGCATGACTTAAAATCATCATAGTTAAAACAGTAATAAAAATTGAAGTAACTCTACGTTCTTCAATATTTTTTGGGAAACCCATGCCAACCAAAAGAATGGCTGCAGCTGCAAGAAGGCTCCAAGTACTAGCAGAGATTAATAAATCTATAAATCTAGTAAATTCAGCATCTATTGGTATCTTTTCCCATTCAATTATATCGGGGCTTATGTCTTTGGCGGCAGGCCTATCAATTGATTGGAGAAATATTTGTCTTTCATAAGCCGCCTGCCAATTCCATTTCTCCAATTCATTTCTTTCCATTGCCGATATATCAAGAATGTCTAGTGGTATTTGTCCATGTAATTGGACAGGAAAAGGAATATCCAAAACAGCGATTGTTAATGCAGGAATATCACGTTGATGGGCTTCTGAATGAGAGCCAGGTATAATTTGTGGACCCCAGACAAGTGCAGCAACTTCTCTAGTTACATCTTGTGATGAGCCGTGAGTTCCTAGTTTTGTCATACCATGGTCTGCAGTGACTATTATTGTCCAATTTTCAGGAACTGCGTCTAGTACTTCATCAATAAGGCCGTCTATATGTGTAATCTTTTCTGCATACTTCTCGCCAGTTGTCCCCCATCTATGTCCTACTTTATCTGGTCCTGAAAAATGTGCCCCTATTACATTATAAGAATCATTTTCAAACCATTGGTAAAGAACATCTGCAGTATCTTCATCTCCTTGGTAATAGTCTGCATGGCCAAGAAAGGTATCTGTAAAATCTAAATTTTCCATATCCCCATACATATTACCAAAAACATAACTGCCTACTAGTCCAACATTATATTGTGAATTTGTGCTTGAAACACCTTGTTCTGCGGCAAGAGTCCATGCGTCATCGCCTCCCGGATGCTCTAGATTGAAATTTCGAAGTCCGTCACTTGGAGAATTGGGCACTCCATTCATAATTTCAGAGACACACGTTGCTGATAGAGTAAGTGGACCGGTTCGCAAATGTAGTGTTGCTCCACTCTCCCTTCTCTCATTTAATAATGGCATATTTTCTTCATCAAGCATCCAATTTTCGCCAACACCATCTAAAATAATTAAAATAAATCCTTCACCAAGGGGATCATGGATCGCTGGAGGTTGGATAAGTATTCCATCAGGAGTTTCCGAGTCAAGTAATACATGTGGTGCAGTTACAAAAAGAGGGATGATGAGCATCAGGGTGAGAAATGTAAAAGGCCTTGTACGAATTAAATCGGCTACTTGGTCAGACTTGGCAGTACTCACAAATAAACCTGAATGACTTTTGATTAAATACGATTGGTAATATTTCTAATTTATATATGGATAAATATAACATTAATAACTTACTGAAAATTTCATATTGAGTATAATTATGCTAGTGATTCGTTAACTTGATTAAGAATTATAGATGTAGACCATCCTTCTTCATGGTTATAATGTGGGTTAAATCCAGTATTCAAATTAGTTATATGATCATCGAATTCTACATTTAATTTTGGATATTCAAGTTTTGTCTTCTGAATCACTGAGTCTATTAATTTGTATAAATCATTTAAATTCTCGGCGACCAGTCGGTGACGTGCTATTTTCATATCCCAGTAGTAATGGCTGGTACTTGAATAGTTTACTAAAATAAATTTGGTTAAAATTTAATTTAACTATTTTCTGGAGGGTAAAATTCTGTAAGGGTACCGACAGATTCGTATAAACTTGGGCCGTTTCCAAGGTAGTAAACCGAACCTAAACGTGCTCGAGAATCTTCTGCAGTGGAATTATAATTCTCAGCACAACTATCAGTACAACCATCTGCAAATGCTACGTACACACGGCCATCTCTATCAATATGTAAATCATTAAAATCTAATAAATTTCTATTGGAGCCCCCAATATCTCTACAGTCTCCACTATTCAAACAAATGCTACCAACCTGAACTGGGTCTGGTGAAACTCTAAGAGTATGAAAAATTGGGTTAGGATCAAGAGCGTTTAAACTGAATGTGATATATAGATAATAACTAACATTACTGGATGCAAAATGTGGATTTCCATCCCATGATTCCTCATCAATGTTTGGAAGTCCAAGTTCACTAGAATTCTCACTACCCAAATAAGTTATAGCTATTCTTCCAGGATCTCCGGCATCAATTTGAGGGAAAGTTGTTGATATTACTTCTACTGGACTAATTCGTATACTGTCTTGTTCCCATGATTCACCAGAATCTGTACTACGCGACATATAAACTCCAAAGTCTGCGCCTGACCAGATATGATATGCATTAGAATTTGTATCAGTAGCAACTTCAGAATTTTTACGAGGATTTGGAGTCCCCGCATCCTCTCCC